>Ga0315339_1000454_pt1:0-50000 | contig 51410 bp, 54 predicted proteins | sample ASW17metaG_FD_204514 | JGI IMG/M metagenome (GOLD analysis project Ga0315339, IMG submission 204514) | Ammonia-oxidizing marine archaeal communities from Pacific Ocean, United States - ASW #17 | ecosystem: Environmental > Aquatic > Marine > Oceanic | place: USA: California | collected... | reverse complement strand
ACCTTCGGGTCCTCAATAGGTTCACCGTTCCGCCGCACCGCTCCCTGCTTAACCATCCGCAGCCCCTCGGAGCCGCTGACCACCAAACCAGCCTCACGTAAGACCTGTCCGATCCCCAGGCTCGGCTCGGTCGAGCTGATCGTCAACTCCACCATCTCCTCAGGTGCCACCCCGTGACGGTGCCGAGCGATGAAGTCCTCCTGCGCCTTAGCCGCCGCAGCCTCATCGTGGAAACGCGCGACGACCTCCTGCGCCAGGAGGAATTTGATATCCCGCGGATTCTCGCCCTCAGCCACCTCGTCCTCAAAACGACGAATCTCCGTCAGCGGGCGAAAACTCAACAACTCAAAATACCGCCACATGAGTTCGTCAGAGATCGACATCAGCTTCCCGAACATCTCCCCGGGCGGCTCGGTGATCCCGATGTAATTACCCAGTGACTTGGACATTTTTTTAACGCCATCCAAGCCCTCCAGAAGAGGAGTGGTCAGCACGACCTGAGGCGGCTGTCCGTAAGCCTGCTGAAGCTGCCGTCCGACCAAGAGGTTGAACTTCTGGTCGGTTCCACCGAGCTCAACGTCTGCACTCAAGGCAATGGAATCGTAGCCCTGGATCAACGGGTATAGAAACTCGTGGATTGAGATGGGCCTCCCCTCCTGGTAGCGCTTGCGGAAATCGTCCCGCTCCAGCATCCGTGCCACCGTATGCTTCGCCGCCAGCTCTATCAGGTCGCTCGCATCCATCTTCGACATCCACCGGGAATTAAACTCCAGCTGCGTCTTCTCGGGATCGAGAATCTTGTAGACCTGCTCCTCGTAAGTCCGCGCATTAGCCTTAACTTCTTCGGGTGTGAGTGGCGGACGTGTGACCGTCTGACCCGACGGGTCCCCTATCATCGCGGTGAAATCCCCGATCAGAAAGATCACATCGTGGCCGAGATCCTGAAACTGACGCATCTTGTTGAAGAGCACCGTGTGTCCCAGGTGAAGATCCGGGGCGGTTGGATCGAAGCCGGCCTTTACCTTAAGCGGCCGGCCACACGCCAGCCGTTCCTGGAGCTCACTCTCAGGCAAGATTTCCTCCGCCCCTCGCCGCAGCTCATCCAGCAGACGTCGAACCGCCGGATCTTCAGCGATAGTTTTTTCAGTGCTCGTCATGGTCGAAGCTGGACCCCCTGTGGTCTGGGCGCGGCAAGGCGCCTGCAGCATAAAACAACCAGCCTACCCGGTCGACGGTTCCCGTCGCCTGTAAGGCACTACCGAGCGAGTGCTGCGGACCGTAACCTTGCTCGCCCCACAGAAAAATCTGGGAAATATCCCGTAGCCTACTGAAAAGATGATAGTTTTGACGATCACTTTGCAAATCGTTACAGTACGCGCGGCTACTAGGTAGGTACCCTGTGAAACCATACTCAGGTGGCATTCGCCACGATTACAAGGACGCTTCAGTCCAGCATCCGGTGACAACGAAACGTCACTGGTCATGGTTTCTCGTCGGCCTAATCTCGCCACTCTTCGCTGTCTCCTTGTTCCTCGTTGCCGAGGACGATGCCACACCGGTTACCCCGGCAGCGGGCTATGTACCAGACCGCACCGACACACCCGTTCCATTAACCCTCCCCCGGGCGGCCACGGCGGAGATCGAATTGGCCCCGGGAGCCCCCCAGCCTCAAGACCAGTCGCTACGAATGGTCGTGGGGCGTGGCGACTCGCTCGAGCTGCTGTTCCGACGCCACGACCTCAGTCTTGGAGACCTGAGCGTCATGGCCCGACTCTCCGAGGCGGCGAGCCACCTTCAAGTGCTGCGCCCCGGGGATGAGATCAACATCAGCCATAACGAGGGACGTGTTAACTCCCTCACCCGCGAGATCGACGACATCAACATGCTACAGATCTTCAGGGGACCGACCGGTTTCGAAGTCGAAATTCTAGAGCGGGATGTGGAACCCCGACTGGTCGGCGCGCATGGCGCCATCGAACGTTCCCTGTTTGAGGCAGCTCAGGACGCCGGAATATCCGATAGGGTAACGATGAGCATGGCAGGTATTTTTCAATGGGACATCGACTTCATCCAGGATGTGCGTATCGGTGATGAATTCACTGTGATCTACGAGGAGCTATGGCGCGAGGGCGTCAAGCTCAGAGACGGTGAGATCGTCGCAGCAGAGTTCATCAACCAAGACACATCATTCCGCGCGGTGCGCTACAGCGACGGCCATGGGTTTTCAGCTTACTTCACGCCTGAAGGCCGGAGCGTAAGAAAAGCGTTTATTCGAGCGCCTGTGGATTTCACCCGCATCAGCTCCAATTTCGACCCCAACCGCCGGCACCCGGTGCTGAATACCATTCGGGCCCACAGGGGCGTTGACTACGCAGCCCCCACGGGCACACCGATAAGGGCCGCCGGCGACGGGAAGGTCACGTTTCGCGGCGTCCGAAACGGATACGGAAACGCAGTCATCCTGCAACACGGCGGCAACATCACGACACTCTATGCTCACATGTCGCGCTTCGCCCAGCCGAGGATCGGCAGTCGAGTAAGGCAGGGGCAGACGATTGGCTTCGTGGGCATGTCGGGTCTCGCCACTGGACCCCATCTGCATTACGAATACAGAATCAGCGGCATCCATCGGAATCCCCGCACGGTACCGCTGCCACCAGCAGACCCGATCCCATCGGAGTACCGTGACGATTTTCGGACCGCAGCTGCACCGCTCTGGCGGCAACTCGACGTCTATCGCCGCGCCCGCTTCGCGGCAACCACATCGACCCCCTGAGGGGTCTGGAGCAACGAGTGCGTTAAGCTAGCCCCATGGGAGAGCTGTACCTGGGAGTTATGTCGGGGACCAGTCAGGATGGCGTAGACGCCGCCATCGTCGAATTCGATGCTGCCGGAAGCCAAATCCATCGCGCCACTACCACACCCTATCCCGAAGAATTGCGTGCGCGGATAGCGAAGCTCCTGACCGAGCCACAGATCTCACTCCAAGAGCTCGGGAAATTGGACGTTGCCGTAGGGAGATTCTTCGCGCAGTGCATCGTGAAACTGGTGGAGACGAGCTCGTTCGGAGTCAGCGACATCGTAGCAATCGGTCACTCGGGTCATACCGTTTTCCACCAGCCTGAGGCGCCCGACGCCTTTACGATGCAGATAGGTGACCCCAGCACGATCGCCGCAGAAACCGGCATTACCACCGTCGGCAACGCCCGAAAGATGGACGTGGCCCTAGAGGGCCAGGGCGCCCCGTTGGCACCTGCTTTTCACAAGTGGTGCTTCTCGGACGCGACCGAGTCTCGAATAGTTCTCAACATCGGTGGGATCGCAAATATCTCCGTGCTCCACCCCAACCGCCCGCTTCTCGGCTTCGACACGGGCCCCGGAAATACCCTGCTCGATAACTGGTCACAGCGGTGTATCAGTAAACCCTTCGATCGCGACGGCGAGTGGTCCAGAACAGGAACGGTGATCGAACCTTTGCTGCAGACTCTCAAGACGGATACCTATTTTCAGCGGAGTCCGCCTAAGTCGACCGGTATCGAACATTTCAATCTCGGCTGGCTCGACCTTGGACTTCGACAACTGGCTGAGGCACCTGCCACGGAGGATGTGCAGGCAACGCTCACCCAGCTGACGGCCGCGACCATAGCGGACGCCATCATTTCTACCGATGCTAATCCACAGCGTGTCATCCTCTGCGGTGGTGGAGCTCTCAACACAGCGCTGATAGAACGCCTTTCGGATCTCTTACCGCAGGCTCAGCTGGAGTCGAGCGCCACTCACGGTATTAACCCGGAGTGGGTCGAGGCCGCGTTGTTCGCATGGCTGGCCCGGGGCAGACTCGAGGGCGAGCCTGGCAACGTGCCGACTGTGACCGGTGCCCGTCAGGCTGCGCCACTGGGCGGCGTTTACTCTGGCACAGGCGGGCGGTGAAACTAGTTTCACCGATGCCATAGAAACCGCCAATCTCAGGCTGCCAGACTACTATGTCAGCTGCGGGCTCTCTCAGCTGAAGTTCAACGGGCGTGTGTTCCATCAGGCGGCGGGCGCGGCCGATGGATCTGGATCTAGCGTCGTGACCCTCAAACCGAGAACGACGACCCGCAGCCACAAGTTGTCTGGGCATTCGGATTCCGAATGACGAACTGCGCCCCCGAGAGATCCTCTTTATAGTCTATCTCCGCACCCATCAAATACTGGACGCTCATTGGGTCCACCAGAAGCCTGACACCAAGTTTCTCAATTTCAGTGTCTCCATCCAGAATTTCCTCATCGAAAGTGAACCCATACTGGAACCCGGAACAACCGCCACCGGAAATGTACACGCGCAAGTTCAATTCGGAGTTACCCTCCGTTTCGATCAGCTGGCCGACCTTTTCTGCTGCTGCATCGGTGAAGTTGAGTGGCGCTTCCTGCGCCGGGATTCCCTCGCTCATCATTTCTCTCCAGAAATGTTAACGGCAGATACGGGAGCAATCTTGGGCTGCTCTGGCTTTGTACCACTGCCGATTTCGTTTTCATGGATCAACTTGCCGTTCACTTCAGCTCCAATGGCCATCTCGATCAGATTGTACTCAACATTACCAATAATCCTAGCCTTGGCCCCAAGTTCCACTCTCTCGGCCGCCCGGACATCGCCCTTGATTGTTCCGTTCACCAAGACATACGGCGCCACGACTGACCCCTCCACACATCCTTGTTCACTGATACTGAGGATGGAATTCTCGTCCTTCGTGGCCTCAACGTTCCCTCTGACATATCCGGCTACGTGGAAACCGCCGTCGAATTCGATATCTCCGTGTACCCGCGTATTCACGCCAACCAGCGTTTGGATCGCGGATTTTTTGACCTTCTTTCTACTCAGCATCGGAGACCTCAGCGAAAAAATTTCCTAAACCCTAGCACAACCGATGTCACGCCTACGTGACGATCGCCGACCATTGGAAACTCTGCGAGACTTGCTGCCCGCTTGGCTCACGAGGCCAGATCTCCACGTCAACCCGATGCGGCTCGAAACCAACTGGTAGTATCAACTCCTGCTCCAGAGCCTGAAAATAACGAAAAGCGTAAGGCAGATCGTCAATCGAATCGTCAACAACCAGATCCCCGAGATCCAGCTCCACAGGCTGCCCATCTCGGGTGCCCGCAATATTGAACCTGACTGCCCCCGCCAAGCGCAGATCCTGGCTTATCGCCTGCACCAGCACCATGCGCAACGTGTACCGCTGTTCGGAGTCGCCCACGCCCACCTCCAGATTCTGGATCCGGAGCCCTGTGATGCCGTCCTCCGGCAAGACGATGCCCTGATAGAACACCAGCTCCTCCTCCAGAGCCTGGATCCCCGCCTGAAGCTGGCTAAGATTCTTCTCCACCACCGAGTAGGTCTCACGGTCGATTTCTGCGGAGACCTCCAATAGCGTCACCTGACGGCGTAGCCCCTCGATGATAGCGTCCCGATCAGCGAGCGCCGTCTCCGCCTCAAACCGCTCCTCGCGCTGGTCCAGCAACGAATAACCTCCGTAGTAGCGTCCGAGCTCGTAGATCAAATAGCTACCGCTGATCAGCAAGGCGGCGCTGACAAGGAACACGATCGTGGACCTGAGATGGTAGCTCCCTGGGCGAATCATGAGCGTCTCACGTTTCCTGCGCGCGTTATTGGCTCACTGTCGGTGGGCAGTGTCCTTTTTTCCGAGACCGACATCACGCTCCGTTAGCCTTCGCCTCACTGTGCAGGACCCGTTGCCATCCCCTCGGCCACCACGCCGGTGGCCGTGGTGGCCCGTCTTGGGGGAAAGCCAGCGGTCCCAGCTCGTTCAGAGCACGAACATAGACTTGGCGCTTGAAATAGATCACTTCCTTCACCGGGTGCCAGTAGTCCACCCAACGACAACGGTCGAATTCCGGAGCCTCCGTGGTGTCAAATCGTACCCGCTCAGGATCCGTAAGCAACCGTAGAAGGTACCAGCGCTGCTTCTGGCCGACGCAGACGGGCGCCTCCTGACGGCGGATGAAGCGCTTCGGTAGACGATACCTCAACCAGTCCTGAGTCAACCCGAGGGTTTCCACGTCTTCCGGAACTAGACCCACCTCCTCATTGAGCTCGCGGTACATGGCATCCTCGACGCTCTCCCCCGACCGAATCCCCCCCTGGGGAAACTGCCAGCCATCTCGACCGACACGGCCACCAATGAGAACACGGCCACTGCCGTCGGCCACGATGATGCCGACGTTGGCACGATAACCTTGTGTGTCAATCCAATCCATGGGCTCGCTAGCAGCTCACACAACATTCTTTCACATTTCGGGGACAGGTGACCGTAACCGTTTTTAAGGTCCCGACGCCAGGTTCTATTCTTCGAACCAGGGGTGCTCAGGCTTGCCCTCCCCTCACTCTTCGTGCAGATCCAGATACGCCCTGCCCGCCTCCATGAGCGCTACAAACCCCTCCTCGTCATTCGTCTCGACAAGAGTCTGAATTCGGCTCGCCGCCTGGCGCATAGCGTCCAGTGGCTCTCGCCCATATGCGTTGAGGGACTGGATCTCGAAATAGAGTTGGGGGTTTTCCGTGGCCACGCGGCTCGCGACATCCAGCTGGGCATCGAAGGTGGTACTGGAGAGCCGCTTCAAGTGGGGAACGAGTTCGTCACTCTCCGCCAACGCGGTAAAGAATGCCAGATTCAGCGCGTGGGAAAGCCCCAGAACGTAGGCGATGAGCCGGTCATGCTCAGTAAGACTCATGCTGATGAGCTCCGCCATAGTGGAGGAAAACAATGACCGCGCCGCAGTCGTCGCTTCCTCGACCCCCACATCGACGAAGATCACGTGGCGCCCGGACAGGAGGCGGGTGTCTGGCCCGAACATCGGGTGGATAGAGGTCACGCGGCAACCCGCCGCCACCAGAGCTTCGAGACCGGCCTTGAGTGGAGTTTTCAATGAACCCACGTCGAGGATCAATCCAGGAGGCCGCCGGTCAGCCAGCTCACAAAGGATCTCCGCCGTAGCTTTAATCGGTGCGGCCACTACGATGATCTCCTGTTTTAGCTGGCTATCGCGCCAGTCCGCAATTTTGGAGAACGGCAGCGCGGACTCTGCGGGATCCGCAATTTGTACTTCGAAGCCCTGGGAAGCGAGAAACTCAGCTATCCAGGCACCCATCTTCCCGGAGCCACCGATGATTAGCGCCTTCTTTCCGGCACCCGAGCTCTCGGCGGCTATGCGAGTGCGTTCCTGGTGTGTCAATGAAGCGCGAATGAGCGCGCTCATGACCTCACCAGCGACTTCGGGCTCCAAGCCCAGCGACTTCGCCTGTTCCCGCGTGCTTTCCAAGACCTCTCGTTCTCGCACGTAATCGCGAGTAGCTATACCGGTGCTGATCTTGTGCATCCCAATATCCGCGACAATCTTCTGGCGCTGCGCAATGAGTGAAATCAGCTCCCGATCCACTGTCGAGAGGCGTTTTCTCAAGTCATCTAAGCTCATTGGATAACCTCCGTGGCAGCGGTTTGTACCCGTTGGGTAGAACCGGCGCAAGCCCGCGTGCAACTAACGGCGTGCACAATCAGAATCCATTAAGATTCGCCGTCCCTCAATTCCAGTAGAGGACTCGCTGATGGCCGATATCCGGCTAGTCTCCGAAGCAAAGGCCCTCGATGGCGGGCAACGATACGCCGCCGAATTCGGTCTTGCGTTGATCGTTCCTGATACCAGCCCGCGAGACCTCAGCCTCCCTGGCAAGGATGACGAGATGGGCGCGGGTTTCTATGTCAACGTGACCCATTCACCATGGGCGTCACATTAAAGGATGTACGACTACGTCGCCAATGAGGAGGGCTGGCAAGAGTGCGGCCACAGCTATTGCTTCGCGAGTTCGTCTATCGCGGGTCATCGGCGAGTTCCTGCGAAAGCTTTGCACTGAGTGAGCCGTGAAAGGGACTGTTGCCGTTGCATCCTCATCTCAGCTCGCCGCGGATTCGGGAGCTGAGATCGCCGAGCAGGGAGGAAACGCGGTCGATGTGGCGATCGCGGCAGTGCTGACTTCCATGAACACAGAGCCCGGCGTCTGTGCGCTCGGTGGAGGCGGCTACGTCACTATCTGGCGGGCGGCAGAGCATCCCGTCACCATCGACGGCTATGCTGCCGTTCCTGGCCTCGGGCTCCCGGACGAACGGCTCGGTGAGGGCGGCGTGGAGGTCTTAATCGGATATGGTGGCGGTGTCCGCTCGATCGTTGGTCCGGGCTCGGTAGCAGTCCCGGGCAGCATGGCGGCACTGGGAGAAGCGTCGGCACTCTACGGCAGGCTCCCATGGGACGCCCTGTTCCAGCCGGCCATCGCAGCTGCCGAGGAAGGCTTCCCATTACCGCAAGCCTGCTACAACTATCTCATTCATTCCGGAGGTATTGTCTTCGGCCGAGACCGTGCCGGATGGGAATGCCTCCACGACAAAGAGGGCCAACTGAAGGAAGCCGGCGCAATAATCCGGATACCCCACCTGGCAGCGAGTCTTCGACAACTAGCTGAGCACGGCGCCCGGGAATTTTATACCGGCGAGTTGGGTCACCGGATGGCCGACCATGTGCTCGAGACTGGAGGCACGCTGAGTCGTGAAGATCTAGAGCAGTATCGTCCCCTAACGCGGGAAGCACTCACGACATCCGTGGGGTCGTGGGAGGTCGCAACGAACCCAGCTCCCGCAATTGGTGGCGTCGTGCTGAGCGCCATGCTGGCACTCGTTGCCGGTGAATACCCCTCGCTCCCGAAGGCCCCCACAGCCCGACAAATCGCGATTCAGAAGCTGATACTTGGTTACCGCCGAAACGTGTTGAACGACACGGAACGACTTGAGGACAACCTCAACGCCCTTCTGAATGCCGTCTCTCGGGACGATCTTGCGCATCTCGAATCTCCCTCGACGGTACACACCTCCTCCACAGACACTGACGGCCTCGCTTGCGCCATCACTATGTCCACCGGTTACGGCTCCGGACACATGGTGCCGGAATCCGGGATCTGGCTGAACAATTGTCTAGGCGAGCTGGAGCTCATCCCCACCGGGCCTGAGGGCCGAACACCGGGGACAAGGTTACCTTCGAACATGGCACCGACCGTTGCCCGAAACAGCATCGGCGACACCCTGTCTATCGGCTCACCCGGCGCGGACCGGATTACCACGGCACTGATGCAGGTACTGCACCGGCACCTGTTGGAGGGTATGCCACTGAGAGAGGCTATCAGCGCCCCGCGGGTCCACGTGCAATTCGAATCGACCGGCGTCCGGTTAGCTCACGAGCCCGGTATCAAGCTCCCTGCCAATTCCCCACCTCTGCATACATTTAAGGAACAATCCATGTACTTCGGTGGAGTGGGTGCAACCTCTGCCGCAGGCGGGGGACTGGAGGCCGTAGCGGACCCGCGCCGTGCCGGCGGAACGCGTGTCGTCACGGCCTAGCGTCATCCTAGCCAAAGCCCGCCGCAGAGGCTAACCTCAGCACCCTTTTGTCCCGTGAGCTTCGAAAGTCGAACCGTGATTCTCCCACTTTCGATACCTCCCCCCGAAGACCCAGTTCTCGTCATGGAGGAGTGGCTGAACGAGGCCACCCGCAAGGCCGTTCAACGCCACCCGAATGCGATGACACTCGCCACCGTCGACGCTTCAGGACAACCTTCCGCGCGCGTCGTCTTGCTGAAGAAGCTGTCCGTGAAACAAGGCTTCGCTGTCTTTCACACGCACTACGGCTCGCGAAAGAGCATCGAGATCACGAGCAATACCGCAGCAGCAGCCGTTATGCATTGGGACACGATGGGTCGACAGGTTCGACTGGAGGGCGCCGCAGTACGAAGCCCGAAAGAGGAAAGTGATGAATACTTTTCGACCCGCTCGTGGAGAAGCCAGCTCAACGCATGGGTCAGCGAGCAGAGCCAGCCCCTCGACAACCCTGACAAGCTTTTGGATCGGGCGAGGGACAAAGCCCAAGATCTGCACCTGCCAGATCCCATCAACGACAGCGGAAACGAACCAGCGGCCAGTCTGACTCCCCTGGCAAGGCCACCTTTCTGGGGTGGCTACCGGTTGTGGTTTGCCGCCGTAGAGCTTTGGATGGAGGGATCGGACCGGTTTCACGATCGGGTGCGTTATGAGCGCTCGCTCACCCCACTCGATACACACGCATTTCAGACCGGGCCTTGGGCATCACAGCGCCTGCAACCGTGAGGGTATGAAGATGCTGGATGGCGAACGAGACATCCTTTGTCCTTACTGCGGTGAAAAGGTCAGCATCATTGTGGACGTCTCGGTGCCAGGACAGGAATACTATGAGGACTGTTTCGTATGCTGCCGACCGATTCTCATTCGCTATACGGCTCAGTCAGGGGAGGTCACCAAGTTAGTAACGCTCGCGGAGGGTGAAACATGAGCGTACGCGTCTTCCTTTTTGCAATCTGTACCTCTCTGTTGACCGCAACAGGCTCGGCCCAAGACCGTATCGCCAATGTAAGCGAGGGAACAAACATCGCGATCGCGTTGTCTCCGGATGGAACGACTCTCATCATCGATCTGATCGGTCAACTCTGGCAGCTGCCCTTGGGAGGAGGCGCGGCAACCCCACTGACTCCGTCAACCACTATCGCACGCAACCCACGCTTCTCCCGAGATGGAAAGGCGCTCGTATACCAGAGCGAGGCAGACTCGCAGTGGGATCTCTGGATGCTGGACACTCATCGAGGCGTCCAGCGCCGGCTCACCGATACAGCTCAAAACGAGACAGCACCCGACTTTTCGCCCGACGGCGGCTCGGTCGTGTTCTCCTCCGACCTGACTGGTACCCATGACCTTTGGGAAATGGATTTGGAGTCGGGGAAATTGGCGCAGCTCACAAGCGGCGCCGGACAGGCGTCTTTCCCCAGTGTCTCGGAACGCGGGGAGATTGCATACGTCAACGCACACGAAGGGCGCTGGGCACTGGAGCTGTGGCGTAACGGAGTGTCCACGGAGGTATTCAGCGCCCCTCACCCGTTAAGAGCACCGTCATGGAGACCAGGCGGCGGTGTTATCGTCTTCAACGAGCAGCCGGCACCGGATCAGAGCAACCTGAGGATGCTTCTTTTGGACGAGGTGCCGCTCACGAAGAGGTTGACGCGCGGCGAGGACGTCTTCGGCTTTCGTCCTGCCTGGATCTCCCCCGGAGAATTCGTATATACATCGGACGGCAGGGTGTGGAGGCGTCGTTTGGCGGGCGCTACACGACAGCCGATTCATCTATTTGCCAACGTGACCGTTACTCGCCCATCCTACCGGCGCCGCACACTCGACTTTGCACAAGCCCATTTGGGGGAGGTGCCCCCGAAGCCCTACGTTGTTCAGGTGAGTCGGCTCTTCGATGGAATTGGTAACCAGTACCGACGACACATGGACGTGCATATCGAAGGGCAGCGAATCAAGGCCGTCGTCGCCAGGGGACTGCGCCCACTTCCCGCAAACGTCATCGACGCACGAGACTACACGCTCGTTCCGGGGTTCATCGACCTCCATGCCCATCCGCCCACTCTGCCAGCAGACCGCGTGGGCCAGGCGTGGCTATCCTATGGCGTCACGACTGTCCGTGAGGTCGGGATAGACGGGAGCCAGTGGCCGGAGAGTGTGGCTCGAAGGGCGGCTTGGGCCGCAGGACCCCGTGTGGGACCCCGCCTGTTCCTGACGGCTCCGCCGCCCGACGAACTTAACGAGCCCATCAGCGGTCAGGTGCCAGAGTTCGACGTGTTCCAGATATATCGAGGCCGTCCCGAGCAACTGACGCCGCTGGGCGTCAATAACGTGCGGGAGCTGGGTGTGCCGATCTTTGGCCAGGCACTCTTTCCAGCCGCCCGATTCGGCATCGACGGGCTTGAGCATATCGGCGGGCTGGGAGAGCAACCCTTCAGCCTAGAGCGATCCGCGCTGGGTAGAAGTTACCAGGACGTGCTTAGCATCCTCGTCGAAACCCGAACTGTAGTGACGCCGGCCCTGGTCGCTTTCGGGGGATTTAGGCGCCTTGCAGCGAGCCCCCTGTGGTCGCGTGACGAAGCGTACCGGCGGCTCTTCTCTCCCGCTGAACGAGCGAAATGGGAAGCACAAACGGACTCCCGGGAGCAACTCGACAACCTCCAGCGCATGGTCGCCCGCCTGGTCCAGGCAGGAGGTAGGGTGGCCGCTGGGAGCGACGCCCCAACCGTACCCTACGGACTGGGTTTGCATGCTGAGCTGGCACTCCTCAGAGACGCCGGAATCCCCAATGACCAGATACTCCGGCTCGTGACCTCGGAAGCCGCCCTAGCCCTTGGCGTGGAGCATGAGCTAGGCACCATCGAGCCCGGCAAACTCGCTGATTTCGTAATTCTCAGCGGAAATCCACTGGCTCGCATCGAAGACAGTCTGCAGATCGAAGCCGTGGTAAAAAACGGCCTGTGGACAGACCGGGAAGCGCTCCTGCCAGCGCCCTGAGTTCCTTATCGGAGACCTTTACGCCGAGCTCGATCTCACCTTTTAACGGATCGATGCTCCTGAAAAAAACTGCGCATCAATAAAAACAATGGGTTGTAACGTCTTTATCAGGCAGGAGAGCAGAAGTATTGTGTAACGTAAGTGTCAAGATTCTTTTTGTCCGACATCAAGCATCTGGGCCGACCTCTAACCCTAATACCTTGTTTTTATTGGCCGATCGGGCACTGGCACAAGTTTTACCTTAGCTAGATCGGCCCCTGTGAGGCGCCAGTGAACACGTAAACGACAGAAAATCTGTGCGAAATGGAGCGCGGTTCTGTTAGATTCGGGGGTCCGAACAAGAACAATAAAGAAAATAAGAAGAAAACAATACAGGCTGTGATAACAACTATAGAACGGTTGGATCGCTTGAGAAAATCAACAATTAGAGCGCTAAGACCAGCAGCCAGGCCGCATACTTGAAACCGTAAACTCCGATAACAACAATAATCTAACCCGGCGCTCCCACCGCCGGGTTTTTTTTGAGCCCCGCGCTTGCGGGCCTCCCCACCGAACCCCGCCGAGCTGTGACCAACGTCGACGCCCGGCCTTAGGATATTAGTCGACACCCCTTTTGGCAGATTCGCCCGTGAGAAGTTCCATCCAGTGGTCAGAAAACTACCTCGGGACCGAGGGGCAACTGGCGGGTATGATTAACCATCAGAGCATGGGTAATCGACTCACAAAAATTTATACGCGCACGGGAGACGCTGGCCTTACCGGCCTAGCCAGCGGTGATCGCGTCGCCAAATTCGACCCTCGCATCGAGGCATCGGGAACGGTGGATGAAACAAACTGCGCCATCGGCGTGGTATTGAGCGAGAAGGGCATTCCGGACGATGTTCGAGTCTGCCTTCGTCGCATCCAGAACGAGCTTTTCGATTTGGGCGCGGAGTTCTCTCTCCCGGAGTACCGAGCGATCAGCGCCGATCATGTAGAGCGGCTCGAGGCCGAGCTCGATGCCTTCAACTCCAGCCTTCCGCCCCTTAAGGAATTCATCCTGCCGGGAGGTTGCCCCGGTGCCGCAAGCTGCCACCTCGCCCGCACGGTTTGCCGCCGCGCCGAACGAGCGGCCTGGGCCCTTGCGGACCGAATGACCGTGAACCCCGACCTGCTCAAATATTTAAACCGCCTCTCGGATCTGCTGTTCGTGGCCGCAAGATCGATCGCCCAGCAGCAGGGAGGGGCGGAAGAGTTATGGGAGCACGAGCGGTAACATTCGAATCTGAAAGGAAAACGGTCACACTACCCAACCGTACAGGGTCATCACTGAGAGCACGGTGACCCAAACGAACAGGGTTCTGTTCACTAACTGCATTGCCCGTCGGGCAGCAGCAGGAACCGACTCGTCAATCATAGAACCCATCATTGCGGCCTTCCCAACACACGCCACCACCTCGTCATTACTTCGATGGAACGGTAGGCCCGACTTGAGCTCGTAATTGCGCCATCGATCGAAGGCATCATCGAAATTACCGCTGAGCGCGTACCCCACCACCGCGAGCCTCGCGGGAATCCAAACGAGCGTTCCATGGATGTTCTCAACAGCGGGCAGTGCTAGCCGCACGCCATCCGGGTCCCAACCCGCAACGACGGCAGCACGTCTCCTCAATAGATCGCTCAAGCGAAACAGCCAAGCCCCGACCGGACCCAGTGCGATAAACCAGAACATAACTCCGAAAAACCGGTTTGTAGCCTGTACGAAAATAGCCTCCTTGACGGCGTCAAGATCATCCGCCTCCGAGTGCTCCACCTCACAGAGCTCATTTAGAACTCTCTCTGCCCAAGCGTCATCTGAGCTTGCGAGGGCCTCACAGTACTCCTCGACCTCTCTGGCGAGATCCCTTGGCCCCAGACAAAAGAATACGCCTAGGACCGCAAACAATAAGTAGGGCAGATCCCAAAGGATTCCGGTTCCGATGAGTGTTCTGCTCGCCCAATAAACTGGAATCGCGGGAACGATCAACAAGACCACGCTACCCAGGTAAACGATCAAGGTGTTTGCGCCCCTCAACCTGGCCATCCCAATATCGAAGTAGGGATCTAACCAACGAAGTTCACGCAGATGGGGAAACCGGGTGGCAAGCCGTTCGAGCCCGAGCCCGAGTATCAGGGCTATTAGTTTCATTAACTTTTCATATCGGCCACGCAACAGAGGATAGGTTCGTCGACACACTTGAACAAGCGCATCTACAACCCGCCTCCACAGCATATTTGAACACGGGCGCATTACTCGCGACCATAGGCTACGCTCATCATGTACCCAGCGGGACCAACTCGCCGATGAAATCAAACCAAAATCGCACCCCTCGACTGTTTCTGCTAGATGATCTAAACAAGAGCCTAATAGATCTGAATACTCAACAGGCTCAATACCTTCGCCGGGTTCTGAGACTCAGATCCGGAGATTCCGTCGTACTGTTCAATGGTCTCGGAGACGAGCGGCATGCTGTCGTCGATACTCTCGCCCGCGTTGGCTCCAAGGTGCGAGTAACGCAGGCAGCAGAACCACTGCCCGAATCCCCCTTGGAGCTTTCCCTACTGCAGGCCGTCGCAAAAGGTGAGGCCATGGATCTGATCGTTCAAAAGGCGACAGAGCTCGGCGTAAAAACCATATCTCCAATTCTGACTGACTTCGGTGTCGTTAGACTGGATGACACGCGCGCTGCGCGACGGGTGGACCACTGGCAAAAAATCGCACGAAGCGCCTGCGAGCAATGCGGTCGGCATTGTCCGCCTATCATTAACCCACCCCAGGGCTTGCCGGAGGCCTTGGCAAACGCGCCTTCCAATAGCATTCGCGTGACTCTGCACCCGAATGCCCCAGAAACTCTCCACCATATCGCCCTAGAGACGAGCGGGGCATCGAGACTATGGCTACTCGTCGGGCCGGAAGGGGGATTGAGCAGATCGGAGTTGAGTCAGGCGGACGACGCCGGCTTTCGGAGAGTTAGTCTTGGGCCGCGGATGCTTAGAACGGAAACGGCCGCGCTTGCTGCCTGCACCCTCGTTCAGGCCTTGTGGGGTGACCTTGAGGCCTAGGACGCGATCTCCACGAGCATCTCCTGCAAACGCTCCATATGCGGTATCCGTAGATACTCCTTTTTTCGAGCGCTAGGAGAGCACCTCACGGCCTGGCCCTACGCCGCTCTATCCACGTCCACTGCGCCAGGTATGTTAGCTTTCCCGTGTTGGGGGAAACTGGAAACCCACACGCACTTTCGGCGGACGGGGAAAGGGGATAGGGAATGAGCCGTCTACTAGGCGTTGTTATGGATCCGATAGAGGGCATTCAGCCAAAAAAGGATTCGACGCTCGCCATGTTTCTCGCGGCCCAGCGCAAAGGCTGGACGCTAATCTATTTCCGTCAACAAGACCTCACGGTTCGGGACGGCGCTCCCCTGGGCAAAGGTGCATCGTTGACGGTGCGAGACGATCCGGATTTGTGGTTCGAGCAGATCGGATCCTGGGAAGGTGGTCTCGAGGAGTTGGATATCATCCTCATGCGCAAGGATCCACCTTTCGATATGGAGTACATCTACACGACGTACATCCTCGAGTTGGCGGAAGCTCGGGGCTCACTCGTTGTCAACAGACCCGCCAGTCTGAGGGACATCAATGAAAAAGCGTATACCGCCTGGTTCCCCCACTGCACACCGCCCAGTCTGATCACCCGGTCCGAAGACAACCTCAAAACGTTCTTGAGAGAGCAGGAAAAGATCGTTTTGAAACCCCTCGATGGAATGGGAGGGCGGTCGATATTCGTTGTTTCGCAAAAAGATCCTAACACCAACGTCATTCTCGAGACTCTGACCGAATACGGGAGCCAGTTCATACTCGCACAGCGCTATATTCCGGAGATCACCGAAGGTGACAAACGGATTCTGTTGATTGACGGAGAACCTCTAGATTACTCGCTTGCCCGCATTCCGGCCTCCGGCGAAACTCGTGGCAATCTCGTCATGGGCGCGAAGGGAGAGGGACGGGAGCTGACAGAACGTGATCGATGGTTGTGTTCGGAAATCGGGCCAACGCTCAAAGATAAAGGCATTCTATTCGCCGGCCTGGATGTCATAGGTGACTATTTGACCGAGATAAATGTAACCAGCCCAACGGGAATCCGTGAACTAGATCGAGAGTACGATATTGACGTGGCTGACATGCTGTTGGGAGCCATTGAGAAAAAGCTATCGGGCTAACTGTCGCGGCAGCGTGCGCGATGGCGTTGAGCGATGACACCCATGCCTGGCCGGGACATATAATGAGCGAAGGCCGGCCAAGGATTTTACGGTGATGGAGGATCGGACGACAACGCCCGTTACAGATAGGCTCGCCTCCACTCTGTTCGTAGCGGCGCTGTTCCACGGCGTCGTCATACTCGGAGTAACCTTCACGGCGGGACCGCTCGGTGAAATTGACGCAATTCCAACCCTCAAAGTCACACTGCTCGCGGATTACAATGTTACGGACGTAGCACGAGAGGATGCCAATTATCTTGCGCAACGCAATCAGCGGGGCGCAGGCAAGCGGGCCGAGGGTGATCGTCCGACAACGACGATTTCCCAAGATCACCTGGTCACACAACCAGGTGGACAAACCAGAGCCAATCCGACGAACGGCACACCGAGAAGGGCCCTGCCAAGCACCGAACAGATTTTCGCACGACCTCCATCACCTGGGCAGCTACTAGCGCTCCCTGAACCACCCGACACACCAACGGAGATGCCCCAGACAGCGGCGGCGCTGATTCGAAACCCGTCCGCCCAGACACTCGCGGTCGAAGTTAACCTCACAGCAACGCTTCCGGACCAGGAGAACAACGGGTTGCTAGCGAGCCCAGACACACGTGCCGCTGCACTGGCCAACTATTTGCACGCCTGGCGCCGCCGGGTAGAGCACATCGGGACTGCCAACTTTCCGGATCAGGCTCGAAACACGCCGACAAACCCGACACTCGAGGTCACCGTCGGGGCCGACGGGCAGCTCGAAGATATCGTGGTGCGAAGCTCCTCGGGCAATTCGGCCGTGGATCAAGCAGCACTGGGCATTCTCCGCCTGGCAGCGCCTTTTGATCCCCTCCCCCAGACCGTCCTGGCGGAGCACGATGTCTTGAGATTCGCCTACGAGTGGGACTTCGGGGGGGGTGCCGGAACGCCACAAACCGACTGAGAGCCATCTGACCCATTCGGTAAAATCCCGTTGGCGAGCCCTACCCGGCGGATGAGATAATCGACCCATCCAACGATACGAGGTCCGAAGCTTGACTACTTTGCTCAACAATCATTTTCTAGTCGCCATGCCTTCGATGAAGGACCCAAACTTCAGCGGCACGGTGACGTATCTCTGCAAGCACGACGAAAACGGCGCGCTGGGCATCATCATTAATCGCCCGTTGGACATGCAGGTTTTGGATATCTTTCAGCAGCTCTCCTTCGACGTGATCGATGAGACCCAGGCGGATAGGCCCGTTCTGGGTGGCGGACCGCTCCAAAGGGAAATGGGCTTCGTGCTACATCAGTCCGAGGATCCCTATGACAAAACCCTTAATCCCATTGAGACGAGCATCAAAGTCACAGTGTCTCAGGATATTCTTAACTCCATGGCTCGAGGCGAGGGCCCGAACCCAGCGTTGGTTGCACTCGGCTACGCGGGGTGGGATTCGGGTCAGTTGGAAGCCGAGCTTGCCGCTAACGCCTGGCTGAGTGTTCCCGCCAGTCCGGCGATTCTGTTCGACACACCCTTCGACGAGCGTTGGGAATCCGCCGCCGCCCTGCTGGGGGTCAATATTAGCCAACTCTCAAGATACGCCGGGCATGCCTGATCGCAACGAGGTCTACCGCCGTTGACCGGCAAACCCGACCCCAACATTCTGCTCGCGTACGACTTCGGCCTTCGGCGTATCGGCATCGCGACCGGAAACGTGCTTACCGGCACAGCCACGCCGCTCACGACGTTGAGCGTCGGCTCCGATCTACCGTGGGATCGTCTGGATGGTCTGGTGGAGGGATGGAACCCGGGGCGACTGATTGTCGGCCTACCGGACAGCTCACGCTCCCCCGAAATTTCGGCGAAGGCCTCAGCGTTCGCGGATAATCTCGTGAGCCGCTACGACCTTCCAGTCGCCAGGTTGGACGAATCGTTAACCTCCCGGGCTGCCCAATCGATGCTGAGAGAGGAACGAGAATCGGGCATCATGACAAGGAGGGTCAGGAAAGAAGATGTCGACAGCCGGGCCGCCTGCCTGATAGCCGAACAATGGATGAATACGAAACTCGATGAAGACCCGCCCTATTAACCAATGCCATAACTTTCGGAGAAACCGCCTTTGAGCGGTCCGGCGACTAGAGCAACGATCTGCCTGGAGGAAGCTCCGGTGATCTCGCAGCGGTCGTACCCCGGAGATCAGCACATCTTGCGGGTCCACGCGCCGCGGTGCGCGACCCGTACCGAGCCCGGAAGCTTTGCCCATCTGACCTGCGATCCCACCATCCCAATGCGCAGACCGCTGTCCATCATGCGGGCCCACCGAGAAGAAGGTTGGTTGGAATTCCTCTATAAACCCGTCGGCGCGGGTCTAGCCCACCTGGCAAAACGAACTCCCGGCGACACAGTGGGTGTCCTTGGCCCCATTGGCAACGGCTTCACGCCTGATACGCACAAAGCATCGATCCTCGCCATTGGCGGCGGCGTCGGCATCCCGCCGATGGTTCTACTCGCCGAGCGTCTACGCAACGACGAGCGTTTCAACCTACTCGTAATGATGGGATCCGAGGTTCCCTTCCCCTTCGAGCTGAATAAGGCCGAACTCCCGGTCGAGGGGATACCTGCGACCGCATCCCACAGCGTCGATTTGCTGGAAGGATGGGGAGTTCCCTCACGGATCGCCAGCAATGCAGGCTACGTGGGTTGCTTCAAAGGATTCGTTACCGAGCTCGCCCGCTCGTGGCTCTCAACGCTGTCCGACGAGGCGCTCCAGAACGTACAGGTGCTCGGATGCGGGCCAACGGGAATGCTGGAAGCGCTCGCGAAGTTAGCGAGGGACTTCCAGTTACCCTGTCAGTTGGCTCTGGAGGAATACATGGCTTGCGGAGTCGGTGGATGTGCTGGCTGTACGATTCTGCTCCATACGCCTGACGGACCCGCGATGAAACGCGTCTGTGTGGATGGGCCGGTGTTCGACGCTAGCCAGGTTTACCCGGTTTGAAGCAAAGCTTGACTCAAGTCACGAGCCACCTGGCCCGGGTCCGTGACAGGGTTCAAGGGGCCCTGCTCGAAGCCCGCAGAGAGCCGGGGGACGCGGCCATTCTCGCCGTCAGCAAACAACAGTCCGTCGCCGCAATTGAAACATTGTTTCGGGCTGGTCAAAGCGATTTCGGTGAGAACTTCGTCCAGGAAGCGATGGAGAAAATCTCAAATCTTGATGATTTGGAAATCGATTGGCATTTCATCGGCCACGTCCAATCCAACAAAACCAGAGATATCGCCGAACGATTCCAGTGGGTGCATACGATCGATCGGATTAAGATAGCGAGCAGACTGGATAATCAACGGCCACGCTACTCTGCGCCTCTGAACGTCTGCATCCAGGTTAATCAGGCAGGCGAGGCTCAAAAAACTGGTGTGGAGCCAGCCGGTGTAGCAGGCCTTGCACGAGGCATCATGGAACTACCTCGGCTTCGCTTACGCGGCCTTATGACCATACCGCCGGTCACCGAGGATTCCACCAAGAGCGCCGCGTTTTTCGCCGAACTTCGAAATCAGAAAGAACTGCTGGCGTCCGAAGGTATCCCGATGGATACGCTGTCCATGGGGATGTCCTCTGATTTGGACATCGCGATCCAAGAGGGTGCGACGATAGTCCGCGTTGGGACCGCGATCTTCGGACCCAGGCCGCCGAAAAAAGGAGAAACATGACCTTGAGGCACTCCCGTGTCTCACCATGATATTGTTCGAATCTCACGAACTTAACGACTCGTCATGCGCAATCCACTCATTTTCCTGATTACGACGCTTGCTGATCTCTACTTACTGACCTTCCTGCTTAGGTTCATCCTGCAGTGGATCAGAGCCGATTTCTACAGCCCGTTCGCGCAAGCGATCGTCAAGATCACGAACCCCTTGATACTTCCCGTAAGGCGCGTCGTACCAAGTTCCAGGAATGTTGATCTCCCTACACTCGTGGTACTGGTCGTTCTTCAAACGATTGTCACGTCGGTAATTCTCTCGATCGCTGGCCTCACCATCACGATGTTCCAGCTCCCACTGCTGGTGCTGTACCGGCTGATCAGCCTGACCCTGTGGTTCTATTCCGTGAGCATATTCATATACGTGATTCTGAGCTGGACCGGTCAAGGCAGCTACAATCCGACCGCGCTCGTGCTTAGCGAATTGAACGAGCCTCTACTCCGTCCGGTCAGAAGAGTACTGCCCTCTATCGCCGGACTCGACCTCTCGCCGATGCTTGTCTTGATAATTCTGCAGGCGGGCCTCATGGCAGTACCCCTGCCCGGTTTTCTGAGGTAACGCAGAGGGGTCGTTGGCACAGAGCTCAGGGGCTATCGCCCCTGACCCGATTCCTGATACGGATGAGATCGGGGTGTGAGACGTAGAGTAGTCCGGCTACCTTTCGCACCAGATGATCCTCGTGCTTGTCGAGTTCACTGTCCGCGAGGGCCACCCGCCAGAGCATCTCGATAACGGAATGCTTCTCGTCAACGCTCAATTGCTCGTGCAGGGCACGCGTGAAGGTCTGCAGAGAAACGGAGTGATCGGCCTCCTGCTCGGCTTCTTGGACCAGTAGCGACGTCTCATCCTCGGACAGATCGAAAAACTCCTTTAGCAGACCGAACACGGCCTGACCTTCGGCTAGATCTTCCTCGTAATCCGCTCGAACGACTTCCACAAGCAAGGTGGCAGTAGCCAGCCGGAGAGCGTGGTCTCGATCATCCGTACCCTCCTCGCTTTTCACCAGCGTCTTGTTCAGCATCTCGCGGAGTTCTTTCAGCATCATGTGCCCTTCGATGAACTATGACGATGGGTTGTGAGCCAAAAACTCTGCAACCCGGTCGCAAAGTTCTGCAAGCCTACCGTGGAAGTACTGATGATCGGCCAGCCGATTAATTTCGCAAGGATCACCAAGACCGTGGGCCCTAATGCAGGCACTAAACGCGCCCGCTCAAACCTCTTCGTCGGGTTCGAACTCTAAGGAGGCGGAGTTGATGCAGTAGCGAAGGCCTGTTGGCTGCGGGCCGTCAGAAAACACATGCCCCAAATGAGCATCGCACTCTGAGCAAAGCACTTCCTCTCTAACCCTCCCGTGGCTGGCATCCTCAGTGGTCGAAACTGCGCTCTCTGCAGCAGGCGACCAGAAACTAGGCCAGCCAGTACCCGAGTCAAACTTCTTGGCTGACGAGAAGAGTTCGCTTTCACAACAGATACACCGGTAGGTTCCCGACTCCTTGTTGTCGTTGTACTCACCAGTGAAAGGAGCCTCCGTCCCTGCCTTCTGGGTAACCTGGAATTGCTCGTCGGTGAGTCTGGCACGCAGCTCGTCCGGTGTTGGTTTCTGTTTCTCGCTCATGTGTATGCTCCTTCGTCTCATGACAGATGTTATCGTAAGTGAGGGATGAGCGGGATTATCGAGTTCCGGGCGGTAGCCAAGCAATACGGGGACACAAGAGTCTTCGACGATCTTAATCTCGATATTCGCCAAGGGGTCACCACCGCACTTATAGGGCCAAGCGGCTGCGGAAAGTCCACGCTGCTGGAGTTCATCAACGGCCTCCAGAGACCCGACGCGGGGACGGTACATATTTTCGGCCAGCCCGTCCCCGCCTTAGAGCTTGCGGAATTTCGCCAACGAATCGGCTACGCCGTGCAAGGGACGGGCCTCTTTCCTCACATGAGGATATCCAGAAACATCTCGCTGCTCGGGGAACTGGATGGGTGGTCGCGCGAGGCCATCAGGTCGCGCACGCGCGACCTGATGGCGCTGATGGCCCTGGACGAATCACTGGAAAACCGTTATCCGCACCAGTTGTCCGGGGGTCAGCGGCAGCGAGCAGGCATTTGCAGAGCGATGTTTTTAAGACCGGAAATTCTATTGCTCGACGAACCTTTTTCCGGTGTGGATCCGCTAATGCGCAGAGATATCCACAGACGTTTCTTGACGCTTCTAGGGGCGGAAATAGCAACCGTCGTCCTAGTGACCCACGACATGGAGGAGGCCACACGACTTGGCGAAGAACTCATCATCATAGATGCCGGAAAAATCGTTTGTCAGGGTCAAGCGGATCAGATCCAGCCCGATAGTGAATACCTAGCCAAACTTTTTGGGCACGGAGACCCATCGTGAGCAGGCTCATAGTGGTCTCGATTCTATGGCTCACAATCCCCACAGCGCTGGCGGCCCAAACGCGACCGATCGTCATCGGCAGCAAAACCTTCACCGAGAGCTACCTCTTAGCGGAGATGATGGCCCAGCTGCTGGAGTCTCGTAGGATCCCTGTGGAACGCCGGACCGGTCTGGGGGGCACACTGGTTGCGTTCCAGGCCCTTTTATCCGGGGAGATCGACGCTTACGCCGAATACAGCGGTACGATCAGTCAGGTCATCCTCAACATGGATAGCGATTCGACTGAAGGAGAGTTGGCCGCCGCGCTCGCACCGTTGGGCGTGGACCTTCTGCCCCGTCTGGGCTTCAACAATACCTATGCATTGACGGTGACCAGGGAGACTGCTGCGCAATATGCACTGGGGAATATTTCCGATCTCACCGATCATCCCGAGTTACGCTTTGGCCTCAGCCATGAGTTTCGCGACCGCCCCGACGGCTGGCCGGGCTTAAAGCAAGCGTACGACCTGCCTCAGGACAGCTCGGGGATCGAGCACGGGCTAGCCTACCAAGCCCTGCTAGAAAGCGAGATCGACGTGACTGATGCATATTCTACGGATGGCGACCTGTTGAGATATGACCTGGTTGTGCTCGAGGACAATCTCGAGTTCTTTCCCAGCTACCTAGCGGTCCTAGTGGCGCGAACCGATCTCGATACCGATGCCAAAGAGGCTCTGTCTTTGCTTGCCGACAGGCTGGACGACGCGACCATGCGATCTTTGAACGCCGAAGTGGTCGTAGAGGAGAGGACTTTCGCCGAGGTCGCGGGCGCGTTCCTGTTAGGGCAGGGCCTCATCACTTCCGTGCAGGCAGAAACACAGAGCCTCTGGCCTAGGCTCGGACGTAACACCCTCGTCCATCTAAAGCTAACCGGTATTGCCGTTCTTTTAGCTTGCTTTGCGGGATTAGGACTGGCTCTTACCGTGTACCGCTCCCCGTCTCTTTCGGCCGCTGTGCTTTATATTGCTGGATTGCTCCAAACGATCCCGTCCATCGCCCTTCTCGCACTACTGATTCCGATCGCCGGCGTGGGTCAAGTCCCAGCCATTATCGCTCTTTTTCTTTATTCCCTTTTACCGATCGCTAGAAACGCTATCACGGCGCTCCTTACAATTGACCCGTTACTGCGACGAGTAGCGGTGGCGCTCGGACTTACTGAGATTCAGCAGCTAAGACACGTTTATGTGCCGCTCGCACTTCCCCACGTCCTTACCGGTGTTCGGATTGCCGCTGTCGTCAGCATAGGGACAGCAACGTTAGCTGCATTCATTGGCGCGGGTGGTTTAGGCGAACCCATCGTGACCGGGCTCGCTCTGAACGACACGGGCCTAATCCTCCAAGGGGCCATACCTGCTGCGCTTCTAGCGGTATGCGCCGAGCTTTTCTTCGAAGGCCTAGAGCGATGGCTGATCCCCCGACATCTATTGTCGGCGAAGATCTCAGGCTAAATCGTCAGCCGCGGATCCGTCATCCAGAATCAGCTCATTCATACGCCTAACGAATGAAGCGGGGTCCTCCAGTGGCTGGCCTTCGACTAGAGTTGCCTGTTCGAAGAGCGTCCAGGACAGGTTTTCGAATCGTTGCCCATCAGGCTCGCTCAACAGCCGGCCGACGAGAGGGTGATCAGAGTTAAGTTCCAAGGAGGGCGCCGTATCCGGTGCATCGTGCCCCGTCGCTTTGAGCAGCTCGCGCATTTGAAACCCGAGATCCTGCTCGGCCAGTACGAGGCAAGCAGCTGATTCCTTCAATCTAGCGCCCATTCGCACTTCATCCACTTTGTCCCGCAGCACTCGTTTGATACGTTTGAGTGTCTGTTTCTGTTCTTTCGTAATCTCGGTTTCCGGAACCTGCGAGGCCTCCGCATTCTCTAGCTGGAGATCTCCTCGCGTTATATCTTTGAAAGTCTTACCCCTGAACTCAGTCAGGTGCTGCATGGCCCACTCGTCGATACGGTCCGAGAGGAGCAGAACCTCGATCTCGCGTTCGCGCAGAGCTTCCAAGTGGGGGCTGCTTCGTGCCCCAGTCGCCGATTCAGCCGTGAGATAGTAGATCGTTTCCTGGCCATCACCCGCTGTATCAAGGTAGTCAGCCAGTGACCGATCCTGGTGCAGGCCCTCTGATCGTGTGCTATTGAATCGAAGCAGGCTAGCAATCTTCTCTCGATTACTCGGGTCCTCTGCGAGCCCCTCCTTAAGGGCCATACCGAACTCACCCCAGAAAGTCTCGTACTTGTCCGGGTCCCCGGTCGCAAGCTTATCGAGCATGTCGAGACCCCGTTTGGTAAGAGCGCTTCTGATGGAACCAACCGTCGGGTCTTGCTGTAAGAGCTCTCGAGACACATTCAATGACAGATCACTGGAATCCACAACGCCACGAATAAATCGCAAATAGAGAGGGAGAAATTGTGTAGCCTCGTCAGTGATAAAGACTCGCTGCACATAGAGCTTGACTCCACGTGGCGTTTCTCTATTCCAAAGATCAAAGGGCGCTACCGCGGGCACGTAGATCAGGCTTGTGTATTCGCGCTTCCCCTCCACTTTATTGTGGCTCCACGTCAATGGGTCGGTGAAGTCGTGCGCGATATGCTTGTAGAACTCGACGTACTCGTCATCCTCGACCTCAGTTCTGGGACGAGTCCATAGCGCCTTTGCCTTATTGACCGGTTCATCAGCAACCTCATCATCACCCTCACTCGCTACTTGCACCGGAAATGCAATGTGGTCCGAGTATTTACGTATGAGCGCGCTCACTCGGAAAGCCTCCAGAAACTCCGTCTCCTCAGGTTTTAGAGTTAGTGTGATCGCCGTACCCCTTTCGGGCTTTTCCATCATCTCCAAGGTGTAGCTACCGTCGCCACTCGATACCCAGCGAACGCCCTCACTCTCGGCGAGCCCCGCGCGCCGGCTCAGAACCTCCACTCGATCGGCGACGATGAAAGCGGAGTAGAACCCAATACCAAACTGCCCAATGAGCTGGGAGTCCTTTTTCGCCTCTCCGCTGAGAGATTCCAGAAACTTGGCCGTGCCTGAGTGGGCTATGGTGCCCAACTGCTCGATGATCTCCTCACGGCTCATACCGATGCCGTTGTCGCAAATCGTCAGTGTAAGATTCTCCGGATCCAGGTTGACGGTGATCTTGAGGTCCGGCTGCTCTTCCAGGAGCTCGGGCGAACCGAGTCCCTCGAATCTCAGCTTGTCATTCGCATCCGATGCGTTGGAGATTAGCTCCCGGAGGAAGATCTCCTTGTTGCTGTACATCGAGTTAACCATCAGGTGCAGCAGTTGCTTCACCTCGGCCTGAAAACTGAAGGTTGTCAGCTCGCGATCCTCGCTCATTAGTCCGCCCCGAAATACTTAGCTCGACAGCTGGATGGGGATCAATCGACAGATTTCAAGGGGCCAAGACAGGCTTTACGCGGGCGAATCCGTGGCGCACGCGCCCACGGCTCAGTTCACCTGACCGAAAACATTAGGGAGTCGGAACTACTCAGGGAAGAATATGGATAGGCGTCGAGTCGCCGGTCATCAACCAGATGTCGATCATGTCGGAATTTGATACGGCTATGCAGCCATCGGTCCAATCCAATCCCTGCTCTCTGAGCGCGGAGAATTTCGGTTCGTTTGGTTGACCATGGATCATGATCTGGCCGCCTGGGTCAACACCCTCTGACTGCGCTCTCGCGCGGTCTTGTGCGTTTGGATACGACACCAGGATAGAGAGAAAATAGTCGCTGTTGGGGTTTTTAGTTTCCAGGAAATAATGCCCCTCGGGGGTGCGAAAATCTCCCGAACGCCGCTTCGGACCCTCCGGTACAAGACCAAGTGCAATATCGAAGCTTCTCAGAACCTCACCGTCCTTGAACAGAGAAAGCTTGCGCTCGGACTTTATGACTACTATCCGGTCTGCCTGGTCGTAGTGGGGCGACAGGTCATTGGCGTTCAGTCCCCCAGTCCATAGCAATGGGGCCGCAAGCAACAACCAGCCAATAAACGAGAATCTCATAGCCCGAACACTCTAAAGCAAATCTTCGCTGTAGATCAACGAATAAGAATCGTAACTTGATTTATCAGTACGCTAGCACCATAACCTTACTGCCACTGGTAAATCCGGGTATGACCAGATTCACTCACGTTGCCATTATTGTGGTGCGACACGATAGTGCCATCGCTGCTTAGCACGGCTGAGGTCCCGCTGTAGTCAAGCTGAACTTCTCAGTCGTCCGTTTAACCACTCTACATGTTCCTGAGCGCTGCAATTCGCTCCTCAAGGGGAGGATGCGACATGAACAATCGCTTGAATCCGGACGCCCTACTCGATGAGATGCCGAACGCCTGCATAGATTCGGGCAAGGCGGAAGGCTGGTGTGCGCGGCGAAGCTGCTCCAAGGCGCTGATCATGTTCTCACGCCCCGCGAGCTTTGCCCCACCTCTGTCCGCACGAAACTCTCGGCGTCGTGAAAACCACATAACGATCGTACTCGCAAGAATACCCAATACGATCTGCGCGACGATACTGGCGATGAAAAATCCCGGTCCGTAGCCACGTTGCGTTCGAAAGATAAGACGATCGACTAGGAAGCCGACAACTCGCGAAAGAAAGACTACAAACGTGTTGACCACACCCTGAATAAGAGCGAGCGTAACCATGTCCCCATTTGCCACATGGCTGACTTCGTGGCCGAGAACCGCCTCGACCTCTTGTTGACCGAGCTGATTCAATAAACCTCTGCTGACAGCCACAAGAGCCTTATTACGATTCGCTCCCGTAGCAAAAGCGTTGACATCTGGTGCATCGTAGATGGCTACTTCCGGCATTCCGATACCGGCAACTTCCGCTTGTCTTTTTACGGTATTTACAAGCCAGCTCTCTTTAGCATTTCCTGGCGTTGCAATTACGCGAGCACCCGTAAGTCGTTTCGCCGACCATTTAGATATGGCCAATGAAATAAAGGAACCCGCGAAACCGACAACCGCAGAGAAGATCAATAGCGCCTGGAGATCCAGCTCCGTACCCTGCTCGTTTAGCAGAGACTCGATGCCCAGAAGCCGCATCACCACAGAAAGAACGACCAAAATAGCTATGTTGGTACCCAGGAATAAGAGAATACGGCTCATTTCACCTCCGGAAAGCCCTACCGCAAACGACGGTAGTTTCGATAAAAATAAGGGTAATCGCGCCGATTTCAAGTCTTTTTGCACCGGGGAGGGGGGGGCAGAGCACAACCAAGCGAGCCAATACCGAAAAACCCGGGTCGGCGCTGTTAGAATTCCTTCGGACTATCCGAACCTGTGCTAACGATGACGGCGCACGAACCCTCCTCGCTTCTTAAATTCTGGGCACCCCGCTACTGGTCGACCTGGCTCCTTTACACGTGGATGCGTATCAGCGTGTTCCTGCCACTACGCTTGCAGATCCTCATCGGCAAGAAGGTGGGTGGGTTTCTTAGCCTCCTCGTCCCGGAAAAGCGGCGGATAACCGCGAAAAATCTGGAGGTTTGTTTCCCAAAATTCTCGCCGGAGAAAAGGAAAACCATCCGCAATAACCATTTTGAGTCCATGGGTGCCGCGATTCCGGAAATGGCAATGGGATGGTTTGGTGCGGAACGGGTCGTTCGTAACGCGGTTCAACTCGAAGGAGAGGAATATCTCGTCGAGGCATTGAATAAGGGTAAAGGTGTGTTGTTGTTCTGCGGCCACTTTACACCGCTGGAGTTTATCTATCCGGCCTTGAGACCGCTGTGCCCGCGGTTAACCGGGATGTACCGCCCGATGCGCAACAAAATGCTGGACGAGCTTATGTGCAGGGGCCGTGCAAGAAGCTTCGATGAATTCTTCTCGAAGTACAGCGCGAGGCCGCTCGTTAAGAGCCTCTCCAAGAATGCGGTCGTCGTCCACTTGACTGATCAGTGCTATACCGGCAAGCACAGCGCCCTCGTGCCGTTCTTCGGAGAGCCTGCCATGACCAGCACAGCAACCAGCCGAATACTAAAGATGAGCGGCGCAACATTGCTAAGCCTCTTCTACAGACGCCGTGAAGACGATGCCGGTTACGTTGCTCAAATCAGCCCGCCGCTCGAAAACTTTCCAACAGACGATCCGGTTCAGGATACCGAGCGACTGATGAGGGAGATCGAGAACTACATTCTCACCTGTCCCGAGCAATACGCATGGATGCACAAACGCTTCAAGGGGCGCCCCGAGACCTATCCCGATATCTACGCTCGGAGCGCGCCCGCCTGATGCGCCCGGAATTCGATCCAACACATGAGCTCCGAGCAAGCAAGCATTCCGTATAAGCGTTTCCTGAGGCCTCGTTACTGGCCGACCTGGATTCTTCTCGGCTGGATAAGGCTCGCGGCGCTTCTACCCTACCCTTGGCAGATCACGATCGGCATGTGGTTCGGCCGCTTGGGGTTGCAGTTCGCGAAAAGAACTCGACACATCGTCAGACGGAATCTCCAGACCTGCTTCCCCGAGCTCTCGAACGAGGAGCTCGAGAGGCTCCTTAAAAAGCACTTCGAGGCAGTGGGCGCGGCGTTTTCTGAGATGGGGCTCGGCTGGTACTCCCCCACGGAACGGCTACTCAGGCTCGTGCGTGTCGAGGGGATGGAACATCTCGAGCGAGCGCGCGACGCCGGGAAGGGTGTCATCGTTCTCTGTGCCCACTTCACAAGTCTCGAGGCAAGCACCTCGATTCTAGGGGAGTTGTTTCCGAATTTGAAAACGGTTCATCGCCCCCAGCCGAACGAGATGCTTGATGCAATGATCTATCGGGGCAGGAGCCGTCTATCGGAGCAGCAGATTCCCAAAGACAGCATACGCGTGATGGTGAGGGCACTGAGGGACAAGGGATCCGTCGCATACCTTGCGGATCTTGCCAACAGGGGCAGTAACAGCGAACTCATTCCTTTTTTCGGCGAGCCCGCCATTACCATTACGACTGTCAGCAAGCTGGCCGAGATGACCGATGCCACCGTACTCACTTATTTCTTCAGGCGTCTACCTGGGAAAGCGGGATACGTTGCAAACATTGGCGCCCCGTTGGATGACTTCCCGACCGGTGACGCCGTTGCGGATACTCGCCGGTTGGTGGAGCGCCTAGAAGACTACATCCGTTTGGCTCCAGAGCAATACATGTGGACTTACCGGCGTTTCAAAGGACGACCGGAGTCTTATCCGGACATCTATCGCGCAGACTCATAGCTTGACACCAGCCGACTCCAGCCAGCTTCGTCAAACGCCACTCCGGTCTCGAGTGAGATCTTGCGCAATGAACGCAAAAGCCTATTGATATTGCTCTGAGTCCAGGCTCCCCGATCGCGCAGCCCCCCGCGGTCGAAGTCCACCAGAAAAACCTGCTGCCGATCATCGATCAGAATATTATGAGCGTTTAGATCGTGGTGGTTAACACCCTCATCGTGAAATCGACGCAGGGTACGTCCAATATTCTCCCAGTGACCATCGCCCACGTCGCCCGAACTGATCATGGATGCGTAGGATCGGGTGTTCTCGATGCAGGCCGTAAGGATATCCGCCCGGTAACTCAGGCCTTTCTTGATAACGTGAGCGGCGATCGGCCGAGGCACCGGTAACCCGCGCCTGGAGAGCTCGTCTAAAAGACGCCACTCGCGAAAGGCACGAGTCCGTTCCAGGCCCGCCCACAGATAATAATCCTCGTTCAACCGTGCCATGAGCCCACCTCGACGATAGTGTCGGAGAACCCATTTCTCGTCTGCGTGGCGAACGAATAAGACACTGCCTCGCCCCGGCCTTTCAGCTGTAACGAGGTTCTTTTCGCGCCAAAAGGACTCGACGAACCACCCATCGGGTACACGATCGAATAATCCACCATCAAAGAGAACGAACGCTGCACCGGTCCTCTGGACCCTGAGATTAGCCACCGGATCCTCCTCTCAGTGTGGCCGTCCGAACGGCTCTGAGAGCCCTGGCTCCCGGGCAGTCTCGGGACCACCGAGCGCCGTAACCACGGCGCTGCAGATCTCGTCGACGCCAAGATCGGTCATGCAGCGGAAGTGCCCGAGTGGGCACTCACGCTGGAAGCAGGGGCTGCACTCGAGGTCTAGGTAGAAAACGTCCTTCGAGTCCGTAAGCGGCGGCGTAAAGTGGGGCGAGGATGATCCGTAAATACCCATCACGTGCGTGCCGACCGCCGCCGCAACATGCATCAACCCTGAGTCGTTGGTAACCGCGACTCTCGCGGCACCGAGAAGATCGATTACATCCGCTAGACTGGTCTCGCCACACAGATTGATCACGCTGGGATGATCGGCGGGGCTGCTCACTGCATTTCCGAGCTCGTACTCTTTCTTGGATCCAAGGATCCAAACTTTCAAACCAACCCTTACCAGCCGCGAGGCAAGATCGGCGTAGTATTCAGGTGGCCAGCGCTTCGCAGAACCATACTCCGCGCCCGGAATGAGTGCTACCGCGTCCGATTCGCTGTCGAGACCCAGACGTGCAGTCGCGACGCGCAGGTTGTTTTTGTCTATATCCAGCCGAGGTCTGGGAATGCTCGGTAGCGCCGTCTCTTCTAGACCGAGACCGAGCGCGACGAACCGTTTGATAGTTTGGTCCAGTCGCTCAGCGTCGAACGGGCGAATATCGTTGATCAAACCGAAACGCCATTCCCCACGATAGCCCGTACGTGCGGGAACGGAAGCGAAGAAAGGCACAAGAGACGCCTTCAGAGACCTGGGCAACACGATCGCGCGCTGGCAGCCCTCCTGGCGAAGTTTGCGTGCCAGCCTCCAACGCTTGCCGATACCCGCTTCGCCGTGCGCCACTGGAAGTTCCCACGTGCGAGTCACTTCGGGCATTCGTTCCAATACGGGAACCGACCAAGCAGGAGCAACGACGTGAATCTCGGCGCTCGGATCGCGACTAACGAGGAGCTTGTAGAGAGATTGCGCCATCACCATGTCGCCGATCCACGACGGGCCCACAACGAGATACTTCGCGCCTGCGCTCACTCGACTTTTTTGAGGGTATCGAGATAGCACTTTACTCCCGCCCTCACATCGAGAAAAGCGCTATCGTAGCCCACCGATCTGAGCTTGGTGATGTCCGCCTCCGTAAAGCTCTGATATGCGTTCTCGAGGTGTTCGGGAAAAGGAATGTAACTTTTCTTCCCTGTGCTGTGCCACTCGAGAACGGCGTCCGCCAGCTCGTTAAAGGTCGCTGCCCGACCCGTGCCCACGTTGAAGATCCCCGAGTGTTCGGATCGCTCGTAAAACCACAGGTTGACTGCTACCACATCGTCTATGTAGATGAAGTCCCGACGCTGCTCGCCTTCGGCATACCCGTCGCTTCCTTCGAAAAGCCTCGCCTCACCATCAAGACAAACCTGTTGATCTAGGTGAAAGGCAACGCTCGCCATCTCGCCTTTGTGAGCTTCACCGGGTCCGTACACGTTAAAATAGCGCAGCCCCACAACCTGCGAAGACGCCTCGGCCAGTTTCCGTTGGACATACTGATCGAAGAGAAGCTTGGAGTACCCGTAAACGTTCAGTGGTTGTTCGACAGCAGCGTCTTCTTTGAACGAGTTGCTCGCTCCATACACCGCGGCCGATGACGCGTAGATGAGCGGCACACCAGCGCCTAGACAGAACTCCAAGAGCTCTGTCGAATAACGATAGTTGGTTTCCATCATGTAACGACCGTCCCATTCGGTCGTTACCGAGCAAGCCCCCTGATGAAATACGCATCGGGGCTTAAATCCCAAACCGCTATTCAGGCGCGACAGAAGAAGATCCTTGTCCCAGTAGTCCGCGATCTCAGAGCCAACCAGATTTTCAAACTTGTGACCGTCAGTGAGCTCATCCACCGCGAGAATCTCACGCTCGCCCGCGTGGTTGAGTCCGCGCACAAGGTTGCTCCCCACAAAGCCGGCGGCTCCGGTCACGATGATCATGTCATCAGGTTTCGTCGTCGGGAATCAGACTGTAGTTAGTACCGCAGTAAGGACATTTCGCGGCTCCGGTTGCCTCTATCGGCAAAAATACCTTGGGGTGAGAGTTCCAGAGATACATGTCTGGTAACGGACAATGTAACGGGAGCTTGTGCCGGGCGACGCGATAGTGCTGTTCCGCGTTCGGGGTCTTCAAGTCCTGTTCCACCCTTCCAGACCGCTTTCGCACGCTTATCTCCTCAATCACCGGATTTGGATTATACCCACTACGCACCCAGAACCTCCGCCCATAGAGCGCCGACCCATACACACTCCTTGGTGAACGAATCGCTACAGATATTTCGTCCACCCTCGTTGGGCGCCACCAAAAAAAAGCCCCGCAAATGGTGCGGGGCTTTTCTCGTTATTAACGAAACAGGCCTGAGCTATTTACATCATGCCACCCATGCCACCCATGCCACCCATGTCCGGCGGCATGGCCGATGCCGACTCATCCTTCGGCTGCTCGGCAACCATAGCCTCAGTGGTCAACAGTAAACCTGCCACAGAGGCGGCGTTTTGGAGCGCGAGGCGTGTCACCTTTGTGGGGTCGATGATCCCCTGCGCCACCAAGTCGCCATACTCGCCTGTGGCTGCGTTGAACCCATGGTTTCCTTTTGCGTTCAGGACGGCGTTCAGCACGACGGAGGGATCCTCGCCGGCATTAGCTACGATCTGGCGCAGAGGCTCTTCCACGGCACGCCGCATAATCTTGATACCGTAATCCTGATCGGCATTGTCGCCCTTCAGCTTATCGAAGGCGGACAGCGCTCGGACGAGGGCCACACCGCCACCGGGCACGACACCCTCCTCGACCGCGGCACGGGTTGCGTGCAGCGCATCCTCTACTCGAGCCTTCTTCTCCTTCATCTCGATCTCGGTTGCGGCACCGACCTTGATCACTGCCACACCGCCGGCGAGCTTCGCAACGCGCTCCTGGAGCTTCTCGCGGTCGTAGTCGGAGCTCGATTCTTCGATCTCATTGGCGATCTGGTCGACTCGGCCCTTGATTTCCGCTGCGGTACCCGCACCGTCGATGACTGTGGTGTTCTCTTTGGTGATTTGGACCTTCTTGGCCTCGCCCAAGTCCTCAAGCGTCGCCTTCTCAAGCGACAACCCGACTTCCTCGGAGATGACCTGGCCACCCGTGAGGATCGCAATGTCCTGGAGCATAGCCTTGCGTCGATCGCCGAATCCAGGCGCCTTGACGGCGGCCACCTTGACGATGCCGCGAATGTTGTTCACCACCAGCGTCGCTAGTGCCTCGCCTTCAACGTCTTCCGAGATAATCAGAAGCGGGCGGCTCGACTTGGCAACACTCTCAAGCAGCGGGAGAAGATCACGGATGTTGGAGATCTTCTTGTCATGAATCAGTATGTGCGGACTTTCAAGCTGCACTGCCTGACTCGCCTGATCGTTGATGAAGTAAGGGGACAAATAACCACGATCGAATTGCATGCCCTCGACCACCTCGAGCTCGTTGGCGAGCGCCGAACCTTCCTCGACGGTGATCACGCCTTCCTTGCCCACCTTCTGCATGGCCTCAGCGATGTTCGAGCCGATTTCTTTATCGGCATTCGCCGATATCGTGCCCACCTGAGCAATCGCTTTGTCATCCTCGCAGGGCTGGGAAAGCTTTTCGAGCTGTTGGACTAGAGCAATAGAAGCTTTGTCGACGCCGCGCTTCAGATCCATCGGATCCATGCCCGCTGCGACCGCCTTGAGTCCCTCCCTCAGCACGGCTTGTGCCAGCACCGTGGCCGTTGTCGTGCCGTCGCCGGCCGCATCCGAAGTCTGGGACGCCACCTCTTTGACCATCTGGGCACCCATGTTCTCGAACTTGTCTTCGAGATCGATCTCTTTTGCCACGGATACCCCGTCCTTGGTAACAGTGGGCGCACCGAAGCTTTTCTCCAGAACGACGTTGCGGCCCTTCGGCCCCAGGGTCACTTTTACGGCCTCGGCCAGTACGTTGACGCCTGCGAGCATGCGCTGGCGCGCCTCGTCGGCAAATCTCACTTCTTTCGGCATTTCATGTCTCCTAAAGGAATTCTCTATAAATGGGTAACGGGTGTGTGCCGGGCATCAGTCCTCGATCACAGCCATGACGTCGTCTTCGCGCATGACCACCACTTCCTCGCCTTCCACTTTGATTTCGGTGCCCGAGTACTTGCCGAACAGGACGTTGTCTCCCGTCTTGAGGTCCAGGGGCCTAACCTCGCCGTTATCCAGCAGTTTTCCGTTGCCCACGGCGATAACTTCGCCCTTGATGGGCTTTTCCGCCGCAGCGTCGGGGATCACGATGCCCCCTGGGGACGTTCGCTCTTCCTCGGTGCGCCGGATGACGACGCGATCATGTAAGGGACGAATCTTCATGGGATGGGTCTCCGTTTTCCAAGCCTATGATTTAACTAAATATTTTTACGCATTAGCCGAGGTTGTTATTAGCACTCGACCGAATGGAGTGCTAATAATAGTGACGGTCTCGCGAATTTCAAGGGTTCTCGATCCAAGTCATGACAAGGAGAGGCCGCCCAGCTATGCTTATTGGTTGATAACGAGGGGGGGGGTGTCAGTCTTGAGGTCACGTCCGCTCCTGGTATTGACGACCTGCGCTAATCCGACGGAGGCCGATGAGCTCGCGGCAGCGCTTGTGGAAGGGCGGCTGGCCGCCTGCGTCAACAGAGTGGAGGGCGTCGTGTCCACGTATCGATGGGAATCGAAACTGGAGCGGGACCAGGAAACGTTGCTGCTTATAAAGACGACCGAAGGATGTTTCGATGAGCTGGAGAGTGCGATTCGCGACCGAACGAGCTATGAACTACCGGAACTCATTGCTGTCCCCTTCTGTAATGGCTCATCGGCATATCTCGACTGGCTGCACGCCTCAGTAAAAGATTGATGATCTGCAACATTAACTGCCGCTTATCCCTGGTTGCCGCCTTGGCGGTGATCGTCCCATCCCTCGCCGGGAGCATTACGGCAGCACAGGAGGTCTTAAGGCCCGAAGCAGCTTTTCCGTACTCGCTGGAAACCTCTGAAGACCAGATCACCTTGGCGTTCCAGGTACAGGAAGGCTATTACCTTTATCGCGAGCGCTTCGGCTTCGAGAGCCTGACTGACGGCGTCGTGCTTGGCGCAACCATCTTCCCCCAGGGCAATATTTACGAGGACGAGTTCTTCGGCGTCATGGAGATCTATCGGGAGGAATTCGAGATTCGGATTCCCTACGAGCGGTCAGGCAATGTCGAAGAGGCTCAATTCCGCCTCATGCTGCAGGGCTGCGCGGATATCGGTTTGTGCTATCCGCCCCAGCGATGGGACAGCGCCCTTGACCTGCCTCCCAGATCCGCGAGCGGTGGATCCGTGCTGTCCGGTTTCCTGGCCGGGTCTGCTGGCAGCGATGAAGTCCTCCCGCCCGACGAGGCCTTTGTCATGGACACTCGGGTGGACAGCTCCAACGAGATCACCGTGAGCTGGATTATCCAGCCCGGCTATTACCTCTATAAGGACAAGTTCGAGTTCAGCGTCGATGGCCCGATTCAGCTGGGAACGGCGCGATTGCCCGATGGGGAGGCCACTGAAGACGAGTACTTCGGTGAGGTTGAAGTCTATTACGACTACGTCGAGGCTCAGCTCCCGTTCTCACGAGCATCCCCGGATGCCGTCGACATCCAACTGACCGCACTCTATCAGGGCTGCAAGGTCGACAGCATTTGCTACCCGGTTATGGAGGGAACGCGCGAGCTCGGATTGCTGGCCTCTAGTGCGTTCACCGCTCCCACGTCCACCAGCTCGGCCCCTCTCATGGTCTCCGAACAAGACCGGCTGGCCAATGTGGTGATCAACTACCCCTTGTGGGCCGTCCTCGGGATGTTCTACGGCCTTGGGCTGCTGTTAGCTTTCACGCCCTGCGTGCTACCGATGGTACCGATCCTATCAGGCATCATCGCCGGGCAAGGAGCCAACGTAACCCCGACCAGAGGCTTCGCACTATCCCTCGCCTACGTGATGGGCATGGCGGTCACGTACACGGCCGGCGGTGCGCTGGCCGCACTGGCGGGCGGACAGGTCCAGGCCGCCTTCCAGCAGCCCTGGATTCTGACACTGTTCGCAGGGCTCTTCGTGGGGCTTGCCATGGCGATGTTCGGTCTGTTTGAGCTGCAGATGCCCGCAGCCATCCAGACTCGGATTACGAATCTCTCAAACAATCAGCGGACTGGGACTTTCGCCGGCACGGCGATTATGGGCGCGTTATCCGCCCTGATTGTTACGACCTGCGTGGCCCCGCCGCTGGTCGCCACGCTCGCGGTGATCGGTCAGAGCGGCGACGTGGTGCGCGGCTCGGGCGCACTGTTCGCACTGAGTCTGGGCATGGGCTCACCATTGCTGGTGTTGGGGGCCTCGGCCGGAAAACTCTTACCGAAGGTAGGCCCGTGGATGAATACGGTGAAAGCAGCCTTCGGCGTCATGATGTTAGGGCTCGCGATTTGGATGATGGAACGCGTCCTACCGGGGAGCGTAACGCTGACCCTTTGGGCGCTTTTGGTCTTCCTGAGCGGCGTCTTTCTGGGGGCCTTCGAGCCTTTGCCCGATGCACCCTCACCCACACGACGGCTAAGTAAGGGGCTCGGCGTGCTCGCTTGCCTGTATGGGGCATTGATGGTCGTGGGCGTCACGCTCGGCGGCGATGATCCGCTAGAGCCGATCCCGCGAGGATCTCTGCTCGCAGGCCCGATGGGCAGTGGAGAAACAGCTCACCTCGCTTTCGAGCCGATCGAATCTGTCGCAGAGCTCGAAGTCGCACTGGCGGCGGCACGGGAGGCCGGCATGCCGGTGATGGTGGATTTCACCGCTGACTGGTGTGTCGCGTGCAAGGAGTATGAGGAGTACACGTTCCCTGATGCCGAGGTCATGGCTGCTCTGGATCCTTTCGCATTACTGCAGGCAGACGTAACCGAAAACAACGATGATGACCAGGCGCTGCTCCAGCATTTCTCTAGCTTCGGACCGCCAACCATTGCCTTCTTTGATCGGTATGGGCAGGAGCGGGAAGCGTACAAGCTCGTCGGCTTCGTCGGCGCAGAGGAGTTCAACGCCCACGTTCGTCAACTCGCCTCCCTATAATCAATAATCCAGATCACAACGGCGAAAGCTCATGACACGTACCGCACTTTTGACGCTCGTACTGAGTTCCACCGCTATCGTGGCGTACCTCGGCTACCGCGTTCTGCTACCCCAGCCCTCCGCACCAGCGGCCTCCGCACCAGCGGCCTCCGCACCAGCGGCCTCCGCACCAGCGGCCTCCGCACCAGCGGCCTCCGAGACTGCCGGGGCCGTGGAGAGACTTCCAGACTTCTCGCTCGCCGACCTTTCCGGAGGAATGCAATCCATTCGCAGCTGGCCCAACGAGGCCCTAGTCATCAATTTCTGGGCAACCTGGTGCGCGCCCTGCTTGAGAGAGATCCCCCTCCTAAAAGAATTCCAGGAGCAGCATGCGGAACGCCCCGTCCAAGTCATCGGTATCGCTGTCGATCGCTTGGAGCCGGTACAGGAATTCGCGCGCGAGATAGAGTTCAACTACCCGATCCTGGTTGGAGAGACCGAGGGCATCAATGCGGCTGCCTCATTTGGCGTGGATTTCTTCGCACTCCCCTTCACGGTGTTTACTGATACTGAGGGAGCCATCCTGGGAGTCCACACGGGCGAGATCCATCCGGAAGATCTCGAAAACCTGAGCACCACCCTTGCCGAACTCGGATCCGGAACCATCGACCGCACTGTCGCGCGGACCAGGCTGACCGGATTTAGATAACTCCAACTTCGCTCAAATGCCGCCAAATGCGGCTAAATTGTGTAGAATGACCTATATTGTCGGCGATCTTGCACAATGGCAAAATTCCTGTTGATCAATGGTCCAAATCTGGGACTCCTCGGTCATAGAGAGCCCGATGTCTACGGCGCAACCACGCTGGAGGCAATCGAGACGCACCTCAAAAAGCTGGCCAAGAAACGGGGACACCAGCTGACCTGCTTCCAGAGCGACGCCGAGCATGAGCTCCTCAAAAGCATCCACGATGCTCGTGAAGAGAATATCGATCTCATTCTCTTTAACCCTGCAGCCTTTACCCATACCAGCATCGTACTCAGAGATGCGCTTCTCGCGGTCAGAGTTCCGTTCATTGAGATCCACCTATCCAACGTGGCCGCTCGCGAGGACTTCAGGCAGCATTCGTTCTTCTCGGATATCTCGGTAGGCACGATCGCAGGCTTTGGTGTAACGAGTTACGAGCTGGCCCTCATTGCTGCCGAACGTCACTTGGGCTAGAGGCGTCAACTGATGGACATTAGAAAAGTAAAAAAGCTAATAGAGTTGCTCGAGGAATCCGGAATCGCCGAGATCGAGATCTCCGAAGGCGAGGAGTCGGTTCGCATCAGCCGCTACTCCACCACCGCACAGCCGACCCCGACCATCGTCCAAGACACGGTGCCTCCGGCCGCCCCTGTAGCAACAGTTGGGGCAAATGAAGCTTCGGCAACCACTGTGGCCCCTGTTGGGACCTCGAAGCAGGGACACGAGATTACCGCTCCCATGGTTGGTACCTTCTACGCAGGATCGGCCCCCGGCGCTAAACCCTTCGTACAGATAGGCAGCAAGGTAGCAATCGGCGATACGCTTTGCATCGTCGAGGCCATGAAGATGATGAACCAGATAGAGTCCGAGGTCAGTGGACAAATCGTGAGCATCCTAGCCGAGAACGGCGACCCGCTGGAATTCGGCCAGGTACTCTTCATTATCGAAGAATAATCTCAATGTTGGATAAGGTCCTGATTGCGAATCGTGGGGAAATCGCCCTACGGGTTCTTAGGGCGTGCCAGGAGCTGGGCATCAAGACCGTTGCCGTGCACTCCACGGCCGATGCGAACCTCAAGCACGTCCTCCTCGCAGATGAGACGGTTTGTATAGGGCCTCCACCCTCGGCCGACAGCTATCTCAACATGCCCGCCATTATCGCAGCCGCGGAGATCACTGATGCAACTGCTATCCATCCCGGTTACGGATTCCTATCCGAGAACGCGGATTTCGCTGAGCGTGTGCAGGGAAGTGGTTTCGTTTTTATCGGCCCCGAACCTCAGGCGATTCGCCTCATGGGTGACAAGCTTTCGGCGATTAAGACAATGAAGGCAGCGGGTATTCCATGCGTGCCGGGCTCAGAGGGTAGCTTGTCGGACAACAACCAGGAGAACGCGAGAATCGCAAAGGAACTCGGTTATCCGATCATAATTAAGGCCGTTGGCGGCGGCGGCGGACGGGGCATGCGCGTCGTGCACAGTGAGGCCTCCCTTTTTAACGCCATCTCTATCACAAAGGGCGAGGCGTTGGCAGCGTTCGGTAATGGGCAGGTCTACATGGAGAAGTTTCTCGAGCGTCCCCGCCATATCGAGTTCCAAGTCCTTGCTGACAATCATGGGAACGCAATTCACCTGGGCGAACGGGATTGCTCAATGCAAAGGCGACACCAGAAGGTGGTGGAGGAGGCGCCCGCTCCCGGGATCTCTCACGAAGTCAGAATGCAGATGGGCTCCCGGTGTACCGAAGCGTGCCTCGACATTAGATATTGCGGAGTAGGCACATTCGAGTTTCTATATCAGGATGGGGAATTCTTCTTCATCGAGATGAACACCCGGATTCAAGTGGAGCACCCGGTAACCGAGGCGGTCACCGGCATCGACATCGTCAAAGCTCAGATTCTGATTGCCGACGGCGAGCCAATGCGACAGCGACAAGACGAGGTTCAATGGTCCGGCCATGCGCTCGAGTGCCGTATCAACGCAGAGGATCCAAGGACTTTCATGCCCTCCCCCGGCACGGTCAGCCTGTGGCATGCGCCAGGCGGCCCTGGAATACGTATAGACAGCCATTTATACGGCGGCTATACCGTTCCACCCAATTACGACTCCCTAGTAGCTAAGGTGATCGCTCACGGGGACAACCGAGAATCCGCGATTGCTAGGATGAACGCAGCCTTAAGTGAGCTCGTAGTGGAGGGTATTCGAACTAACGTGCCACTCCATCAGGAAATCTTTCAGCACGCCACTTTCAAGGCTGGAGGAACCGATATCAATTACCTCGAGAAGAGGCTCGGACTCAAATAGCGCTCTCATGTCTTGGCAAGAGCTGCAGATCGTTGTCGGCGAGCCCGAGGTACCGCGAGTGGAAGCTCTTTTAAGACTTGCAGGCGCCGTGGCAATCAGTCTGGCCGGTGGAAGTGAACAGGAGTTGCTGGAGCCGCCTCCCGGAGAAACGCCTTTGTGGTCCTCCGTCGCTCTCACAGCACTATTCTCTCAGGGGACATCCCTCGACGCAGTAGCCACCATGCTGCGCAGTGACCTTCCGGGTACGGCAATCACATCTTGCGACATTTCTGACACGGACTGGGAAGGCACCTGGGCACGGCGCCCCGAGACTCAGCACGTTGGGAATCGGCTCCTGTTGACGGCGGCCGACGCGGACATCGGAGACAGCGCACGCGCACTTGTTCGCCTAAACCTGGGGCTCGCTTTCGGGACAGGCGAGCATCCGACGACCCGGCTGTGCCTGGAATGGCTCGATGCCGAGCTTCAGCCGGGAGCGAGAATGTTGGATTACGGCTGTGGCTCGGGGATCCTGGCGATCGCGGCCCTACAATTGGGCGCAACTTATGCTTGGGCTGTCGACGTAGACCGGCAGGCTCTGACTGCGACACGGGAAAACGCACGCCTGAACGAAATTGACGATACCCTCTGGATCGGCAAACCCGAGGATCTATCGCCCGTGGAAGCCGATCTAGTCATGGCGAATATTCTTGCGGGCACACTAAAGAGCCTCACGGAGGTCTTCTATCAGTCTACGAAGCCCGGAGGTCGATTAGTGCTCAGTGGCATTCTGGAATCTCAGAGCGAGGAAGTGCGCCGACATTGTGGTCATCGGTTTGGCCCCTTTATGGAGAAGCATTCCGATGGGTGGATCTTACTTTCGGCGCCGCGCCGAGAAGCGCGCCCTTGCCAATGAACGCCGGGATCCGAATCGGTAACGTGCAGTTTCCCAATCGCCTTGCATTGGCACCGATGGCGGGTATTTCCGATCCGCCATTCCGTCGCCTATGTGCAGAACTCGGTGCGGCAATGACGCCTAGCGAAATGATCGCGGCCGACACTCGCCTCTGGAAAACTGACAAGTCGCAGCGACGTCTGAACGCATGGCGCAGCATAGGCCCGCGGATCATTCAGATCGCGGGATTTAATCCCGAAATGATGGCCGATGCGGCCATCGCTGCCGAGAGGCTTGGGGCCGATATCGTGGATATCAACATGGGCTGTCCGGCTAAGAAGGTTTGTCGTCGCCTGGCAGGCTCAGCGTTACTGCGAGATCCCGACTTGGTATGCCGCATTCTCGATCGAGTTCTAGCTCGTGTCACGGTTCCGGTGACCTTAAAAATCAGAACGGGCTGGTGCCCCGAATCGCGAAACGGGACCGAGATTGCACGCGTTGCCGAAAACTGTGGGGTTGCCGCGCTAACGGTTCACGGGCGCACAAGAGCGTGCCGATTCACCGGCCACGCCGAGTACGACACGATTCGGAAAATAAAAAAAATAGTGAGCATTCCAGTTATTGCCAACGGTGACATTGATTCACCGGCAAAGGCAAAATCAGTCCTTGACTACACCTACGCTGATGCAGTCATGATCGGTCGAGGTGCGCGCGGTAAACCTTGGATATTTACTCAAATTAATTCGTATCTGTCTCACAAGTCGCACGTTGAGCTTCCCTTAATCTCCGTCCGTGATATCATCCTTTCCCACCTCGACAGTCTGTACTCCTTCTACGGAGAGTTCACGGGGGTTCGCGTTGGTCGCAAACATTTGACCTGGTACACACAGTGTCAGGGTGGTGCGCACGACTTTCGTAAGCGGGTCGTGCGTGTGGAGACAGCTCGAGAGCAACTCGAACTGACGCGTTTGTTTTTAGAAAAAATTTCGCACAAAGACATTTTCGAGTGCGGGCACCCGCGGGGAGAACGCGGTGACCAGATCGACGAGCAGCAAGAAAACGTCCAAAAAGAAAAAGGAAAAGACGGGAAGGACAGCGGCTCGTGTTGGACTGCCAAACATGCCGCTTAGTGCACTGACCGATGAGGCACTTAGGAACTACCTAAAGAGTCTCAATGGCCACAGGCCCGCCGAGCTATATCAGCTCGTAATGGGTGAGGTGGAGAAACCGTTGTTCAAAACGGTAATGGAATATACGGCTGGAAATCAGAGTGAAGCGGCCGATATCCTCGGTATCAATCGTGGAACGTTGCGTAAGAAGCTGAAGAACTACAAGCTGCTGGGCGGATGAACCGCCAAGAAAACCAGACTCGCCGTGCCCTCATTAGCGTGTCTGACAAATCCGGGCTGATCCCGTTGGCTCAAGCGTTGACGAAACTCTCGTTCGAGATCGTTTCAACCGGCGGCACCGCCAAGGCGCTGCGCGCCGCGGGTGTAACGGTAACGGATGTATCGAGTCTGACTAAGTTTCCCGAAATCATGGGTGGGAGAGTGAAGACTCTGCACCCTGCGGTTCACGGCGGGCTCCTTGCACGAACGGGAATCGACGAAAGCGTGTTGGCAGAGCACGGCATCGGGTGGATTGATCTCTTGGTCGTCAATCTCTATCCCTTCGAGTCCACTGTGTCCCGCCCGGACTCCACTCTCGAACTGGCCATAGAGAACATCGATGTAGGTGGGCCTGCCATGCTCCGAGCCGCCGCAAAAAACCATGGCCGAGTCACAGTGGTCATTGAACCAGACGACTACCCGCGAGTCCTAGCAGCTTTCGAAAAAGGCGAACCTCCCTCGGAACTCCGACGAGAGCTGGCCGTCAAGGCCTTTGGTCATACCTGCGCTTATGACGGAGCGATCAGCGGTTATCTCAACCAAACCTTTTTCAAGGACCGTTTCCCGGAGTCGCTCTCGGTCACGGCGGCCCGGACCACCAGTCTCCGGTACGGAGAGAATCCTCATCAGAAAGCAGCTCTCTATCGACTGCATGGAGCCCACCGGTCCGGGATCGCGGATGCGCACCAGGTCCAGGGAAAACCCTTGAGCTTCAACAATATTGCGGATACCGATGCTGCGCTGCAGTGCGCCGGAGCATTCGAGGAGTGTGCATGTGTCATCGTAAAACATGCTAACCCCTGCGGCGCGGCGCTGGCGTCGACGCCGCTCGACGCCTATGAGAAAGCGTACCGAACGGACCCGACATCGGCCTTCGGAGGCATCATCGCTTTAAACCGTACACTAGACGGCGAGACCGCCAGCGCCATTATCGAACGGCAATTGGTCGACGTAATCGTTGCACCGAAACTCGATGATGACGCCCGCAGTGTGCTCGAAAAGAAGCCTAACGTACGCGCCATAGAAGCTGTAATACGGGCAGCTGACGGAGAAACCGAAGACCTAGAACTTCGCAGTGTAGCCGGTGGTCTCTTGGCGCAGCAAAGCGATTTCGGAACCTTGGACGACGTCGACCTTCGAACTGTCACGAAGCGAGAGCCAACCGCTACGGAGATCGAGGATCTGCGTTTCGCTTGGGCGATTGTGAAGTACGTGAAATCCAATGCCATAGTTTATGCCAGTGGACTAGAGACGTTGGGGGTCGGTGCAGGACAAACGAGTCGTGTGATCAGCGCCCGAATTGCCGCAATGAAAGCCGGCGAAGAGGGCTTGGACCTAAAGGGGGCAGCCATGGCGTCGGATGCTTTTTTCCCGTTCAGGGACAGTATTGATATTGCCGCCAGTCACGGCATTACCTGCGTCATTCAACCAGGTGGATCCATTCGCGATGAAGAGGTGATTCTGGCCGCGGATGAGCACGACATCGCCATGGTTCTAACAGGTATGAGGCACTTTCGTCACTGACTGGGGCCGTGACAGGAGACATTGAGTCATGAAGGTTCTGGTCGTGGGTGGCGGAGGCCGCGAGCATGCATTAACTTGGAAGCTTGCGCAGTCTGCGCTAGTTTCCGAAATCCTCGTGGCACCGGGAAACGCCGGCACCGCAAGCGAGGCTAAAACTCGCAACGTTGATATCAGCGCTGAAAATCTCAGCGGACTGCTCAAACTCGCGCAAACCGAGGGTGTGGAGCTTACGGTTGTCGGGCCGGAGCAGCCGCTCGTAGCAGGACTCGTCGACCGCTTCGAAGAATCCGGACTAAAGTGCTTCGGTCCTAGCGCCGCTGCTGCACGTTTAGAGGGTTCGAAGGCTTTCACGAAGGCCTTTCTAGCACGAAACAAGATTCCTACCGCCGCCTACCGGACTTTCGACGAACTCGATGCGGCCCTTGAGTATGTCCGCTCACACGCTCTACCCCTGGTCGTGAAGGCGGACGGGTTAGCCGCTGGAAAAGGCGTGATCGTTGCCGAAACACTTCGAGAAGCCGAGGACGCGCTTCGAAGCATGCTCGAGCAAAACGTCTTTGGCGAGGCCGGTTCGAATGTAGTGGTTGAAGAGTTTCTTCGCGGTGAAGAGGCCAGTTTTATCGCTATGGTAGATGACAGGCGAATCGTGTCGCTTGCGAGCTCTCAGGATCACAAAAGACGCGACGAGGGAGACAGGGGTCCGAATACAGGCGGAATGGGCGCCTACTCCCCTGCCCCGATCATCACTAACCGAATTCACGAGCGCATCATGCAGCAGATCATCCTACCGACCGTCGAGGGGATGCATTCCGAGGGTATGGCTTATCGAGGTTTTCTGTATGTTGGACTGATGATTGATCCAGCGGGCAATACGAAGGTACTGGAATTCAACTGTCGATTCGGCGACCCTGAAACGCAACCCGTACTGGCAAGACTTAACTCGGATCTCGCAGAACTATGTTTGGCTGCATTCGATGGGTCGCTGGAATCAGTCGACATCAGCTGGGACCCTAGAGCTGCTCTCGGGGTCGTGATGGCGAGCGGTGGTTACCCTGGAAGCTATACCAAGGGCGTTGGGATTTCTGGCCTCGATGCGCTGTCGGGGGAACATACTAAAGTGTTTCACGCGGGTACACGCCTCGAGGATGAGCGCATAGTGACCAGCGGCGGTCGGGTACTTTGCGCCGTAGCACTCGGCAAAAACGTCACCGAGGCCGCTACGCGCGCTTACGGGGTCGTGGACCGAATTAGTTGGGAGGGGGCGTTCTACCGACGGGATATCGGGTATCGGGCCATAGAGCGCGAACGCGCTGAAGGGGGAAGCTAGCGCTTCATTGCTTCGAAGAATTCTGCGTTGGTTTTGGTATCCTGTAGTTTACCCAACAGGAACTCTATAGCCGCTAGTTCGTCCATCGGGTGCAAGACCTTTCTCAGCACCCAAATCTTCTGCAACTCATCAGGCTCGGTTAAGAGTTCCTCTTTCCTTGTCCCCGAGCGGTTTATATTGATTGACGGGAAAACCCTCTTCTCGGAAACCCGGCGATCCAGATGGGTCTCCCAATTACCGGTTCCCTTGAACTCCTCGTAGATGACCTCATCCATCTTCGAACCCGTGTCGACCAGCGCGGTCGCGATAATGGACAGACTACCACCCTCCTCGATGTTTCTAGCCGCACCGAAAAACCGCTTTGGCCTCTGCAGGGCATTAGCATCGACACCGCCCGTCAAAACCTTGCCTGAGGACGGTACGACCGTATTGTAGGCTCGCGCCAATCTAGTGATCGAGTCCAGCAGAATCACGACATCACGCTTGTGCTCTGTAAGCCGCTTGGCCTTCTCGATGACCATCTCCGCGACCTGAACGTGCCTGGTCGCAGGCTCATCGAAGGTGCTAGAGACAACCTCTCCCCTAACGGTCCGCTCCATCTCGGTGACTTCTTCGGGACGCTCATCTATCAGCAGCACGATGAGGTCGCACTCCGGTTGGTTAGCGACGATAGAGGCTGCTATGTTCTGCAGCAACATCGTCTTTCCGGCCTTGGGCGGAGAAACGATCAGTCCACGCTGCCCTTTGCCGATGGGGGCGACCATATCGATAATCCGGGCCGTCAGGTCTTCCGTGCTACCGTTTCCCTGCTCGAGCTTCAATCGCTGGGTCGGGAAGAGCGGTGTCAGATTCTCAAAGAGGACCTTATTCTTCGCGTCTTCGGGCCCGTCATGGTTTATTTCGCCCACCTTGAGCATGGCGAAATATCGCTCCCCGTCCTTGGGTGGGCGAATCAGGCCGGAAACCGTATCCCCGGTTCTCAGGTTGAATCGTCGGATCTGGCTCGGTGAAACATAGATATCATCGGGCCCCGCCAGGTACGAGCTGTCGGCAGAGCGCAGGAAGCCAAAACCGTCCTGTAGGATTTCCAGGACGCCCTCACCGAAGATGTTCTCGCCTTGCTGAGCGTGCGCCTTGAGGATCGAGAAGATGATGTCCTGCTTACGGGAACGTGCCAGGCTTTCCAGTCCCATGGACTGCCCAAGATCGACAAGCTCTGACGCCGGACGAGTCTTTAGCTCGGCCAGATTCATAGCACTTTTAGTCAGTTCGAGTTCCGCAGCCGGGATGACACTGAGATCCTCGTTATCGGGAAACTCATCGCGTTTCCTCCTGCGGGAAGTTCTCTTTTTTCCGTTGCCGTCTCGCGGCTGCCTCTGGCCGGTTTTCGACCGGGCTCGTGCTGAATTACCCAAGTATCCCCTCACGGTTTGCCTACCAATATGAAAAAATTACGCCTCTGAATCGATATGTTGGTCTATGAAGGAGGTCAACATCCCTTTAGCGATCGCGCCCACCTGTTGCCCCTCAACGGAACCACCTTTCAACAGGAGCAATGTCGGTATGCTGCGGACGCTGTACCTGTGCGGAGTCTGCGGATTCTCGTCGATATTGATTTTTACCACCTTTAAACGATCTCCGTATTCTTCCGCGATCGTGTCCAGGATTGGTGCAATCATCTTGCAAGGCCCACACCATTCCGCCCAGAAATCCAAAAGCACTGGGCAGTCGGACTTAACGACATCGTCTTCAAACTGGCTGTCAGTCGTGTGCAGAATATGATCGCTCACCTACTAGATCCTCCGATCCTCATTCGTCTCTTCTCGAAAAAGTTGCCACCGGACGGGTCAGTCCATAAGAGCCTTGGCTAAGCTAAAGTGACGGCGGGTGCCCGGTCAGGCACAATAATGTTGCTGCTTATCGCTTCCTTACGACACTTGCGGGAATACAGTGGGTATCTGAGGAGGCGAGCTCTCTCGCCTAATTAACGCTGTTTTTAACCGTTGAGAACGTAATTTGCAAGTTTTTACGAGTGAATCTGCCACCTCGCCGGAGCCGGAAGACCACCTGACCGAGCTCGAATTCAGCTCCCTATCACTTCCTCAAGGGCTTCATCAGGCTATAGCTGAGGCGGGTTTCCATCATTGCACTCCCATCCAGGCAAGCAGCCTGCCGCTGGCTCTGGCTGGCCGTGATGTGGCTGGACAGGCTCAAACCGGAACGGGCAAAACCGCTGCCTATCTCGTGGCCTTATTTTATCAACTCGCCAACTCGGAGCCGATTCAGGCTCGGGACTCCGGACCGAGGGCGCTCATCCTGGCCCCTACTAGGGAACTCGCGGTGCAAATCCACGCTGACGCGGTTCAGCTAGGACGGCACATGCCATTCAAACTCGGACTCGCCTTCGGGGGTACTGACTACGAGAAGCAGAGGAACGAGTTAGCGGCGGGGGTCGACGTCTTGATCGGCACGCCGGGGCGGATCATCGACTACTTCAAGCAAAAGGTCTTTTCCTTCCGCCGTACTCAGGTGCTGGTCCTTGATGAGGCGGACCGTATGTTCGATTTGGGCTTCATCAAGGACATCCGCTTCGTGTTGCGACGCTTGCCGGAGAGAGAACGGAGGCTCAACCTCCTATACTCGGCAACGCTCTCGCACCGGGTGTTGGAGCTCGCTTATGAGCACATGAACGAACCCGAACTCATACGGATCGAGCCTGACAAGATGACGGTCGACCGGGTGAGCCAAAGCATCTACTTCCCATCGAACCAAGAAAAGATCCCTTTATTGATCACACTCCTTAGCCAAATGGATGCGCGGCGAACAATGGTCTTTGTCAACACGCGCCGTGAAGCGGACAGACTACAGAACTTTCTCGAATTCAACGGTATTCACGCGCGGGCGATCTCCGGAGATGTGCCGCAGAAAAAGCGGCTCAGCATGTTCAAGGATTTCCTATCTGGCGATCTCCCGGTCCTGATCGGAACGGACGTCGCTTCACGTGGGCTCCACGTTCCCGACGTGAGCCACGTGTTTAATTACGACCTACCTCAGGATGCCGAGGATTACGTGCATCGCATCGGTCGTACGGCCAGGGCCGGTGCGTCAGGGAACGCCATCAGTTTCGGCTGCGAGAACTACGCCATGTCGTTACCAGAGATTGAGCAGTTCATAGGACGGAAGATCCCCGTAGAACAGATAGACCATGAGGCCCTCGCGCCGATAAAAATCCCACCTCGGCGACCAAAGACAGCGCGTTCGAAAAAATCTCGTTCCTCGTCGGATGGGGGCAGGAGGAAAAGCCATCGTCAACATAAAAGACCAGAGAGGGCGCGCTAGACCGTTACTTTTGTCAGCCCCTCGTCAATTCGTGCACGCCATCAACAGCGGGAAATTGCTCTATCTTCCTGGGAGGGTGCCTGGAATCGGGGCATCTGATGGCCAGAGTCGAGCCTAGCCCGAAATCGCTAGCCGCTTTGAGCACGGCGACGCTATCCTCTATCAGCAGTGTTCGGGGCGGATCGAATCCCTCTCTCGCGTGAAACCGATCCCAGAACTCGTGCGTCTCTTTGGGAGCATCGAACTCGTGGGATGAGAACATGTCATCTACGTGCTTATCCAAACCCGTCTGCTCAATCTTTATGGCAAGCGTATCCGGGTGAGCGTTGGTTACCAGTAGCAGCCGCTTACGCTTTCTCCGCACGGAAGCCAGAAAATCCGTTGCCCGCGGAAAAAAGCGAATACGATGTCGATGCTCGCGCTTCAGAGCCCGTATGTCTATGTCCAGATCCTGGCTCCAGTGATCGATACAGTACCAGGCGAGCCTCCCCTCTAGGGCTCTGTAGCGCGCCAGCAATTCCTC
>Ga0315339_1000453_pt1 | contig 51421 bp, 53 predicted proteins | sample ASW17metaG_FD_204514 | JGI IMG/M metagenome (GOLD analysis project Ga0315339, IMG submission 204514) | Ammonia-oxidizing marine archaeal communities from Pacific Ocean, United States - ASW #17 | ecosystem: Environmental > Aquatic > Marine > Oceanic | place: USA: California | collected 2016-12-05 | reverse complement strand
GGAGGTGATTCCAATTACAAGAACGGTTTTAGATAAACTATGCACTTCCCATTCTCCTCATCTAGTTGGTGCGTCTTAAGGTCACCATAGTCAGATCGTAGCCACTCATGAACTCCACTGGGCGAGCATCGTGGCCTGTGGCGGTATTAATCTCCAACGCACCATCTTCATGAAAGCGATAAATGCCTTCCCACACGGTGCCATCGAGTGGTGGCGTTAAGTTCCTACCCTGGAATGTGAGGTCAATGGTCCCCGCTTCAGGGTCCGTGCTGTAAATGCCTCTCCAAGGAGTTCGCTGCAGTCGTTCAATAGAGAATGTTTGGTCCGCATTAAAAACTACGCTTGCTCCGAGAATGTCCTGATCAGGCCGCATTTCCCTCTCTGCTCCTTCTACCACCCAGGTCCCTTCCAGGCTCTGCGCAGAAGCACTTTGAGGTACGGATTCGCAGGCGATTGCTGCTAGCGCGCAACTGAAAAGAGTCAGCACGGTTTTAGGTTTTTTATCCGTCTGTTTAAAGCCAAGTGGCATCGTTGATCCTTAATGTTAGCTAACAAACCAAAAGAGTTGGTTATACGTCATGGCCGTTTAGTGCGGCCATATTTAATTGCCGTTAGGATCCCCTGTCCAAACAATAAAGGATTGACCTTCCGGTAGGGTAATTTCGGCGAGAAAACCTTGAGGCCTTCCAGTATGAGCCCTCACCCCACGAACGGTATAGGTTTCTCCCTCTATAAGGGTGTCTCTACCAAGGCCTACAGTGCGCAAACCCTGAAGTCCGTTGGTATAGATAGTCCACTCTTCAACTTCACCTTGCTCATTTTCTATGTCAAAGAAAAGATAGGTGTGTGGGTTAACCCAGCGTGCCCTGGTGAAGACCGCATTTTCGAAGAGAAAGGGCCAATCGTAATCATATTGTGCGGTGATGGAATGGTGAGTATGGGCGGGATACGACACCATGACTGCACAAGCAATGGCCGCATAGATGCCCACGGATAGTTTTGCAAACATTAAATTTTTCAGCTTATTCATAACATTCTTTCCTTTAGAGCTATAAATAATAACGTTCCCTACCGGAATGGCTCTGCATCAAGCTCAGCGATTGGCCGAGGCCGCAATGATATTTTGAGGGACTGGAAAAATAACATAGGGATTAGTGCACCAACAGGTGTCAATTTCTACATCTAGAATCGTATGGCCATCGAGCTTTTGCAGGATGCGGCCGGGAAAATAAAACCCACTCATCATTTCATCACTCAGCAATGGATCAATCGGCTCGTAATCTTGATAGCCTGAATATTCAACGGTTAAGGTTGCTTGACCCAAAACTGGGTGATCGACCTCCATTTCCACCAGCTCTGGCCGGCGATTTCGATTTAACCGAATCTTAATATTTTGAGAGGGCAGGTTCAGTTCGTAAACTCTGTGGTCCAGCTCGTTCACTTGCACCTGGTTAATATTCTCATGGGCTAGCCGGATTGCAGCGGTGGGTGTGGCCGTAAGCAGGTTCTGCCTCCAATCATGCTGCTGAGGTGCAGGAGTCTGTGAGTCTCCAGCAGGCGGTCCCTCTAGTGCAACGTTCTGTTCGTCCCAGGAATAATCGCCGGCACTCACCCATACGCTTCGTTCCCCCTCCGAGGTGGCGAGATCATAGCGAAGACCTCCGTCAGGGTAGGCTATTTCCGCGTAGTACCTGTCAAGTTCGACTCGGGCCCAAGTTGAGGGGTCTGGACCTGTTATTCGGTACATGGCGCCCGAGCCTTCAAAGCGCAGAGTCTGCCATATTTCTAATTCCCGATTACCGCGCAGCATACCGAGTGAACGCGCGGCGGTGTAAAGGAGTCTTGGCGCTGTTGGCTCGAAAGTATCTCGAACCACCCAATTGTCCTGTGCATAGGTCAAGTGGCCAAACCCGGTGAGCCATACCAAGGTCAAGAGAAAAAACTTATGCCTACAAAAATACGTTTTCATCATGATGTCCCACTTTATTAAGTCTATCTTACCTTGTCTTGCTTAATGAGTATTTGTTAACAGCCAAAAACGACCATTGTTAGCTGCTGGAACTAGGGCACTGGCACCGCGACCGAGGTATTGAGTAGCTAGACGATCGCCAGAGTTGATTTTCTCAAGTACTTCAGTGTCTTGTTATTTATTGCTCTCGTGCCGCTACTAGTGATCTCTTTTGACGACCGGCCTCACATCGGCCGATCACCTTTGATCGTTACACGTCTGCCTCTACGTTCCGCTGGCCAGTAGTCCCAGATTGCCCTGTGCATGGCGCAGCGGTTGTCCCAGAAAGTTACGTCGTTGACACCCCAGCGGTATCGAATCTGAAAATCGATATGCTCGCAGTGAGAGAAGAGGTGATTAAGTATCGCCTTGCTCTCCGTTTCGCTGAGCTCGTTGATGCGCGTCGTGAAGGTACGGTTAACGTAGATTGCCTTTCGTCCGGTTTCTGGATGAGTTCGAATGATAGGGTGAACGGCCTGCGGATACGTCTTGTCGTTATCGTCCACGCCGCGATCAGAGTAGCGTCCGCGATAGACATGTTCGGACTCGTGCAGCGCCGTGAGTTCCGACAGAGCCTTCTTAAAGGGTTCCGACAGCGCATCATAGGCAGCGTACATATTGGCGAATAACGTGTCGCCGCCAATATCGGGTAGAACATGTAATTGCAGCATTGTGCCAAGCGGGGGTTCTTCGTCGCACGAGACGTCAGAGTGCCAAAATTCACCGTTAGCGACTTTTGAATCCTTGTGAGCGTGAATCTCGAAAATCTCCGGCTGATCCAGCATACGAGGTGCTGCAGGGTGCACGTGCAGCTCGCCGAACATCTTTCCAATTCTGACTTGCGTCTCGGCTGCTATTTCAGTTTGATCTTTGAAAAATAGAACTTGAAACTCGAGCAGTGCGTTTCGTATCACTTTGTATGTTGCGTTGTCCAAGCCATTCGCCAGATTGATTCCTCGGATTTCTGCACCGAGCGCGGGAGCGAAAGGCTTGATTTCGATCTGTTGTTGAGAAACTGGACGCATGAAATGTCCGTGGATCCCCTTAATTCGGGTATTCTACTCCTTCCCGTCAGGGGTGATCCGGTCTAGATGCCACGCGGGTTTGATGAATCCCGAAAGCGAAATTTCCCATGACGCCATTCGAACTGGTTGAACCTCGCACGTTGCGTGAGGCGGCCGGCTTGCTTGCCTCCGAAGGTGCGTCGGCGTGCGCCATGGGAGGCGGCACCGCCATCATGCTGATGATGAAAATGGGCGTGCTCCAGCCCACTCAGGTTGTAAGCCTGCGTGGCGTTGAGCGGCGTTACGCCGAAATCAGCGGCGACGATAACCGACTTAATATCGGTGCGTTGGCGACTCTCTCGTCGCTTGAGCGCTCACCGATCGTGCAGAGTCAGGCGCCGGTAATTACTCGGACGCTGCACACGCTTTCCAATGTCCGTGTACGTAATGTGGCAACCGCGGGAGGACATCTCGCACATGCCGATCCCCACATGGACCTACCGCCCGTGTTGATCGCGCTGGGTGCGACGGTCTCCACCGTTGACCCTAAAGGCGAGCGAACGCTCCCGCTCGATCAGCTATATGCGGGTTATCTGGAAACGACACTTAGTCGAGAGGAGCTTATTGGGCAGATCAGCGTGCCCGCCCAGGGAGACCGATGTGCCGCCTATCTTAAATGCACGGTGCGGTCTGCGGATGATTGGCCGGCGCTAGGTGTGGCGGTGGTGTTGGACATGGATGGGCCCCTAGTGCGCGACGCACGTATAGTGATCAGCGCGGCCACTGATGTGCCTACACGCCTCGCGACAGCGGAGGCGGTACTCAGCGGGTCTAGCGTTAACGATAAACTTTTACGCGAGGCGGGAGATGCGGCCGCGTCGACTGTGCAGCTAATAGGCGACGAGCACGGATCAGCGGCTTACAAACGTGAGCTCATTCGCGTCTATGTTCCACGGGCCGTGCGGGCAGCGCTTAACGAAAAGTAGCTCAGAACCCATGACCACGGATACAGGACAAAACGGGACGGTGGGAAGATCGATCCCGCGCCTTGAGGCAACTGATAAAGTTACCGGGCGAACGGTGTATACGCACAACTTGCGCCTACCGGGCATGCTCTACGGAAAGGTTTTTCGTAGCACGATCGCACACGGACTAATCCAAGATCTTGACACGACAGCAGCGCAGGCTGTCGAAGGTGTGCATTGTGTCGTTACCGCGAAGGATATCGACAAGGTACTCACTGATGTCCATTACGGTCCCGCATTTCACGATCAGCCCATACTGGCAATCGATAAGGTGCGCCATTTCGGGGAGCCGGTCGCCGTCGTAGTCGCCTCAGACCCGCATGTAGCCGAGGAGGCCGCAAGCCGGATCACTGTCAGCTATGAGGAGTTACCTGCCGTGTTCGATGAAGTCGAGGCGATGACTTCAAAGGCGATCGTGCACGAGGAGCTCAAACCCGCCGGGACGTTTCCGGATCTCAAGCATCTCGATGGAAGGAAAAACACGAATGTTTCGCTCGACTACCACCTGCGGCGCGGCGATGTGGAGTCGGCGTTCAAGGCGGCAGATCGGGTTTTTGATCACACGTTCCACACGCCGCCCGTGATGCATGTGCCATTGGAGCCCTTCGTCTCCATTGCGGAGCCCGGAGATTCTGTGCTCACCCTTCACACAGCTACCCAGAGCCCATCGTTTGTGCGTATAGAAATTGCGCGACTTCTCGGTTGGCCTGAAAACAGGGTTCGGGTAAAGGTCCCGTACCTAGGCGGCGGCTTCGGGGCGAAGCTCTACATTAAATTGGAAGCGCTCGTAACCGCGCTCGCGCTCATCACGCGTCGGCCGGTGAAGATTTCGCTCACGATGGAAGAGCAGTTCTATATGCTCACTAGACACGCCACCACGTTACGTATTAAGAGCGGTGTAGCAAAGGACGGACGTCTCACAGCGAGACAGTGTGAGATCTGGTGGAACGGAGGCGCTTATGCCGATATTGGTCCGCGCGTCACCCAGAAGTCGGGCTTTACGGCGCCGGGCCCGTACGATATCGAGAATGTTCACATCGACTCATACGCGCTCTACACCAATCTAACGCCGGCGGGGGCGCTGCGCGGCTTCGGCATCCCGCAGTTGGTATGGGCGTACGAGAGTCACACTGACATGGTTGCGCGAGCGCTGGAGATGGATCCTCTCGAGTTCCGTCGCAAGAATCTCCTACGAAATGGCCGCCCGCAGGCAACCGGGACCGTGTTGAGAGATGCGGCAACGGGCGAGGCCCTAGAACGCGCGGCAGCACGTATCGGTTGGGGTGAGCCTTTCGATCGGGGGAGCGGTACCGTAAGGCGAGGGCGCGGTATTGCGATCGGCTTTAAGGCAAGCATCTCACCAACGACGTCTGTTGCCATCGTTAATGTGTATGCGGACGGTAGCTGTGCGCTCAATTGCAGCTCGGTGGATATGGGGCAGGGCTCGGACACGGCGATGGCGCAAATTCTCGCCGATACGCTCAAGATTCCGATCGGGAGTATCACCGTGGTGCATCCGGATACCGATGTGACACCCTACGACATGGCGACCCTGGGATCACGCTCCGTGTACCACATGGGACACGCTGTGCGGCGTGCTGCGGAGGACGCTCGTGAGAAGTTGCTTGCAATGGCGCACGAGATTGATCTGCCGGCGGAGACAGCAATTCCTGATATCTTTAGGAAGAGATACGGTATGCAGGCCGGTAACGTTGTCGGGACCGGGAGTTTTATCCCCGAATATACGCCGCCGGATTATGAGACCGGACAGTCAGACGATGTGACGCCGTTTTGGATGGTTGGCGCCACGGGTGCGGAGGTCGAGGTGGATATGGAGACCGGGCGCGTGCGCGTGGAGCGGCTCGTCAACGTCGCTGACGCCGGAACACCCATCAATCCCCGCATTGTGGAGACACAGCTTTCCGGTGCAGCCATCATGCAGCTCGGTTTTACCCTTGGCGAAAAGATGGAGTTCAAAGACGGCGTATGTACTAATGTTTCGCTTGCCAATTACAGGATTCCCGGACTGCTGGATATGACCGGCACGATAGAAAACGAGATCGTAGATTCTGTGGAGCACAGTGGGCCCTTCGGTGCAAAGGGGGTCGGGGAAAGCGGTACATTCGGTGTGTCGCCGGCGATCGCCAATGCGATCGAGGATGCCGTTGGCGTGCGTCTCACGTCGTTGCCGATGACTGCAGAGATGCTTTACCGAGCGCTGCGAGAAAAACAAGGTGAGCCGCTGGAGGTCGAGGACTTAGCATGAGCTCCACTAAGAAGGCACTCAGTTTCAAGCTGAATGGCGAGCCGGTTACTGCGGAGGTACCAACGCATTGGAACCTTGTCGAGTTGCTGCAGAATAGATTCGAGCTCTTTGGTGCGCGCGAAAGTTGTGGGCAGGGTCTGTGCGGCTGTTGTACCGTGGTTGTGGATGGGCGGGCCGTCTCGGGTTGTCTTTATCTTGCGGCTCTGGTGGACGGTGCAGAAGTTGTGACGATCGAACAGTCAGCAGATGAACACGGATTGGACACGGTACAGAAGGCGTTCGTTGAGACCGGCGCGTTTCAGTGCGGCTTTTGCACGCCCGGGTTCGTGCTCATGGCGCGACAGCTGTTGGAGGAGCACTCGGACCCGACCTCGGACGAGATTAGGCACTACCTCTCCGGAAACCTGTGTCGGTGTGCGGCCTATCCTGAAATTGTCGAAGCGGTCAAACTGGCCGCCCGAAGGGGATAGGGTCTCCATGGAATCCTTGCACGTGCATCGACGTTTTTTGCGCCCGTCCGGCGGAATAGGCGGTTTAGCGGAATGACGCGGGGGAAAGCCAATCCACTGGACCTACGCATCTGGCTTGAGGAGATGCGCAGCAACGGTGAGTTGAAGGACGTGATCGGTGCGGACTGGAACCTGGAGCTCGGTGCGATAAGTGAATTAAATGTCCGGCGGGATTCAAACCCAGCCCTGTTGTTCGACGAAGTTGTTGGGTATCCGAAAGGCTTCCGGGTCCTCACATGTACCACGAGCAGTCCCGCGCGCCTGTCATCAGTCCTTCAGCTAGGTGAGGTGAGCGATCACCATTCGCTGGTCCAGAAGCTCCGTGGCAAGCCCGCGGAATGGCAAGGGCAAGTAGCGAATTACGAGCCTGTCGTGACGGAGAGCGGCCCGGTACTCGAGAATGTCTGCAGCGGTAAGACGCTCGATCTCGAGATTTTTCCATCACCGCTGTGGCACGAGCATGATGGCGGGCGGTACATCGGCACGGGTTGTTGTGTAGTGACCCGAGATCTCGACTCGGATTGGATCAACGTCGGTACCTACCGCGCTCAGCTTAACGATAAAGGTTCTGTTGGGCTCGACATGGTCCCCGGCAAACACGGCGCCATCCAGTACGACAAGCACATGCGGGCGGGAAAGCCCTTTCCGGTGGTCATCGTTCTCGGCTGCCACCCACTGGGGTACCTGATCTCGGGCATCGAAATACCGTTCGGAGTATCCGAGTACAACTACGTGGGCGCGATCTTAGGCGAGCCCGTATCGGTCGTGAAAGGTGAAGTCACGGGCCTGCCCTTTCCCGCAGCCTCGGAGATTGTTATCGAGGGCTGGGCGCACGTCGACGACGTGCGCACTGAAGGGCCCTTTGGTGAGTTCCACGGCTACTATTCAGGTAAGGAGGGAACCGCGCCGGCGGTGACGATCGAGCGGATCTACTACCGTAATGATCCCATTCTTCTGGGGAGTCCACCCGGAAAGCCGCCAAACGACTACTCATACTCGAAAGCGGTGATGCGCTCTGCGTTGTTGTTCGATTCGCTGCAGGCTGCCGGCGTACCTGACGTTGAGGCGGTCTGGGCCCACGAGATCGGTGGGGCTCGGATGTTCAACGTTGTGGCGATCAAGCAGTGCTACGCGGGGCATGCGAAACAGGCCGGTCACATTCTTAACCAATGCGGTGCTGGCGCGTACATGTCACGCTACTCGGTCGTCGTGGACGAGGATGTCGATCCGTCTGATCTTCAGGAGGTGATGTGGGCCGTCGCGACCCGTACTGATCCGAGCGTCGATATCGATATCACTCAGCGCGGAATGGGTTCAAAGAATGACCCGATGTTTGTGGCCTACCCCTTCCCAGCACCCCTGAGTTCCAAGGCGATCATCGACGCCTGCAGGCCGTACGATCATCTACAGGAATTTCCCAAGGTCGCGGAGGCGAGCAAGGAGCTCCGTGAGGCGACTAGGAAGAAGTGGGTAGACCTCTTGTAAAGAGACTTCCTCGCGTGTCCGGTTATTGGACGATTGCCTGATAGGTGGCGTTTACGAATCGGTCTCGAATACGTCCGGGATCCCCTGGAATTCGCTGTGACATAAAGATGCCGATCAATTCCTCTGTCGGATCGACAAAGAATCGCGTGTTGAAAATTCCACCCCAATAGTAGGTCCCGTGGGAATGTGGGTTCGCCATCAGACTAGGATTCTCCGCGATCGCGAAACCTAATCCGAACTTCAAACCGGGGCCGACATCAAGCTCACCGATACCATTGCGTGTCATCATCTCTACGGTTCGCGGGCCCAGTAAGCGAACACCATCGAGCTCACCGCCATTCAAGAACATCTGCAAGAAACGGAGATAGTCGGGAGCGGTTGACACCAGGCCGGCGCCGCCGGAAAAGTAGGTACGCGGCCCGCCGTGGTTGTAGGTGGCTGAGTAGACTAGGTAGCCGTTTTCTGTCGCCTCGTCCGTAACTTCGCGAATGCTTCCATTCACGGCCGGGGCATAGAGCGCGGCCAAGCGATCCACCTTCGAATCTTCCAGATAGAAATGCGTATCGGTCATTCCGAGCGGCACGAAGATTCGCGTGTCGAAAAACTCGCCGAGAGTCTCACCCGAAACGATCTCGACCAGGTGCCCGAGGACATCGATGGAGAGCCCGTAGGCGTACTCTGAGCCCGGCTCGAAGAGAAGTGGCAGCTCGCCCAGGCGTCTACTGAGGTCGCCGATGTGCCCCTCTGTTTCCGACAGCCCGTCGGAGATCCCGGCATCCCTGTAAAGCCGTGCGAGCCTCTCTCTTCGTGCAGTATTGCTGATGAAGGTGTAACTGAGACCGGATGTGTGTGTGAGTAGGTGCTGAATCGTGATTTCACCTTGCGCGTCCGCGGTCTCTGTCCCGGCAAGAATCTGGGGTTCTTTGAGCTCGGGAATGAAGCGCGAGACTGGGTCAGTCAGAAAGAAGTGGCCTTCTTCATAAAGCATCATCACCGCAAGACTCGTCACGGGCTTCGTCATCGAGGCGATCCGGAAGATCGTATCTGTGCGCATGGGCTCAGCGTCGTCGGCATCAGCCATCCCGTAGGACTCCAGCAAAGCCACCTGACCGTGTCGAGCAATCAGGGCAACCGCGCCGGCGATGACCTCATCCTCGATCGCGCCTGTGATGAGTTCATCGACCCGTTCCAGGCGGGCTGGAGAGAACCCCAATTCCTGGGGGTCGCCTTCGGGCAGTCCCTGTGCGGTCAGTTTGCCTGCGAGAAGAAGGAGGCTGATGAGTAAAAAGAGCGGCGCGATCAACTTGGATCGAGTCTCATGGAATTTAAGCACCGATATCTCCTTAGAAATGAAACTTTCGTGCGTTTTGGCCGTACTCTGCCCTGGAATGGTCATCGGAGGGAGGTCAGTAGCAGATATTGGCGTCGCATTCCCAAAACTCCCCCTAAGCTTCTATTCATCATAATTTGGACAAGTGATCGTCAGTCAAACGATACACTGTCCAGTCGTCCATAGCTCGAGCGCCCAGAGTCTCGTAGAAACGGATTGCGGGCTCGTTCCAGTTGAGCACGGACCACTCGAGTCGGCCACAACCCCGCTCCCGTGCAAGCCGAGCGACGTGCTGAAGGAGCAGCGTGCCGACACCTTTGCCCCTCATGTTTGTTCGCACGTACAGGTCTTCCAAATACAGTCCGGGGCGGCCTACAAATGTCGAAAACGTGGTGAAGTACAACGCGAAACCAATGGGTGTGGTCTGGAATTCTGCGATGAGTGCTTCGGCGACCGGGTGTTCGCCGAACAGGAAACGCTCCAAAGAGGCCTCGTCGGCGACGACCTCGTGCGCAAGACCCTCGTACTCGGCGAGTTCTTTGATGAACCCCATGATGACACCGACATCCCTCTTTTCGGCGGGACGCACGGACATCTCAGGCGAGAATCCTTCTGCTGTTCCGTTCACGGTTCTTTCTGCCGGTGTTCTAGATGTTAGTTTACCGCCGTTTCCTCGGAGGGTAACCCTGGGTTGTTGACTTGGGGGTTTCTGCTGGGCACTGTGCGCCCGATCCGATTCGACAAGGGGTGCGACCCATGACTGGTTTAAAAAGGCTGGATAAAGCCGAAATTGCAGCGGGCCTTAAGGACGTTGAGGAATGGATGATCGAGGACGACAAGCTCTTCCGGGAGTTCAAGTTCTCCCGATTCGTAGAGGCATTCGGATTCATGTCAAGCGTTGCGATCGTGGCCGAGAAGCAGAATCATCATCCAGAATGGTTCAACGTCTACAACAAGGTTCGCATACACCTGACAACGCACGAAGCAGGCGGCATCACGGAAAAGGATTTTACTCTGGCCCGCAGCATCGATGGGATCTACTCAGGTTAACTGGGTTTTTCGGGGTTAAACGACACGACGGTTTCGAGCGTTCTGTCGCCGAATTCACGGCGTTAGTCGCGACAAGACAGAATGCAATTATGAGGGATCTGTTCCTGCGCTAGGCTTCAGAAAGTCGCATCGCTTGATGCGAGCATCGTTCTCGGACACGACGTTCTCCTGGGCGCCTGTTTAGAACCGGAACGTATAATTAAATTTGAAAGAGAAATCCGAAAACGTCGAGTGAAAGTCGTTGTTTCTCTCCAGATCCTCAAGGTTGTGGTTGAGCACAATGAACATTTCTCTCCCGCGCTCTGGGACCCAATGGATACGACTGTTGATACCCACGGTTTCCGTATTGTTGTCGTACTGAATCAAGTTCGACCACGAGAGCTTGGATGTAAAAATCACGTCGAGACCGATGCGAGCTAGTCGCAGTTTGAAGTCGCCCTGGGGCAGACTCACATCGTTGTATTGATAACCGATGAAAGACCTGAAATGCAGGGTCGGCGTCCACTCCATCTCGGCGTTGATGATGTCCCGCTCCCCGTTGTAGAAGTCGCCTGTTCCATAGCTGAGACTCGTCACGAGTCGCCGGTGGTATCCGGTGCTCACGCCAACGCTTGCATGATCAAATGAATACTCGCCCGGGGAGAGCATGATGCCTTCGGAGATCTCGAAGGGCTCGATCAGCCCTTCCCTCTCGTTCATATACATGAGGTTCAGTTGGTCGTTGGTATGATTCTCAAGGTTCACTCGCAACATCGCGACCTCGCTCTGCAGTCCGCCATCAAGGCGCTCGATTCGCTGCACGGTGACTCCGCTGTAAATCGACCGGAGACTCGGTCTGGTGGACGATAGGGGACTGAATTCCGGCCGATGTCTGTAGCCCAACTCCGCCGTAAGATCGCGGATGTTATTGCGGTTGAGGAAGCCCATCGCGGGATTGAAATCGCGTCCGATCTCTTTGATTCCCGCGCCTCCCCTGAAGCCTGTGGTGCTGGGCATCCAGAAGCGTGCCCCCCAGGCATCTTCCTCGCCGTCCGTGATGCCTTCTGTTTCGGTTTTTTGATACCACAGATCAGACTCGATCATGCGCCCATTAGGAAGCCGCGTGTTCTGATAGCCGAAGTCCACGCCAACCAGGCTGTTGTCCAGATTCGACTGCGGGTCTCCGTCGGTCACGATTAAGCCGATGCTGGATTCACTGAACACGTTAGCAGTGGCACGGCCCACGAACAGATCTCTGGCTTCAACGTCCTCGAACGCTTCCTGCTGGATTGCTAATGTGCCGATATTCCAGCCGCCGATGCGGCCGGTGAGCTTGCCTCCAACGTCGAGGCCCACTGGTTGTCCGGAACTACTCAAGCCGATGCTTCGGGAGAAGAAAGGACGGGCGTTCTCGGTTAGCGGGCGACTGAACGGGGAGCCATAGACCCGCTGGCCAAAGGGTCCGAAATCGAAGATGTCGGCATCCTGCAGAAAGAAATCCCTCTGCTCGGGGAAGAACAGACCGAAGCGAGTCAGATTGACCTGACGATCGTCCACTTCGGTGGCCGAGAAGTCTGTGTTCAACGTCAGAGAGGTGCTTAGGGCGGGCGTGATTTTGTAGAAGACGTCCAGCGACGGCTCGATCGAAGACTCCCCTGTCGCAGGCGAGAATGTCCGTTGCTCGTTCACGAGGATGGAGGGAACTACATCGAGGCCCATTCCCTGCGTGAGGCCGTTTAGGCCGGCGATCTCCCCGGAGATGGCGGGGCTTACGCTCCGATTTCTGGACACCCAGGCAATTTCCTCGTTGTCGCGGGCAACTGTTCGAAGGAAGTTGATGCCCCAAGTGTCGCTCTCGGGATTGAAGGAGACGGTCTTGAAGGGAATCCGGGCTTCTGCGATCCAGCCATTCTCCACCTGAGTGGTGGCCACCTGCCAGATGCCGTTCCACTCCCACTGTATTGTCGGGCCCTTGTACAGCCCCTCGTCGTAAACCCCATTCGGATTGGCCTGGAACTGATAGCCGCTGCGTTTGTCGTTGAAGGGATCGAGGAGTAGCTCGAACACATCGTCGCGCCAGGAGTCGCCGCCCTGGCGCAGTACCTTGGCCGTGAGTAACTCGGGCTCGGTATCGAACATTTCACCGGCTACGTAGAGGGCCTCGCTGTCATAAAGCACGAGAAAACGCGTCCGCTGGCTTGGTTCTGCATACTCCACGGGCAGGATTTGATGAAGGTCTTCCACCACGGCGGCGCTTGCCCAAGCGGTCTCGTCCAATCGACCGTCGATGGATATCGTCTCGCTCGTGCGGACCGCCTCAAAGGTTTTCATTGAGGCTCCATCCGGTTGCTGACTTTGCACAAGGGGTGGGCTCGCGAGCAACGTCGAGGAGAAGGCTGCCATCGTCAGACGCTTGTTCATCATAGAGGTGAATTTCGTGAACGGACCGCGGGCTCCTTTTAGCGACCCCATTCTGCGCTAAAGAGTGGGAGGTGTCCCACGGGGAGAGGAGCACGCCTTCCGGACAGCAGGAACAGGACGATCTCATTGTGGGTATATGCTCGAGCGGCATAACCGCAGGAGGATTGATTCCAAGGTTTTTTTAATATCCGGCAACCCGTGCGATTGTGGAGGCGGGGTTTGTCTGTTCGGGCAGTTGACAGGGCATGTAACCAATGGTTATATGGCCGCGCCTAGAGGCCGAGAGAAGAAGTTTTTTCTTTAAATTCAAAAGGCTAAGTAGAGCAGCGTGAAATGACCTTAAAGCAGCTCAAGTATCTGGTCGGCATCGTCGACGGTGGGTTGAACATCACCTCTGCCGCCGAGCGCCTTCATACCAGCCAGCCCGGGATCAGCAAACAGCTCAAGCAATTGGAGGTCGAGCTGGGCATGCAGCTTTTTACCCGCAAGGGCAAAAGTCTCGCGGCGATTACGCCAGCGGGGACCGAGGTGATCGAGCGGGCCCGCAAGATTTTGCGCGAGGCGGAGAACATCTCCAGTCTTGCGAGCAACCTGACTGCAGAGCAGGATGGCACGCTATCCATCGCGACGACTCACACACAGGCGCGCTATGTGTTGCCTGATGTCATCAAGGCTTTCCGGGAACGCTATCCAAAGGTTGATCTGGAGCTGCATCAGGGAACTTCGGAACAGATCGCCGAGCTCGTTGCGAGCCAACAGGTGGACTTCGCCATCGCCACGGGATCTCAGGACATTTTCCCCGAACTTACTTTGCTTCCCATCTATCACTGGCATCGGATTGTTTTAGTTCCGAAGAACCACCCGTTAGCTCGGGAGACGCGGCCCTTGAATCTGGAGGCCCTGGCCACCTTTCCCCTGGTCACGTACGTCTTCAGCGTGACGGGGGAGTCTTCGTTCAAGCGCGCGTTCAACGAGAAAAACCTCGATGCCCGAGTCGTATTTACGGCGCGGGATGCGGACATTATCAAGACTTATATCCGCATGGGGTTGGGGGTCGGCGTGCTTGCCTCAATGGCGTATGAATGCAAGGACCAGGATGACCTCAAGGCGATCGATGCCAAGAGCCTGTTCCCGCGGGTGACGACCTGGCTTGGCTTCCCGAGAGACCGCGTGCTCCGGGGCTACATGGTGGACTTCATTCATCTGTTTGCGCCGCATTACTCGCCACGTCTGATTCGGGAGGCGGCCAGCCTGGAGACTCAGGAGCAGGTGGATGAACTCGTGGCGGATTCGCCGCTGCCCGTACGCGGTGGCTGCGAGCAGGATACGGCCGCCGCTGCTTAAACCTTGCCGGGCATGGTTTGCTGGCAATTAGCGTTTGCTGGCTTAAGATCGCCCCGCCGTCTGGGCTCGGCTAGAGCCGAGGGCTCGTCGCTTTAGTCGTCCGTCTCAGGAACGGAACGAATAAGGATTCATGCGCCTATGCTGCGGACGCATAATTTTGAGGCACAGGGAATGGCGAAATGCCGTCGTTTCCTAAGAGGTCAGTTCTCGAGGAAGATAGTCCGGACTGGGCCTATACCTCTGATTTCGACGACAACCTCCTCGTCCTTCGCACCGTCATAGTGCACCCCGCCGGCAGGGTGCTTCATGTAGCTGCCGGGTCCGAGCGCCGCCGCGTTTTCACGATCGACGTTTTCCCCGATACCCGCATACCAAGTTCCTGAGATCACGGTGACGTACCGGTCTCGGTCGTGGTAGTGCGGCGTTGTGACCGAGCCCGGCGGGAACTTGAGCCTCTGTATGTAGAAGCCCTCGGATTGGGGGTCGCCTTCCAGGAGTACAAGTGACGTGCCATTTTCCCGCAAGGTCCATTCGAGCTCGTCCGGGGTGAAAAGCACAAATCCGTCTTCCGATACTTGCGCTACCAGCACGGGCACCAACAAGATCGTGGCCAAAATGATGAGGTGCTTGCTCATCGGCCTGTCTCCAAGACGCTTCATTAAGGCGCGGGCTCCGTCATTTCTACGTGGAGACCGTCGGGTCCCTCAAAAAACATTAAGTCGGCCCCCGGCGGATTCGGTCGCTCGAGATAGGGATCGTACCCCGAGGTCCTCAGTGTGTCGCGGAAAGCATCCAGGGAGGGGACACGAAAGCCGATGTGGTCCGTCGCGCTATAGCGGCTGGGCGCCCGATGATCGTCATCTGCAGCTTGAGTGACGTGGATCCAGACGTTGTCGTAAAGGATAGTGTGAAAACGCCCTTGCCCTCGTTCCTCGTCATATTCCCCGCCGAAGACCTGCAGGAACCAATCGCTCATGGCATCTGCGTCCGATGCGTACAGATGCACGTGGTTGATGCCGGTGTAGATCGGATCCTGCAGTAGCTCGAATCGGCCACCCCAGGGGTCGGTGACATGGGCTATTAACGCAGCCGTCACGCCCTCCTGCGGCTCGGTCCGGATCTCTCCCCCGAGCTCTCGGATCAGTTCGACAGTCGCACGCACATCGAGAACGGATATCCCTACGTGGTCAATTACGCTGCCAGTGCCGGCCATGCCGTCGTTGGGCATAGTGCCGACGAAGCCGTTGTGGTGGCGAATGCCTGGACCAGGGCCAATCTCTCCGGGTTCCCCGCCGAGCACCCTGTTGTACCAGGCAGCCGCTTCCTCTTGTTGGCCCTCGGGGACTCGGAGGTGTGCGTGGGTGAAGACGCTCTGGGAGAGCGCGAGCCCCGGCATTATCACCAGGATGGCCATGACTCCAAGTAACTCAACGATCGGTGCGCGGACACCCGTTCTCATCGTGACTCTCCCGCGGCTCGGGCCGCTTGTTCGTTCACTTGGGGAACATAGCATTGCGTCATGAGTCGTGCCAGCCGAAATCCGGGAGTCGCCTGACGAGCGGCGGCTGAAGTCCCGGTCCGGTGGGGTAGAATCACCCGTGCCCGAGTCTGGAGTCTCCCATGTTTAGCAGATCAAAGGATGTCAGCAAGTCGACGGGCGCCAGCAATTCAACAGACAGGGCTCCCGAAATGAGGCCAGCAACGACACCATCCGTCCTGGGTCCGACGCTAAGATTTAAGGGTGAGTTGTCCGCGGATGAGGACGTGATCATTCATGCCACTGTCGAAGGTACCATCGTGCAGCACACGAAGAGCCTGACCATTGGAAAGCACGGCCAGGTGAAAGCGAACATCAACGCCGCCGTCATCGTCGTAGAGGGCACTGTGGAAGGCGACCTTACGGGAGACGACGCCGTGATCATCAAGAGCACGGGGAAGGTAACCGGTAACGTTACCGTACCGCGAATCATGCTTGAAGATGGCGCGAGCTTTAACGGTCGAATCAATATGAAGCCCAAGGAGGGGAAGTCGTCCGGAGTCGAGGAGAAGGCTGATGGCCTATTAGGTGGTGATATCAAGGCGGTGGGTGAATAGGATGAGTGTGAGTAGAGTTTTTTGTCTGCTTCTGTTGGGGTTTGTCGGCTCGGTCCTCGCACATCACTCCAACGACTATCACTTCGATCGCAATGTGCTCGTCACCGTCAGTGGTACCGTCAGGGCATTTCGTTTCATCAATCCTCACGCCCGAATTCTCGTCGACGTCACCGAGGAAGACGGGGAGGTCGTTACCTGGGATTGCGAGATGGCAGGCGCCAACGGTTTGCAGAGAAGAGGTTGGACCCAAGATGTCTTCCAGCCTGGCGATGAGATTGTCATAGACGGGTTCGCGGCTCGGCGCCATGAGACCGAGTGCTACTTCGATGTCGCCGAGCTTGGTGACGGTCTGCGTATCAGAATGTCCGACTCGTTAGACGCTGATACGCTCGCCCGCGCTGAACCCGCCCTGGCGATACTCAGCGATCCCGACATTCCCAACTTCAGCCGCATCTGGCAGCGCGCACCAGGAATGGGCGGAGGAGGTGGGCCTCAGCTCGGTGGCCCAAACCGCAACGCGTGGGTGTTGTCGGAGCCCGGTCGGCGGGCCTTGGAGGCTTACGATCCGGTGCTGGATGATCCGGCTTTGACCTGTAGCCCGGTGAGCATAAGGCGCCTATGGGGCAACAATGATCTGACCGCGATCGAGCAGACAGAGGATGTGGTCACCATCCGTCACGAGTGGATGGATGCGGTTCGGGAGGTTCGTCTCGGTACGCGTGAGCACCAGGACGATCTCGAGCACCGTGTGCTTGGACATTCCATCGGCTGGTACGAGGGCTCGACGCTGGTGATCGACACGATTGGATTTGAGGCAGGCATGCTGGAGCAGCATCCCGGTTTACCCCACAGTGATCAGCTTCATATGGTGGAGCGCCTTACGCTGAACGAAGCCGGCGACGCCTTCGAGTTGCTCCTCACGATAGAGGACTCGCTCTATTTTACCGACCAGCTGACGCAAACGCGGTCTTTCGTGTCGTCCAACGCCACGCCGCAACGCTACAACTGCACCCATCCAGAACTCGGGCGTTAAGGCGTCGAAACGCTCTGAGTCCTTAAATCGTCGCTGTCCTCAGCGAGCGGTGAACCCCGGCCCTTCTCGCGGAGTGCTAGTGCCCTGTCGGGCGCACGCAGCGATGCATGAACCATTATGGTCGCCGTGTGCGGTAAGGGGCTGTGCACTAGCGGCGTAGGGTGGGTTGTCCACCGATTCTATCGGCCAGATGCCCGAGAGCGACTGCGAAAAGGTGAGATCGGTTCCATCTCAGGATCGCTCGGTAGTTCTGATAAACGAGGAATGCGGGATCGTTGGCCTCATTAGGCAGGACGATTGCTCCAGTCAAGTCGACGGAGGGCAGTGCGGAACCGTCGATGCGCGTCACGCCGAGGTTGCTCCATTCCGCGAGGGTTTTCTCCGCGTCGAGCCCGGCCGTGCTCGCGTCGAAATCGCTTGGTAACGCCACCTGGCGGCCCCAGATATACCCGGGGCGCCATGATGCAGCCATGTAGTTGGCGGCCGACTCGATCGCGTCGGCGGCGCTTCCCCAGATGTTCTTGCGACCGTCGCCGTCGCCGTCCACAGCGTAATCGATAAAGGTCGAGGGCATGAACTGCAGTTGGCCCATGGCCCCGGCCCAGGAGCCTTTCATGTCCGCTGCGCTGATGTGTCCCTCGTCGATGATTCTCAGGGCGTGCAGCAGCTCTCGCCGAAAGAAAGTCGCCCTTCTAGGGTCGTAGGCGAGTGTCACGAGTGAGCTGATGACTGGATCGTTACCTTGATAGCTCCCGAAGCTGCTCTCAATACCCCAGGTGGCGACGAGCACCCGGGCGGGGACGCCGTACCGGCGGGCGACGTCGTCGAGAAGCTCGCGTTCTTCCAGGAGGCGCCGCCGGCCCTCCTCGATGCGTGCATCCGTAACGACTCGATCGATATAGGTCCAGAAATCGAGCCTGGATTCCGCTTGATTGCGGTCTCGCTCTACGACCCGTTCCACCGGCTCAACGCCGGTGAGCGCCGCCTCGAGAGTCTCAGCGGAAATTCCAGCGGCGAGTGCCTCGGCCCGTAGCTCTTCGAGCCAGTCGGAAAAGGGTTGGGTTTGCGCCTGGGCTAGAAGGTTCCAGGTAAGTAACGCAAAGACTATCGTTGCCGAGGAAAGCCCCTTCATTACGCCTCTTCCTATTGTCATTTCAGCCTCCCTGTTTGGTGCAGGTACTCAAAATTCCGAACATGTGGCTATCAAAAGCGACGAACTCGATGCTAGTTTTACCAGCCAGATGATTCCTTACTTCACAGGCCGCAATCAAGGGCGCTCGCTCAGGTGGGAAATGATAGATGCCAAAGCTGATGGATGGGAAGGCCATGTTGCTCAGCGAGTGGGCTCTAGCGAGATTAAGGGACTCCCGCTAGCAGGATCTGAGGAGACCATCCTCTCCGGTCTCCCCGCAGGTTGCCGCTAGATCGAAGTCCGGCGTAATCCTTGCCGCCCCCCCACGCCGGAGTTGCTAGCGATACCGATTCCGGCCCACACTTGGCCAGCAGCCTCATGGCAGGAGAACTGATGATGACAACCCGAAACGGAATCCGGATGCTCGTAGGCACTGCGTTGGCCGTGATGCTCGCCGGCTGCGACACTGGGCCGAGCTTCGAATACATCCATCTGCCTGGCACTGAGCCTGCGGCCGGGGTGAACATGCCCTTTACGTCGGCGATTCGGGTTGGATCAGGAACGATCGTCTTTCTGTCCGGCATCACAGCGGCGCCGGTTCCCCACAGCCATCCCCATGTGCCTTCAGAATTCGATCATGTGGATTTCAGTCCCGAAGCCCAGGCCGAGGCGATTATGGTGAGGCTGGCCGAGACTATGGAGGCTGCTGGCGGTCAGCTGACAGACATTATTCAGGTGACCCGCTTCGTGGTTGACGTGGGAGCGAATCAGGACGCCATCAATGTCGTCATGAATCGGCACTGGGGCCCGGACCACCGTCCGGCCAGCACTACGATCGAGATTGTCCGGCTGGCGACCGATCCCCGTTTTCTCCTGGAGATTGAGGCGGTGGCGGTCATAGAGTGAGAACCGCTATCGCAAGACACCACTAATAAAATAGAATGCGTCGTTGACGAACAAGAACTAAAGAGGAACCAATATGAAGATGGTTAGGTGTATTTCAGTCGGTATCGGATTAGGTATGGTAGCCACGCTGGGTTTAGCGCAGCAGCCCATGAGCTTTTTTATAACAAGCGAAGGGTCTGGTGACGGTGGTAACTTAGGTGGTCTAGCTGGAGCGGATGCTCATTGTCAGCAACTGGCGGCGGCTGTCGGCAGAGGCGGCGCAACTTGGCGAGCCTACCTCAGCCAGTCTCCTGGAGGGGGAGCGGCTGCGGTTAATGCGCGTGATCGTATTGGTAACGGCCCTTGGTACAACGCGAACGGTGACTACATCGCATATGACGTCGACGGTCTGCACGAGGACCGTAATAACGTTCGTAAGCCCACCGCGGTGGACGAGAACGGCGAGGTAATCAACGGGGCCGGTGATTCGCCCAATCGGCACGACATCCTGACGGGTTCCGACTCCGAGGGCCGCTTGATGGACGCAGGTATGGTGCCTGGGGCCGGACCTGGTGCTACGACTACTTGTAGTAACTGGACTAGTGGCGATGCAGGTAATGCCATCGTTGGACATCACGACCGTCTAGGTGGACCGAGTGCTTCTTGGAATGCTGTGCATGCGACTCGGAGTTGTTCGCAGCCGGATCTTGAAGCAACTGGTGGAGATGGCTTGTTCTACTGCTTCGCAGCTGACTAAGCCACACCCCTTAACTTCTGAGTTGAATGCCTTCAGCCAATGAAGGCGTCTCGTTGGTCGCTGGGCGGGGGGTGTTGTCCCCCGTCTCTGCGACCGTCGGGGAGAGCGTGGCAGCGTTTGGTTTTGGCTGAAGTCAAGCTGCCCACTCCCAGAGCAACCCTGATCGGACCTTCCGTGACGGTGGTTTGCGCGTGGCTCTTTCTCGATTTCGTGGTCACGGAGCCCGCGACGATCTTATTTGTATCTGTCGCGCTCGGCATCGTTGGGCTTGGGTCATCGTCTATCAATCAGGCTTCTGGGATTGGTTGATTTGACTTGAGCCGTGCCCGGCGAGCCCTTGATTTCTCTAGTGGTACAATGCTGCGGGCTCTAGACGAACCCTCTCATGGAAAAAAAGCACGTCAAGATCGGCGATATCGACTGCGGCTCAGAGCAGTTGTTCCTCATCAGCGGGCCCTGCGTCATCGAGGCCGAGCCGTTGATGATGAAAACCGCCGAGCGGCTTAAAGGGATCTCAGAGGCGCTCGATCTCCCATTGATCTTTAAGTCCTCGTTCTCCAAGGACAACAGAAGCTCACTGGATTACTACCAGGGACCGGGCCTCGATGAGGGGCTGAAGATGCTGGAGAAGATCAAACGGGGGTTTGAGCTTCCGATTCTGACTGACATCCACTACCCCAGCCAGGCAGCGCCGGCAGCGGAGGTCGTTGATGTGCTGCAGATTCCAGCCTACCTGTGTATGCAGAGCGAGCTGGTTGTGGCGGCAGCGCAGACTGGTGCCGTCGTTAATCTAAAACATGGTCAGTTCATTGCCCCGGACAACATGGATAAACCGGTTAAGAAGATCGAGACTTCCGGCAGCGAGAGGATCGTTTTGACCGAGCGCGGCTACACGTTTGGCTATAACGATCTGGTCGTCGATCCGCGCAGCTTCCTGCTGCTAAATCAGATCGGTTACCCGGTTGTCTTCGACATTACTCATACCATTCGTAAGTACGGCATCCCGAGCAAGGATCCGAAGGGTGGCAGCCGGGAATTCCTTTCGGTGCTCGCCAGGGCGGGTGTCGCGGCTGGCGTTGATGGAATCTTCATAGAGGCGCATCCCAATCCCTCCGAGGCGCTCTGCGATGCCGCCAGCCAGTACTATCTTGATGATCTGACCGAGTTCGTGAAACCGCTCCTGGAGATCCACGAACTGGTAAGAGCGCAGAGCGTTCACTAAAAAGGCTGCACATGGATCTTTACCTGGACTCGGTTGATTTTCAGGAGATCGAACAAGCTCTGGAGTTCGGTTTCATAAAGGGTCTCACGACGACCCCAACTTTCATGCACCGCCACGGCATCACCGACATCGACGGTGCGATCGTGAAGTTGTCGGGTATGGTGCCGGAGCTGCAGGTCGAGGCGTTGGGGGATGACCCGGATTCCATCCTCGCCGAAGCCGAGCGCATTCTCGCGCTGCCGCTGAAAAGCGAGCCCGTTTTCAAGGTACCGATCTCCAACTCCGGCGTTATCGCCTGCCAGCGGCTGACCGCAAAGGGACATCGAGTCAACGTTCATCTCATCTATACGCTCAACCAGGCTTATATGGCGATCGCGGCCGGCGCCGCGTTCGTGTGTCCGTTGGCGGGGCGCCTGCAGGACCAGGGCCATGATGCGATTAGGCTGTTCGAGGAGTGCGTTGAGGTGATCGACACACACGGCTATGGCGCTAAGGTGATGTTCTCCTCGGTTCGCCACCCCGAGCACGTACGCCAAGCGATGCTGGCGGGCGCGCACGTGTGCACAGCACCCTTCAGTGTCATCAAACATCTTTGTGATAATTCTCTGACCGCGTTGGGTACGGCCCAGTTCTGGGAGCATACACAGCTCATGACCCGCAAAGTGGGTGACGTGATGCGTGCCGAGAACCCTGTGTGCGAGACCTCCGAGACCCTGACCACGGCGATGGTCAAGATGACCGAGTCACGGCTTGGTGCGGTCACGCTCGTGGATTCCAAAGGCAACGTGGTAGGTGTTTTTACCGATGGTGATTTGCGCCGGCGCCTCCAAAAGGACGGGCAGAAAATTCTCAGCGAAACCTTGGCGGGAATCGGTTTTTCAGAAGGCCCCGTGACCATCGAGCAAGACGCCTTCCTGGACGAAGCGGTGAAGCTCTTTAAGGAGTTCGAAGTCGACAGCATCGTGGTCGTTGAAGGCCAAAAACCCTCGGGCGTGCTCGACATTCAAGATCTGGTGAAACTCGGGCTTCTTGGGCAAGAACATCTTTAGCCCGCATCTTTAGTCAGGATTCCGGGTGATGGCGCAGGACAGGGCTCGTTTGAGTGTCGATCCGCAGCGAGAGTCGTAGTTATAGCCACGGCTCGAGTGAAGGTCCAGCCGCGGCGAGTTCAAGCAAGTCGGCGCCGGAGTAGGTCGTTAGTGGGGTGCAGATCGTGATCAATTCCGATATCGACATAGGGCTTGAGACTCAAATATCGTTGTTCAGTCGTGATCAGTGCAGCGGCCGTCTGGTGAGATATGCGGGCTAGCCTCCTGACGGATATTGCGGCCCGTTTCTCGACGCTGGGAGGCGTCTTTCTAACTGAGCCGACAGTGCTAGCCGCTCGCCTGAAGTCCGTCCGCGGCCTCGTGTTTGACTGGGATGGCGTTTTCAATAGAGGAGTCAAAGGCGCTGGCGTTGAGAGCACTTTCAGCGAAGCGGACTCCATGGGAACGAACATGCTGCGCTATGGATTGTGGCGCGCTCGCGATGCGTTACCGGTTTGCGCGATCATCACCGGCGAGGCAAATGCGTCCACTGAGCTCTTCACCGAACGCGAGCATTTCCACGCGCTTTATCAAGGCGTGCGCAACAAGGCCGAGGCCATCGAGCAGTTTTGCAGTGAGTTTGGTCTTGAGAGGGACGAGCTTGCGTGCGTGTTCGACGATATCAACGATCTCGGTATGGTTTCCGGTTGCGCCGTGCGGATCCTCGTTCGTCGCAGTTCCAGCGCGTTGCTGCAGGAGCTTGCTGTCCGGGAAGGGTTGTGCGATTACCTAACTGCTTCGGAAGCGGACGCTCACGCTGTTCGTGAAGCCGCTGAGATGTTGCTCGGCCTCATGGGAGCTTTCGACGCGGTGGTTCAGTCCCGAACAGCCGTTGATGATGACTACCGCCGATACTTTGCGGCCCGCCAGGCGATTGCGACGACTGCGCGATAGCTACTCCCACGAGAGCCGAATTACCTGTTGAGATTGCTGTGCCAGTGGTTGGTGCCGGCATCGGCGGCGGTATTGGCCTCTCAGCCCTCGGCGATGATCTCCTCGGCCACTCTTTCACCGGACTCCATGGCGCCTTCCATTCCTCGGCTGGCGCGGCCTAGGTGCTCGCCGCAGAAACGGATGCGCCCATGTGGAGTACCCATTGAGGTGCCGAAACGGGTCACTTGATTGGGCCGAAAGTACGCCCAGCCACCCCTAGCAAAAGGGTCCGTGCCCCAGGATTGAAGTCCGAGGAACTCAAGCTGTCCCTGCGCCGCCGGGCGCACTGCTTCGATTTCCTGGATGACCAGATCGGCAGCTTGCTCTGGGGGCAGCGCGTCGAGCCGCGCCGCGTTCGGTCCCATCGCCCAAGCTGTGAAGCTTGTCACCTCGGTCGGGTCTTCGCCGTTGCGTGCAGCCGAGACCATGCCGGCCACACCATCGGTGAACATACTCGGCTTCAGACCGTCCAGCTCCCAGAAGTTCGACTTGTGCGCGAAATAGAGCTGGGTCATCGACTGAGACGGAAGCTCGTTGACCGCATCCTTTTGCAAGCCAGTTAGTGGTGGGTCGATTGCGATGTCCCGCAAGACACGGAACGGCAATGAGCAGATCACATGAGGCGTCTCGTAGATCGCACCGTCCGCACAGCGTACGATGGCTCGAGCCCCGGAATCGTCGATCTCATTGACGACCTTACCGAAGTGAACTTCATGCTCGAGTGCTTCGGCCATTGCCTCGGGAATTCGCTGTACGCCGTTCTGAGCTGTAAAGCCGACAACCCCTTCGGGTGCATGCTTGCGCTGTTCCATGGAGAAGGCGGCACGGAAGAACATCAGTAGAGTCGAGACATCGCGGGCGTTCTCGCCGAAGCTGACGTTCAAACCATAGCCGAGCCGAATGGCCTCAGCTGTCAGCCCGAGACTACGCATCCAGTCAAACAGTGAGACATCGTTGGGAGCCTGCTTGGGATCAAGCCACTCTTCCGGCGTCTTCAGCGGATTCTCCCGTGCGGTGAGGACTCGGCCGTATGTCCAGGGCATCAAGGCCTTGTCCTTCTCCGGGAACGGATTTGCTGGGTGGCTCGGCCAATCCGACTGGCGGATGATCTCGCCATCTAGGACTAACTCCTGCTCGCGAAAAAATTCGAGCATCGGTGTCACATCGATGAGGTTGACGCCGTATCGCTCGGCTGCGCCAATGACGTATCGGTAGCCGGCACCAATGTAGGTACCACCTGCTTCTTTGTTGCTGCCGAGTTGGCGCATGGAATGCACGCGCCCGCCTACGCGGTCTTGCGCTTCGATGACCTGTGCGTCGATGCCGTGATCCTGCAAGTGCAACGAGGCCGTGAGACCAGCCAGCCCAGCACCGATTACGACGGCCTCGGCGTGATGAACCTTGGTCATCGCGTCTCGGCCCCGCAGAGTGCGGGCTTTGGATCGCCTGGCTTGCCCGAGAGGCAGCAGTTTGGCGCACAGTAATCCGCAGTGGGTCCCCGGGTGCCCAGCCAGCGGCGCTCGGGTTCCGCCGCCATGCGTTCCACGATGAGATTCCGCACCATGGTCACGTACGCAGGATGATCGTCGACAGTTCCGGCTCTGACCATCCGCAGTCCGAGGGCATCGGCCTTTTCCTTGGCTTCAACGTCGAGGTCGAGCACCACCTCCATGTGGTCGCAGACGAAACCGATCGGTACCACGACAACGTCAATTTGCCCCGCTTCTTTGACCGCCTGCAAAGCATCGCCGATATCGGGTTCGAGCCAGGGTTCACCGTAGGAGGCGTTGTTGCTCTGATACACCAGCTGCCAGGATTCGATTTCCAATTCCTGGCTGACCAGACTGCAGGCGTCCTGCAGCTGTGCCTGGTAGTGGGTTCGTTTTGCCATCGATAAGGGAAGGCTGTGAGCGGTGAAGAGCAAGGTTCCGTCGTCTCTTGCCGCCGGCGCTCGCTCGAGCGCTTCGCGTACCCGTTCGGCGACGGCCTTGATGAAGCCCGGGTGGTTGTAGCTCGCTCGAAGTTTGTCGATGTGCGGGGGGTTCTCGAGGCCCTGCACGGCTTCGTAAAGATCCTCTCGGTACTTGCGGCACCCGCTATAGGAACTGAAGGTGCTGGTCACGTAGGCGATCGCATTTTTGATGCCGTCATCGGTCATGCGTCGCAGTGTGTCGGGTAACAACGGGTGCCAGTTCCGGTTCCCCCAGTAAACGGGCAGGTTTGGACCATGCGCTGTCAGTTCGGCCTTGAGAGCCTCGATAAACTTGCGTGTCTCGGCATTGATCGGGCTAATGCCGCCGAAACGATCGTAACGCTCGGCGATTCGTGTCTTCACCGGTGGCGGAATGTTTAGTCCCTTGAGTACGTTATCCAGGAACGGCATAACGTCGTCCGGTCCTTCCGGGCCGCCGAAGGAAACGACCAGGACAGCGTCGTAATCGTGCGCATCATTATCGAAGAGCTCGCTCATCGAGATATTTAGAGGGTCTTCGAACTCTGCCAGGCTACCTTGCCGATGAAAAATGGCCCGAGGCTGTCGAGGAACTGCGAGGTCTGCTCGGTCTTGCGCATCTCCTGTACTACCGCAGACAGTGGAAATAGGTCGGGCCCGAGGAGCCCAATGACAAAGTCGTTATCGTGCTTGTCGAGGCCGTGACAGGCGAGACGGATGTCGGCGGCGAGTCCCGCGAAACCGTAACGTTTGCCGATGGAACCGTGCTCCGCAAGAATCTGTCGCTGTTTGGCGTCGGGCAAAACGTAGAAACCTTTGGAGCGTTGCAGCGGATACCAAACCGCCCAGGAGAACTGCGGATTCAGAATCTTTTGCTGCGGCTTGTCGATTAGCGTGTCTTCTAGATTGGGCTCATAGCCGATGGAATAGGTGCGTCCGAGCATGTCGAACTCGGGTTTGCGCTTCATTGATTGGAAGGGTGGGCGGCTGAATACGTCGCGAAGGGTAGTGACAAAATGCTCCGGGTCTTCGGAGAGCGCGATGATACCGATGCCGTTGGGATCGTTCGTGTCGAGATATAGTGCGCCTTCAACTTGCGCATCGGAAAGCGCCTTAGCGGCAGCCTCGACATCGGCACACTCGCCGAATCCGGTGAACTTCATGAAGAGGCGCCGATCGAGTGAGATCGGGCGACCCTCTTTCGTCCCCTTTTCGCTTAGATCCACCGATGGAGCTTGATCCGGTTCGACCGCTTTAGATTCGCCGCGTGGTTTAGCGGCCTCGGTTAATTCATCCGTCATTTGTTCTCTCATTGGAGCTTTTCGTTATGCACGATACCCACCAGGGCTTCGACGCTTTCCAGCGGTGTCCCAGGCAGGATGCCGTGACCCAAATTCACGATATGTCCCTGCGGATCGACACGCCGGAGCAGATCCGACGCCGCCGCTTCCGTGAGTGCGGCGCCGTGGAGCAGTATCGCCGGGTCGATGTTGCCCTGCACGGCGCGATTTGTATGGCGTGCTTGCACATCTGCGATGTCCACGCGCCAATCGACCGACAGTACTTCCGCTGGAAGACTCGCATAGGCTTCCATTAGGTGTGGTGCGTTTTGCAGGAATAGGATCCTCGGTACATCGGCCTCGCCAACCTTCTCGAGCATGGTTTCGAGGTGGGGGCGGATCAGTCGTTCCCAGTCACGAAGTGACAGAATGCCGGCCCAGGAGTCGAATACCTGGACCGCGTCCGCTCCGGCCCGCGCCTGGTTGATGAGGTAGGTGGCCATGGCATCCGAGAGTTTAGCGAGCAACGCGTTCAGCGCTTCCGGTTGGGCCGCGGCAAAGGCGCGTAGTGCGGGGAAGTCTTTGACGCCCCTTCCTTGGACTAGATACGCTGCCAATGTCCACGGCGCCCCACAAAAACCGAGGAGCGCGGTTTCCTCCGGGATCTGCGCACGAGCCTGCTGTAACGCTTCGATGACCTCGGGCGCGAGCTTATCCGGGTCAGGCGGGGTGAGGGCCTCTACACCGGCCTGATCGCGGACTGGGTTCTCGACGACCGGGCCGGGGTCGAAATCGAATTCTACGCCGAGTGCTGGCAGCGGGCTCATGATGTCGGCGAAGATGATAGCGGCGTCCAGTGGATAGCGCTTTAAAGGCAGCAGAGTCACTTCGGTGGCGAGCTCTGGGGATTGAGACAACGCCTTGAAAGAGTGTGTCTTACGTAACTCCCGATACTCGGGCAGATAACGACCCGCCTGACGCATGATCCAAAGCGGGCGACGCTCCGTGCGCTCCCGGCGTATCGCTCGCAAGATCAATCGATCGTCATTCATTCTCCGAGGCCTCTGGTTTTTCGGTGAAGCGATAGCCAACCCCGCGCACTGTATGGAAATACTCCGGCGCCTCCGCGTTGCGCTCGAAACGCTTGCGCAGGCGGACGATGAAATTGTCGATGGTTCGTGTCGAGGGGAAGACCTCGTAGCCCCAGACTCTATCGAGGATGTCTTCCCGCGGCACGATTGCGCCCACCTGATCGGCGAGCACCTTCAGGATCATGGCCTCCTTATGGGTCAGCGCATGCTCGGTGCCGTCCCACGCGAGTGCGTGATACGTCTGGAAGTCGATTTCGTTGCCGCCAAAACTGAGCGTTGTTTTCGTTTGGTTGTACCAAGCGGTTCGGCGCAGAATGGCGGCCACACGGAGCAGTAACTCCTTCAAATGAAACGGTTTCGCCAGGTAGTCGTCGCCGCCGGCCTCCAGTCCTCGAATGCGGTCTTTGGGATCACCCTTCACGGTGAGGAACAAAACGGGCGTCTGCAACCCGTTGCGGCGCAACTCCTCGCAGGTCTTGAGGCCGTCCATCTTCGGCATCATCACGTCGAGGAGGATTAAATCGAAGGTTTCCGACTTTGCCCGCTCCAGTCCTTCGACACCATCGTGGGCTACGGTGGCATCGTAGCCCTCGGCTTGGAGGTTCTCGCGGATACCGTCGGCGAGATGCGCCTCGTCGTCGACAACGAGAATGCGGGGTGTGCTCGTCGCGCTCACGCCGACTCCGCTGCGGGCCAGGTGATCTTGATCGTGGCGCCCTTCCCGGGCCCATCGCTTTCAGCCACGATCCGGGCGCCGGAGAGTTCGACTAGGCGGCGCACGATATAGAGTCCGAGCCCCGTTCCCGGCGTAGACCGTCTCAGTTCATCCCCTAGCCTGTAGAATTTCTCGAAGATCATCGCGGCATCCTCTGGTGGGAATCCGAGGCCGTCGTCTTTTACCGTGAACTTGACGAACTCGCCGACCCGCTCTCCGCTGACCCACACGTTACCTCCACCACCAGCGGCGCATGCTTTGATAGCGTTGTCTATGAGATTGCGCAGCACCGTTTCGATAGTGGTCCGGTCAGCATGAACGTGGACCTCGTCTGCAACGGTCACTTGTATCTCTACGCCGCTCAGTAACGCGCGCTCGCGCAGCTCGGTGGCGCTTGTTTCCGAAACTGCTCGAAGGGATATGTCTTCCTTCTTAAGTTCCAGCCTGCCCTCCTCAAGCTGCGTGGTGTCCAGGAGGTTGTTCACCATGCGCAGTAGTCTTTCGCCGTCGTCCAGTATGCGCTGGCCGATTCGTTGCGTGTCTGGATCGTGTGCCCTCATCACCAGCGTCTCCGCGGAGAGCCGCATGCTTGCCAGCGGGCTCTTGAATTCGTGGGAGACGGCAGCGAGGAAATTTTGTTGGCGCTGTCTGAGTTCGGCATCATGGCGAATTGTGCGCGTGAGAATCCCTATTCCTCCGAGCAAGACCAAGAGGAAGAATCCGCCCTCCCAGGTGTAGCGATTTATACGTGATTCGGTGGCCTCGCCGAGCGCCTGAATCGCTTCCTCACGAACAATGGCTGTGCGCTCAACCGGATCGATTTCCAGATGCGGCATCAGCGCGGGCAGTTCTTCGGTTGACTCGGCGAGCACCGCCGTGACAGCAAGCGCATCGGCTTCGTAGAGTGCCTCTACGCGGTTTCTGTTGCTGCTGGCCAGTGAGGTCTGATCGGCAATCCACCATGCTACCTGGGCCGTAGAGATAACCAACAGCGCAAGGAAACCGAACTGCAGTGCCTTTGTAGGGTCGCGCTTGAGTGTCATGAGTCGCCCCCGGTATGTTTATTTGTTTCTAACTGCATCTTCCAAGAACCTTCCCCCGAGAAGATCTGCTCCAGCACATCGGCAAGGCTATCGGCAAGGCGATCGATGTCGGACTGCGTATGTGCAAGGGAGAGGAAACCCACCTCGTAAGCCGACGGCGCAAGCGCGATACCCCGGTCGAGTAGTCCGTGGAACACTTTGCCGTAACAGAGTGCGGCGTTCATGTCGATGGCCTCGGCGGTGCGTGGTGGGGTGTTCGAGGCCCAGGCTATCCAGAAGATCGATCCGATGCGTACCAGACACGCTGGCACAGGACTCAGCTCGAGCACGGCCCCAACGCGTTCCTCGAGATAACGCCCGAGCTCCTCCAGCGACCGCCACCCCTGTTGTTCCTTCAGGTACTTGAGCGCAGTGAGCCCAGCGGTCATAGCGACGGGGTTACCGGACAATGTGCCCGCTTGATATACCCCGCCTTCGGGGGCCAGGTTTTTCATGTTTTCGCGGGAGGCGCCGAAACCGCCGACCGGCATACCGCCACCAATGACTTTGCCGAAGGTCGCTAGATCCGGTTGGAGGGCGTAATGCTCGGCGGCACCGCCTGGTCCGAGGCGGAATCCAGAAATTACTTCGTCGAATATCAGGAGTGCGCCGTGCTTCGTGCACTGCTCGCGCAGTGTCTCGAGGAACTTCGGACGCTGCAAGAGCAAGCCGTTGTTCGCCGGCACAGGCTCGATGATGACGGCCGCGATCTTCGAACCTTCCTTGTTGAACAATGTCGTGACGGCATCCTCATCATCGAGCGGTAGAACTCGCGTCAGTTCGGCGAAGGTATCGGGCACGCCGTCGGATGATGGTTTGCCGAATGTAGCAAGCCCGGATCCCGCCGCCACCAGAAGGTAGTCAACGTGGCCGTGGTAACAACCCGAGAACTTGACGACGAGGTCACGACCCGTGATACCTCGCGCGAGGCGCACCGCACTCATCACCGCTTCGGTGCCCGACGATACGAACCGAACCTGCTCTATGCCCGGATAGGACTCCACCACGAGCTCGGCCAACTCGATCTCCGGCCGACTGGGCGCGCCGAAAGACGTCCCGCGCTCGGCGGCATCGTGCACGGCCTGGATCAATACTGGGTGCGCATGACCGAGGATCAAAGGGCCCCAGGAGCCGACGAAGTCGAGGTAGCGATTGCCATCTTCGTCTACCACTTCGCCGCCGCCGCCCGAGCGAATGACACGGGGCCGTCCACCCACACTCTGGAACGCGCGCACCGGCGAGCTCACGCCGCCAGGGAGAGCTTCCAACGCCCGCGCAAACCACTGCTCGGACTGCCCGATGTTGGGGGCGTCGTTCATAACCAGGCTCCCTTAATGGCGTCCCGCGCGTGGTAGGTGATGATCTGGTCCGCACCTGCGCGACGAATCGCCATAAGGTTTTCCCGCACTACTCGGGCTTCGTCCAGCCATCCCATGGCGGCGGCAGCCTTCACCGCGGCGTATTCGCCGGAGACGTTGTAGGCGGTGAGCGGCAAGTTGCTGATGCTCCGGACGGCCTGGATGATGTCGAGATAGGCGAGGGCCGGTTTGACCATCAGCATGTCCGCGCCCTCCTGCTCGTCGAGCTCGGCTTCGCGCAGTGCTTCGAGGGAATTGCGGGGATCCATCTGATAACTCTGCCGGTCGCCCTGGTTGGGAGCGGAATCAGCCGCATCGCGAAATGGTCCGTAATAAGCGGATGCGTACTTGACTGCATAAGCGAGCAAGATAACGTTCTCGTGCCCGTTGGAGTCGAGCCCGTCACGAATAGCCGCGACACGTCCGTCCATCATATCGGATGGTGCTACCACGTCCGCACCGGCCTCAGCATGACTCAAGGCAGTCCTGACGAGTGGGGCGAGGGAAGCGTCGTTTACGACATGGCCGTCCTCGACGATTCCGCAATGACCATGATCGGTGTACGCGCAAAGGCACACGTCGGTCATGACGATGAGCTCATCGCCGAATTCCGCTTTCAGTCGGGTGATAGCTTTTTGTACGGCACCGTCCGGTGCCCACGCAGCCATGCCGTCCGGTGTCTTGTGAGCCGAATCGTCCGGGTGTCCAAACAAAAGCACAGAACGAATTCCGATTTCCAAATCCACATCGACCTGTTTCACCAGGTTGTCTAGGCCAAGCTCGGCAATCCCGGGCATGGACGGAATGGGCTCCTCCCCGCGCTCCGTAGGCAACACGAAGTGTGGCACGATGAACTGGGATGGGGCTATGTGCGTCTCGGCGACCAGGTTTCGAATCGCCTTGTTGAGGCGCAGTCGCCGCGGGCGGATACGGCCCCGCGTGGTTAAGGTCAAGTCGCTCATCTCATGGTCTCCATCAGCCCTTTCAGGCTCGGGCTTGTGGCTTCGGCCGTGACGGTCAGTTCGGCAGCCCGTGCCGCCCGACTGGTGGACGGCCCGATCGTGAAGATCTCGGCTGCTGCATCGAGTTCTACCTGATTCAAGAGCCCGGCCACGGCGCTCGGGCTTGCAAGGAGAATTTTATCCGCACCAAGGTCCGAGAGCGCCTGTTTCATGCGACGCGCCCCCGCTGGGATCGTTCTGTACACATTCACGCGAGTACACTCTCCGCCCGCGCTGTTCATCATCTCTTCGAGGACGGAACCGGCATTCTCAGCTACCGCGATAAGAATCCGTGGTGGGGACATCGGGGCGGCGTCGGCTGACTGTAGAACGCATGCTAGCGTGGTCGCCAGGGACTCTGCGGTCCCAGCCTCTGCAACTAGATCCACTCGACCCAAGTCGGTTAAGGCGGCTTCGGCCGTGGCTGGGCCAACGACGGCGACCTGAGTCGCCTGGGGCAGGATGTCCCCGGAGCCTTGTCCGAGGAGTCGCTTCAGAGCATCCACCCCCCGACTGGAAGTGAATACCACCCAGTCTGCCGTCGGCAGGACATTTCCCAGTTGTGTCCTGACGGCAGGTTCATCGATGATCTCGCACGTAATACACGGCAGAATTACGGGCACGGCGCCAGCGTCCTCCAGCTGTTCCGCCCAGGGGCCGCAATCCTCCGCGGCTCGGGTGATCAATACGCGTTGCCCGCTGAGTTGGCTCACCGTCGTTCCTTCATCTCAGCTTTTTCTCGAGGTGTTTCCACACAGAATCCGCCAGCGCGAGTGGGTCCGGGCCGCTTGCCTTGCCGGTCAAGAGCTCACCTTCGTGATCGAGCAGAGCGGTTAAGCGAAACAATCGCGCAGTCGAAGGATCGGCGTCTGCGTAGGCGCCAAAGGCGGTGTCGCAGCCGCCCTCTACGCGCGCTAGCAGCGTACGCTCGGCATAGACGCAACGTCGGGTCTCGGCGTCGTCCAATATCCGTAAGACCCCGCAAAGTGCCTCGTCCGCCTGCCTACACTGCACCGCCAGGGCGCCCTGAGCTGGTGCGGGCACGAAGACATCCGGGAGAATGCGTTCGATCACGACATTTCCCAGTTCGAGATCCGGCGTGTCTTCGAGGGTGCTGTCACGGAGTCGCTGGAGTCCAGCGGCAGCCAGCACGACGCCGTCGAAGCCCTCCTTGAGTCGCCCGATTCGGGTCGGCACGTTGCCCCGTGTCGGTTCTACAGTCACATCCGGGCGAAGATGCTTGATCCAGGCCTGGCGGCGTGCGGATGCCGTGCCGATTTTCGTGCCCGGCGCGATTGGTAGTCCTCGATCGTTGCCGGTGGCCACCTCCTTGCGCATCACCAGAACATCCGCGGCATCGAGTCGCGCCGGCACGGCTGCAATCATCAGGTCATCCGGCGATCGTGTCGGCAGGTCCTTATAGGAGTGCACAGCAATATCGACGGTGTTCTCCAGGAGCGCCTGCTCGATCTCGCGCACGAACACACCTTGCGGACCGATCGCGCCAAACGAAGGGCTCGTAGATTGATCCCCGGCCGTGGCGATTGTTACGAGCTCTGTCTGGTGACCGAGTTTCCTAAGTGCGGCGGCGATCGTTGTCGATTGCGTGCGTGCTAGATGCGAGCCGCGTGTGCCGATACGGATTTTCATGATCCGGTCGCACGGTTTTGACCGCTCTTGTTGACGCCGTGATCTAGGGCCTGGCGTAACTCGTCGGCGAACTCTTCGTCGAGTCCCTCGAGAAAGGCTTCCAATGACCCGTCGGGACCGTAATGCAACAGGCCTCGTAGGCCGAGAGTCGGGATATGGGCAAAACGCCGCGCCAAAACTTCCGCCCAAGTTTTGATGGCTTCGCTTTCGGCGTCGCCGAGCCCCTTCAGTTCCTTTTTCAATAGCCGGTGCACGCCCTCCCGGGCTGTGTGCCGGAATCGGTTTTGCAGCGTACCGAATAGCGGTCCATAAACTCGCTCCGCGAAGCGGTCGTGCAATCTCAAGAGCGCGTCGTCGACGCGTTCGCGTGCTTGGGCAGCTTCCATCAAGCGCGCTTCTCGGTTGTTCTGCGCCTCACCCACAATGTCATCCATGCTGAGACACTTGAGACCGAGTTTGTCGCAGGCCGGCTTGTCGATATCCGGTGGTACGGCCATGTCTATGAGCAAGGGTGTCTGACCGGAAGGCGCTCTGGCTGCTACGCGCTCCAGAGCGGACTCGGTCAAGAGTGGTTCCTGCGACCCGGTTGAGGTAAGCAGTGCCTCTACCGCCGGTGGGTCTTGCACGAATTTCTCGAGTGACATCGCTTCGCCGCCAAACTTTTCGGCGAGCGTCCGGGCTTTATCTAGCGTTCTATTAACAATGATCAGTGCCACCTCGTCTTTCGGGAGCTCCTTAACGAGCGAAAGCGCCGTGCGTTCGGTCATAGGCGAGACCCCGAGTAGCGCTACGCGTCCGGGCGTGCGGATGAGGCGTTCGTGAAGGTGCTTCACGGCGATCTCTGCCAGCGAGACTCGCCCTTCACCCAGCGCGGTCTCGCCGCGCACCTCTGCCGCGATCCGTAGGGCTTCCTCGAACATCAGCTCCAATCGAGGTCCGCTGAGCCCGAGACCCAACGCGAACTCTTGGCAGGCGCGCACCTGACCCACAATCTCCGCCTCGCCCACTGCGGCTGAGTCCAGTCCTGCGGCGACGAGAAACAAGTGCTCGCATGCACCTTCTCCCTGCCAGGCCTTGAATGAGCGTTCGGCCTCGCCGGCTGCGGACGGCCGGCCAGTCAGGAGCTCATAGACGAGAGGCCGGATGTCCCGAGCAGGCGTTTCGGTGGTTCGCGAAAAGATGATCTCCACCCGGTTGCAGGTCTCCAAATAGGCAAGTTCGGAGAGCGCCGCACGCTCTGCAAATTGGGCCAGTCGCACAGGTGCGCTGTCCTCTGGCAGGGCAAAGCGCCCCAGCGCTTCGGTGCCGTTTTGGCGCCACGAGATACCGACGATGCCGAGGTCTTCCAACACGCAACAAAGGGTAGGGATTGCACGTTCGGAATTGTCACGGCAGTGTCATCGTCGCCTGCATCCGATTCTGTTCTGTGACGTCTCGCAAGGTACACTTGGGAGTGAGAGACGTTCGCAACGTTCAACGAAAAAAAACGAGAAACAAGGGGGAAAACGTATGAGTATCAAGTATGCCTTATCACTTTTGGCCGCGTGTATTGCCGCGCTGGGACTGACTTTTACCGCAACCGCCCAACAGGCGCCGAGCCGATCCGTGGAACACATAACTGGAGACCTCTACCGAGCGACCAACAATAATCACCACACGGCGTTCCTCGTGACCTCCGAAGGGATCATCATGACCGACCCCATCGGCGCGGATTTCGCCAACTGGTTGAAAGAGGAACTGGCCACCCGTTTCGACGTTCCGGTCCGCTACGTGCTCTACAGTCACTACCACGACGATCATGCATCGGGCGGCGCGGTTTTCTCGGACACGGCCGAGCTTGTCGGCCACGAGAACATGATTCCGAATCTGGAGGCCGAAGCGGGTAATCCAATTTTCGCGAACGTGGTTCCGCCGACTCTCACCTACTCGGATGAGCTCACGATCGAGCTGGGCGGTAGGATCGTGGAGATAATCCATTCATTACCAAGTCACAGCGATGATTCTTCGATCATCTATTTTCCGGAAGAGAGAACCGTGTTTGCGGTTGACTTCGTGAACGTTCGACGCGTGCCGTTCCAGGATTTTCCGGGCGGTACCGTTCAGGACTGGATCGACGCGAACAGTGAACTGCAGACTCGGGTGGACTACGACATTATGGCTGGCGGCCACGGTGCTATCGGCACGAAGGCTGATGTCGATGACTCGATGCGTTACATGGAAGAGCTGCTGGCTGCGGTGGCCGAGGGTGTCGAGGCCGGCCAAAGCCTAGAAGAGCTGCAGGAGTCCGTGCTGATGGAAGACTACTCCGACTGGGGACAGTATGAGGCTTGGCGTCCCGGCAACGTTGAGGGTGCGTATCGAAGTCTGACCAACTAGTCGAAGTCTCGATTTCGTTCGACAGTACTAGGGGGTGAGGTGGTGCCGATGGCTAGAATTAGCCGCCTCGCCCCTTTTTTCTCAGCTGCCAATCCTTGCGGCGACGATGTCTTCCATCGCCGACCACTGGGCGCGAATGCTTTGCGCTAGGCTAACCTGGCTCTCGGCGCGTACTTGGTTGTGCTCACTCGCGGTCCCATAGCGTTTCGAGTCCCAACCGAAGTGGCGTTCCACGAGCGCGTCGGCCGCAAATCGAGCCGCCAGCTCCACGGTGATGGTGAGCGCCGCCGCCGGTAGGGCTTGCCACTCCTCCTCGGCCAGAAAGTCCCAGGCTTCCCGGGCGTAGCCCGTCACGGCAGCACGAAAGAACGGCACGGAGAAGCTGGCGTCCTTGTTGTCCTCGCCTTGCGGGTTGCACCAGGAACGAAAGGCATCTCCCAGTTCGAGAATAATGGGCATGGAGGCGATGGTGTCGAGGTCGACTAGGCAGATCGCACCGTCGGTGATCTCATTGAATACTACGTTGGATATCTTCGGATCGCCGTGTACGGTGCGGTCGGCGGATACCGGTAGCTCAGGCAGCGTTGCGGCGATCTTGAGGATGGCGTTTGCCAGCGGATTGATCTCATTAAATCGCGCATGATTGCGGTGTTCAGCCAACGCACCTTTGAGCGTCTCGAGGTGCAGTGGGGTATCGTGAACGCCCAGTCGGGCATTAACGAACGTATGCTTAAGGTCACTTAGAGCCAGATGGAAACGGGCGAGCATCGAGCCTGCTTCATCGGCTTGGCGAGGATTCTCTAAAACGTCCCGGGTAACGCCCGGCATGAAAGTCATCAAGCGCCACCGTTCACCGGATTGCATCAACGTGAGTTCGCCTTCAGGCGTCCGGATGAGTCGTGGTGTAAAAACCCCTTTATTCTCAAGATGTTGCGTCACCAGCTCGATGTCGTCGTTGATGCTCACAGGGAAGATAGAATTGATACGCTGTAGGACCAACCTCTGACCGTCGGGCATGTCGACTCGCCAGCTGTCGTTGATGAGGCCGGACTCAAAGCGAGTCAGCGTGGCGTCGGTGAGCCTCAGGGCTTCGAGGACGCTGATGGGCGGGGGCGTGGGACCGGACATGGGCAGGGATCATACAATGCTGTCAGGCATGCGGTGCAGATCGTACGGGGTAGGGGCTGGAGCCTAGGAGAGCACGGGTGATGAAACATAAGGGCAGAACTGGGACACTAGGGGTATGAATAGAAAGATCGTTGTTGTTTCAATGCTTCTGTCGGTGGGTGTCGGCGGGTGGTCGATGGCCTCGGCACAGGTGCCACCAGTGCCAGTACCAGAAGAAAATCCCATTACAGAGGGCAAGCGAGTCCTCGGAAAAATTCTCTTCTGGGAAGAACAACTTTCGAGTGACGACACCGTGGCGTGTGGAACCTGTCATCGTCCCGCGTCCGGCGGCGCGGATCCGCGTTTTGGACGGCACACTGGTACGGACATGGGCACGATCGATGACGTTTGGGGCTCGCCCGGTGTCGTTCACATGAACGAAGCCGGAGAACCCGCCCCGCACCCGGTCTTTGGCCACGAGCCGCAGGTGACCCCGCGAAGGGCGCCCTCGAACTTCGGTGCGATTTGGGCGACGGAACAGTTTTGGGACGGGCGTGCGGCATCGGAGTTCCTTGATCCGCTGACCGGGGAGGTGGCGATCGCTAGTGGAGGGTCGCTGGAGAACCAGGCTATTGCGCCTTTGTTCAATCCCGTCGAAATGGCTCGGCCCGGGCGCACGTGGGACGACCTTACCGGCAAGATCGAGGGTGTTGCACCTTTGGCGTTGGCCACCAACCTTCCGTCGGACGTCGCCGAGGCCATCGAGGCTAACTCTGATTACCCGACTTTATTCGAGGAAGCTTTTGGCGACTCGGAGATAACGCCCGTGCGCATTGCGTTCGCCATTGCGACCTACCAACGTACGCTGGTCGCGGACCAGACTCCTTGGGACCTATACATGGCCGGAGATGAAACGGCACTTTCGGAAGCGGGTGTTTACGGTTGGAGGACGTTTCAGGCGCTTCACTGCGATAAATGCCACGAGCCTCCTCTCTTTACCAACAACGACTTCTTCAACATCAGCTTGCGCCTCATGGAGTACGACCTCGGTCGTCAGCCCGTTACCGGCGACGAGGAGGATGGAGGTGAGATGAAGGTGCCGAGTCTGCGCAACGTGGGGTTGCGCGATCGCTACATGCACACGGGCGAGTTCGGTCGCCTGAGTGAGGCAATCATGTTCTACGACCAGCTGGTATCACTGCCTGGTATGGATGAGATCCCGGGTATCGGAAGCTATCAATTTAACCTTAACGGCTACGATACCTACGATCTGGAGGCATTTCTGCGCATCGGGTTGGCAGACCCGCGAGTCGCCAACGAGACCTTTCCCTTTGATCGCCCCACACTGCGAAGTGAGTTAGTACAAGAAACGGATTAGAACTGCGGTCCTAGCGGTATTTCTCGGCCATTAACCTCGAGGATGCCTTGCTCGAGTGACAGTTCGCTCCGATAGCCGATTTGCGATACCTCGACCATGTTCTGCACCACCAGCAGCAGTAGCATGCCGGGACCCTGGGATTCAGCTATGGCATCGAGCTCCTCCGGGGTGAGTTCCTGACCCGCGCCCCAGCGCAGTTGATATTTGGCAGCTTCGATCGCAACCCACTCAGCGAGATCCTGTGCGATATCAATATTCATCTCCACTGCGAAGAGTCGGGCCCAGAGTGAAGGGGCCAACAGCGAGAATGCGGCCTGTGGCGGGAGCATTTCCGCGTCGGTCCTGATACGGAGCGTGGCTTCGAAGGCATCACCGTTCCAGGTGAAGCTCAGCGGCCCAAGCTCTAAGGCAGGTTCTGCAATCAGGAGCTGATAGAGCGTTTCCTGGAACTCAGGGTGCAACATAGCCATCGCGCCTGGCTGAAATACTGACCCCTGAGTGATCCGGTTGTAGGCTTCGATCGCAGTCATGTCGAGATTGCGTATGGCCAAATCGAATCTACCATCGGTGAAGTTCAAGTCATCACCGGTCACGGAGTTGACGTAGTAGCTCGTGTCCACATCTAACCGGTCACCCGCATCGTTCAGAGAGGTGCGTGCCGTAAAACCAACGTTGCGCGCTTCGATGAAGGGTGGACCGGTAGGAGTTGCGTTTAATACCGTCATCCGCCCCAGCATCAGCTCTGTGGATCCCTCCCCGATGTAGCTGGATAGCATCAGAAAATCGCCGTTGAGAGTCAGGTTTTCTGCTGTGATCGTCGCAAACTCCGAGCCGATCTTGATGGACTCGATGCGCCCGTCAGTGCTTAAGTGACGCGCTGCAAGATTGTAGGAGCCTTCGGCCGCAAATCCGGAGAGGCTGAACGTACCGTCCGGGTCCTCGAGAACTATCGGTGGCACCTCGACTTCGAAAACCGATGATCCAGTGAAGCCTGAGTGAGTCCTAATCTCCAATAGATACGGGATGCCGAGCTTGGCGAGGAGCTCGTCGAGGCCCTCGGTCTGCGAGTCGAGCCGGATGACCGAACTGGCAAATCCCGCGCGCAAGCCGCCTTCGGCAATGATCGGACCGTGGCTTAGGTCCACGGTTAGGCTAATTGTTCTGCTAAGCCTTTCCTGGAGGTTAGCCACTGATGTGGGCTGATCCTCCCCCGGCGTGAGGATCTCAGTGAGGCGCTCCTGGTACACCTCCGAGAGTTCAACATCTACGAGTACAGAGCTCGTGAGCCAGCCCCGCTCATAAGCGCGAACGTTGACGGCGAGGAGTTCGTTCTCCGAGATGATGTCCGCCTGCTGGGCCAGGTGGTTCTGTGCCAAGGTGCCCACCACTGTGGGTATCCCGGCGGCCGTGACGATGAGGACGACCACGACGACGGCGAGCTGTTTCATGGTAAATCCGGGTTGGTAGGTGACCTTGTGGCTTCCTACTCTACGGTAAGCCAGGTCGGCGCGCACGACGAGCTTAACGAGCTGAAAAGCGTGCCTTTAGGGCTCAGAGGTGGTTACCGCCAACAGAAGCCTGCCCTCTCTCTTCAAGAGCACACGCGCGAACTTTCTGAAGCTGCAACCGCTAGGGCGGCGACGCCGGTACGTTTTCGTAGACCCTAGGGCTCAGGCTAGAATTCGGCCGGTTTGGGTCGCGCACGATCAACACCACCGGAAGTGTGAAAGGCTCGGTGCGCAGCGCTGGCAGCACGGACGTTATCCAGAGACGCCCTATGCCCCGTGTCCGTGTCCGCAGTGTCTTGCTGTCAACCTGAAAACCCTCGAGGTCGACGAATCCTTCGGGTCCCTCCAGCTCGATCGTGAGCGGGGCGTGTTCCACCAGTTCACCGGTGGTGCCGTAGGCTCTTACGGTCAGTTGGTCGAGTTCGAAGGCCTCGCCCACCGTTAGCTCTACCGCGGCGGACTCCACCGCCAAGCGGTTCACCCGCATCCCCAGAGTTTCGCCGAGCGCCGGCTCCTCCCCGTAGGTCAGCTCGATGGTTGCTTGATTCTCGCGGACGGAATAGCCATTGCCGAGAAGTGTCTTGATGACCGGGATTGGGGGTCGGACGGGTTCTCGCTCCTCCGAAACGAGCGTGCGGTAGCGTGGATCGCTGGGGTCGAAGTCCGGGTCGTCCATGTCCACGGGAGCGAGGGGCGTGGTCTGGGCCGCTAGGGACGCCGAGACCATTAGCCCTGGCCATATTAATTGCCTCGTCCGTTGTCGTGTATCCATACGTCCCGGACCGGTTTTCCGTGGAACAAACCCCCCGCAGCCGAGTCTATCATCGGGGCGTGCGTCGAGGGGTGGAGGCACTGGAAATTCCGTAGGTCTGCCCCCATACACTATCGCGTAGCGGGATTTGAGCCCTGGGAGGTTTCGATGGTTGGTGAGACCCTGACGGTGAACGTCGATGACGGTGCCTTTAAGACGGAAGTGCTAGAAGCGGACACGCCTGTCCTGGTGGATTTCTGGGCGGAGTGGTGTGGTCCCTGCAGGATGGTTGCGCCAGTGGTCGAGTTGTTGGCCTCCGAATACGAAGGCAAGCTCAAGGTAATCAAGCTGAATGTGGACGACAGTCCGCAGACGGCAGGAGCCTACAATATACGCAGCATTCCCACGTTGCTGCTGTTCAAGGATGGAGAAGTACAGGAGACTGTCGTGGGCGCACAGCCGAAGGCGGCGCTCGCGCAGCTGATCGATCGCCACGTGTAACCGTCCCGTAAGGGGTGGTTGCTGCGGTCGATCTGACGCCAGGGATGGCGTCATGAGAAAGGGGCTAACCTTTCAGTTGGCCCCTTTCGACTTGACTCGTTTCAGTTGGGTGAGCATCAACGATCCGTGTGCCTGCCGGTGGCCTAACGCCTTCAGTGCCATGAAGCCATTATTGGTCCTCGCTGGTCGTCTGCAAGTAGGCATAGCACTCGTATTCTAGTATCTGTGCATTTTCTTCTTTGCGTCGATAAAGCGGCATGCTTAGGGTCCAGGGCCTTGAGAAAATCTGAGGATCTTCAATAGTTGCTTCATAAAGAATGTGATCAGGCCCCGACAGGGTGTAGCGTTCAGTGACATGGAGATCGGCGCTGTGGTAGTTACCTGAGCGGTCGAACCAGGTCTGATCGGTGAAGTGGACAACGTCGACAACAAAAGTATCACCTTCCCAGTGTGCTCGTGAGTCTCCCATCCACCACTGAATGGGTCCTGGCGGATGTTCGCTATTGATATAGATATTCCGGAAGGTGTGTATGTATTCATAAAGAATCGTAACTTGATTAGCCGTTTGCATTATCTGGAAGGGGTAGGGCATATACGTTATTCGGGGTACCCCAACCATGAAGCATTTTGCTTCCGGATCTTCGGTTAGTCTGTTGCGATAGTTCTCCTCACGTTTCGGTATTGCATTTGCAAGGTAAGGGAGTTGGGTTTCTTCGATAATTCCTTGTCCTGCTGGGATACCGAGTTCAGCGGAATGATCTTCAATATTCCAAGCAGCACTATTTACCGCTTGCCAGATGCCCCTGAGGTCGGGCCGCCCGTCACCCATACGGGGCAGTTCTTGAGCCCAGCCACAGGGGGCGACTATTAGGCTCGCCGTAATTGAGATGATTCCTTTCACCTCTAACGTTCCCCGGGACGGTTACCGCCAAATAGAACTCTTCCATCCGGCAACGTGGTTTCTCCGCCGTAAATTTCGAGCGAACCATCGCGTGCGGGGAAACCACTAACGGTAACCGTAGCCCCTACAGGTAAATCATCAGCACGCCATCCTCGTCGAAACAGGTTGTTCGCGCTACTGAACCAAACTGTCCAGGTCCCTGCGTTGCTTTCACTAACAACCTCGAAAAACATCCGCGCATGGGGGTTTATGAAATCCATCCCCTTTATAGTTCCGGTAAGTACAAACTCAGTGTTCATATCAAACCCGACCGCAACGGAATGATGCCCGTAACCCCCTTGAGAAAGGAGCATCGAAAAACATGAAAAGGCAACCAATCTAATTGTTAGAAGTTTACGTTTCACAGTTGCCTTCTCTCCCAATCTGTTTTCAGTTGCCTTGCTTCTTCGCTGGTAATGCCCGGGTAGATTTTGTAGCCATTGTTAAGGAAAAGGCGCATCTGATCTTCATTGTTTTCATAGCAAGCTTCTTCCCAGATCTCCGGGTTACCGTCAATTTCCCGTCTGAAGGCGAATGCGATTGTAAAAGGTCTTGTGTAAACGTTAGGGTCATCAAAAGTTGCTGAATAGTGGATGGTATTTTGATCCACTAAGCTCATACGCTCAGTTACGCGCGCTTCGTTCGTTATAAAGCGACCTCTCTGGTCCAACAGGTGCTTAGCATTTTGATTGGGGGAATTTATAATCAGCGTATTTTGCTCCCAATGGCCTCGAGGATCTCCGTTCCACATTGCTATGTCACCAATGTGGGGACGGCCATCTAGGGGGATGATGCGATAGGGATGTGCGGTGAGCTGTTCTCCCACCATGATTAAGTGCTGATCGTCCTGAAGGAATTGAAATCTGCTGGTCATGTACATGGTTCCAGCCGGGCCTGATAGGAGGCACGCTCCATTGTGGTGCATGAATATTTCTACGTTCTCTCTACTTTTTTCCGCTGCCCAGGGCTGTATCGGAACCAGACCGTCCGGGGGATCAACGACGCCACTTGTGCCCCCGAAATCGTCAGCTGTAACTGGATGTGCCTGAAAATCCTCAAAAATCCAAGCGCGGCGGCGCCAATACCCGCTAAAGTCAGGTCGGCCTTCTTCAGTCTGTATAGAGGGCTCGAGAGTGGCCACCTCAAGAGCACAGGCATGGAAAATCGCATGGTCATTATCTTGGCAGATTGAATCCTCGAAGCTTCCAAGCGTATTACTTTGACCGGAGACAACTTTTGCGGAAAGCAGGAATACCGCTATGAACCATGCGCATATTTTTACTGTTTTTTTTGAGTGAGGTTGCGCCATTAGAAGTCTCCGTTCAAAAACCTTAAGTAATTAGAAGCGATAATTATTATCGCTAGCTGAGCATTCCTAGAAATCCACTGTCGATTTCAGAGTATTCTAACCCCGCTGATTGAAATTATTAGAGACCCTTTCCTTAGGCCCTATCCGCCTGGTGATCTCATGGCAAATACTAGCTTTGGTGTGTTCCTCATCCTTACCTTCCTGCTGAATGGTGTTGTGTCGGCGCAGGAGGCGCAGGAACAGGGGTATGAAGAGCTGACCTTTGATCGGGAAGGCGAGCGCTGCCTATCCGCGCGATCCATCCGCGACACGGATATCCTTAGTGATCGCTCGATCTTGTTCGAGATGCCCGGTAACGAGTACTACCTTAACAATCTCTCGTATGAATGCCGGGGCCTACGTAGGGCAGGGAGCTTCTCCTACCAGACGACGGTCGGGCGCCTTTGTAACGTCGACACCATTCGGGTAATCGAGCAGATTGGCGGCAGCATACGCGAAGGTATCGGATGTGGTCTCGGCTTGTTCTATCCCATCACCGAGGACGAGGCGGAGCTCCTTAGAGCGGAAGCGGACGGACGGCCCGGGCGACTGCAGCCGCGGATCGGGGTAGAGAACCCGAACGCTTTGGAAGAAGACGAGGGTGAGGATACCGACTAATCTGCCTCTGAGTCGCTGCCGTGTTGCAGTGTCTCAGGTGCCAGGAGCATTCGGTTCAACGTCTCGGCTGGGGAGCGAAACACTCCGACTACGTGCGCTAGGACACCGATCATGAGCGCCCAGCGCGTTGTCCGATGGATTTGCAGCATAAGCTCGTAGAGCGTGGCGTTCGGTTCGAACGGGCTTGGGATCTGGCCCCAGTTGAAGACTTCGATCCCATCGCCGTTCGCCCAGACCATCAGGGGGCCCGAGATCAGCATTGTGGCGATACCCAGAAGCAGCGCATATTGAAGAAGTCGAGTTAACAGAAAGCTGACTGGTCTCTGATCCAGTGTCCGCCCTGGAAACCCCATGACGAGCCGGTGCGCAATGCGTCCCACGAGGAGGATGAAGATCGTGACGGCCACCGAGGTGTGTACGTGGACGAGTTCGGCCTTCTCGGTTTCCCCAGTGCTTGCCAATGTCATGACGTGCCCGATTAACCACATCATCACGACCGAGACCGCGCCGGCCCAGTGCAACGCAATGGAGCTCCAGCCGTAACGTGTTTGTGCGTCCGTCAGTTGCACCGTGCCTCCCCGGGGCGCAGTTAAGAAAATTTCAGTTAATCCCAGACCCAGGAATGATTCGATTGTGTCAGAATTGACGTTATCAAATGAGAACTATGTATCGCATCTTTTTTTTCGGCTTGCTAGCACTTGGGCTTGCGACAGCCCACGCTCATCATGGGGCGGCGCTTTACTTTGACCTGGACAACATCGCCACGCTGGAGGGCGAGGTGCTTTCGGTCAGCTGGCGTAATCCTCACGTGATGTTCGAGATTCGACGCACTGATGACGGTGGGACGAATGAGGTCTGGGAGATAGAAGCTTCTTCGATGAACGCGCTTTTGCGGGTCGGCGTGGAGGCTGGCGTCGTTGGCGTGGGCGATCGCGTGACGTTCACCGGGGCGTTGTCGCGACACGGTTTGCCTTCCATGGCCGGCCATGTCATGACCCTCGAGGACGGCACAGACGTGGCGGTTTGGCCTCGACCGGCGATGCGGCTTGGCCAGGAGGTGAGGCCCGCGCCGATCTCGACCGTGGCGGCGGAGGCGAGTCGGAGCACGGCGCGGGGGATCTTCCGGGTGTGGAGTCGGCCGGACCTGCGTGGTCCGTTCCTCGTGTCGGATCATCTGCCGTTCACCCCAGCCGCATTGGCAGTCATAGAGGCCTGGAACCCGCTGGAAGACGATCCGTCGGTTCGTTGTATTCCAAGGGGCATGGCCTCGTTGATGAATAACCCCTTGCCAGTCGAGTTCTTCGATCAGGATGACTCCATTCTCATACGGCTAGAGGAGTGGGACACTGAGCGCGTGATTCACCTCACGGACGTAGAAGACCCGGCGAGTCAACCGCGCACGCCGCTCGGCTACTCGGTCGGGCGCTGGGATGGTGCGACGCTGGTGGTGACGACGAGTCGCATCAGCGACATCTACTTCGATGACCAAGGCGCACCGCAGAGCGAAGATTTAGTGATCGTCGAGCGATTCACACTCAGTGAGGACGAAACGCGCCTAGACTACGAGTCAGTCCACACCGATGCTCTCTACTTTGCCGAGCCCGCGCGGTTGACCGGTCACTGGAACTGGGTGCCCGGCGAGCAGATAAGACGCTTCGATTGCGTTACTCAGTAGTCGTCATGGTGTAGGGCGGGGCAAGTACCCCTCTGTTATAGGACTTCAGGCCTTAATAGTTGCTCTATTCGCTTTCAGGTTCTGTTTGAATGGTTTTATTAAGCTCTAAAGCCAGGGCCTGTGCCTCTTCTATTTCAGAAATTTCTAGTCGTCGTTCTATAACTGCTAAATTTCTTGATGCATTCCCATGGCCTGACGCTGATGCAATATTCCACCAAGCATGAGCGGTAATATAGCTTTGAGGAACACCATCACCGGCCGCATACATTACTCCGAGACTGTATTGTGCAGCTGCATGTCCCTGTTCAGCCGCCAAACGAAACCATTTGACCGCCTCGGCATCATCCTCAGGAACCCCCTCACCTTGAGCATACATAATGCCAAGATTAGCCTGAGCAAAAGCACTACCAGCCTCTGCGCGTTCCTGCCAGCTCTGCCCGATCTGTCCAAAAGTTCCACTGGGTGTCAACGCAATAGCTAAAAACAAATAACGCCATCCAAATGTGTGAGCTATAAAAATCATCCGGATTAATTTTAGCAATGTCTTGCCTTGGTGTTTTCGGTTTTGAAGAAATCTTAGCGCGGAGACAGATCCGCATTTCTAAGATCTTCCCTAGTTATTTCCAGAAACAGTTGGATCTGCGGACATCATAACCGGAACGAGCTGATGGAAACGAGTTGACGTTCTGAGTTAGCCGAAACGGTTAGCGGTGCGCTAGTCGCTTCGAATATCTAGCTTAACCACCATCTCGCAGCCATGCAGTAGGCTCTCTCGCTCATTGAATCTCAGCCCATTGATGTAGCGACTTACCGCACTCCTTTGTCTAGAGGATGCGGTAGGCGATTCCATACTTCGTAATATGGTTGATCCGTCTGTTTCAATATCAAAAAGCACCGTGACATCGTGAACGCCTGCTGTGCGTGAATTTCCCACTGCCGCATGTAATGAGGAAGCCTGTGCATCCTTATTGATAGGAAACGCCGCGCATGGCTGAACAATAGAGAGCTCTTCGTGAATGTCCCTTTCTTCCGGAATATCCATAACCTCATGGACGACACTCATGTTTTTCGAAGAGACTAAACCAGTCTCTAGATCCGTTAATTTAGTGTTAGCTTCTGCCATTAGATCTTGAAGAGACGTTACATTTACATTTGTTAAATTAAGACGCCGTCCTTGATCGTCCAAGGATTTAGACATTTCAGCGTCCGAAAGGCTAATAGCGTCAAGGCTATTGTTTATAGCCCTAAAATCACTAGCTGCTGTTTCCCGAGCAGTGAGATATTCGGACATATGATTTCGAAACTCATTCGCGTAGCGGGCCATATTGTCGGAGATGGTTCCTATTCGAGATAGGATTTCTTGGTTAGCAGCATTAGAGCCTGCCTCGGTTCTTCTTACATGGGATGAGGATTGTCGTCGAGCCTCCTCTAAACCGTCATCAAGGCGTCCTATGAGGTAGGAACTGGTCACTCCGTTAACAGCCACCGTTACTAGTAATGCGACAACTAAAGTTTTAAACATTCTCTTCTTCCTCCAATGCTGTAGATTGAAATGGCAATCTATGTGCAGTTGTTGCAACGGTTACAAACAAAAGCAGGACTAGGTTGAATCTGTTCATGCTAGTCAGGCTAGCGACAGATAAGGACAGGACGGTGAGGAAATTAGACGGTTAACTTATGAAATATGACGAAATGTGGTGGGTTTTTCAGGCCACTCAAAAAAAGAATGGGACAAACCGTGGTCGCCTCTCTTACTTCAATAAATGGCTTAAGATAAGGGGTGAGAGACGGGTGGTTTTCCCGCATGGATCCGAAATATTAACCAAGGAGTGATGGGTGCTGTGGCAGCCCATCTCTCGAAGGGTGTGTAGAGCGATGAGACAACAGAAATGGGTCTGCGCGTTATTGGTGGCGACACTCTTTCCGCTATTCACCTCGGGGCAGGAAGGCTCAGACCCCGTTGATGCGGAGCTCACCCGTTTCCCCACTACTTCCTGGCTCACGAACGGCGGTGACCTCTACAACCGCCGATACTCGCCGCTCACCCAGATCAACCGCGATAACGTCGATCAGCTAAAGGGCGTTTGGCGCACGCGCCTCGGTAGCTCCGGCATCGGGCCGCAGTACTCAGGGGAAGCCGAGCCCATCGTCCACGACGGTGTGCTCTACATCGCGACGGGGGCCAATGACGCTTTCGCGATCAGCATCGAGACCGGGGAGATCCTCTGGCGCTACGAGGCGAACCTGGATGTGACCATCGACACGATCTGCTGTGGCTGGACAAGCCGCGGGCTGGGTTTCGGCGAGGGCAAGATCTTTGTAGGTCAGCTTGACGGCAAGCTTGTCGCTTTGGACCAGATAACGGGTGAAGTCGAGTGGTCCGTTCAGGCCGAGCGGTGGCAGGAGGGTTACAGCATTACCTCGGCGCCACGTTACTACGAGGGCCTGGTCATTACGGGGTTTGCGGGTGCGGAGTTTGGCACACGCGGGCGCGTTAAGGCCTATGACGCCGATGACGGCTCCCTCGTCTGGACCTTCTACACGGTGCCGGGGCCCGGCGAGATCGGCCACGATACCTGGCCTGAGGATAGCGACGTTTGGGAGCATGGTGGCGCGACGGTCTGGCAAACGCCTGCCGTCGATCCGGAGCTCGGTCTCCTGTACTTCTCCACGGGCAATCCGGGGCCTGACTTCAATGGCGAGGTGCGTGCTGGGGACAATTTGTTTTCCGTGTCGACCGTTGCAGTTGATGTGATGACCGGTGCTTACCGCTGGCACTTCCAGCAGGTACATCATGACATTTGGGATTTCGACTCAGCCACGCCGGTCGTGCTGTTCGACATCGAGATCGAGGGCTCGCCTCGCAAGGCGATTGCCTCGTTCAACAAGACCGGTTGGATCTATCTCCTCGACCGCGTCAACGGCGAGCCACTGATTGGGATCGAAGAAGTCCCCGTGCCCCAGGAAACCCGTCAGGCAACGGCGGCGACCCAGCCCATTCCAGTGGGCGAACCCTTCAAGCCGAATACCATCCAGGTGCCGCCCGAAGGCTACACGTTGCCCTACGACGAGCACCTGTTCGTACCGTTCTGGACAGACCGTGTTGTTGGAATTCGCGGTGGGGCTAACTGGCCGCCGAGCTCCTATGATCCCGAGCGCGAGTTGCTATTCGTCTGTGCCAGCGAGCGCATCTATTTCTATGAGGTTGATGCGGAGGAGACCGATGATCCACCCGGCGGCCAGCGCTACATGGGCGGACGTTTCGGTGGCGTGGCCTCGCTTGCGCCGACAGGCGTTTTTGCCGCCATGGATGCGAGGACGAACACGGTCGAGTGGTGGCAGCGCTGGCCCGACCGCTGTTACTCGGGCTCGATCGCGACGGCGGGCGGGCTTATTTTCGTCGGGCGCAGCGACGGGCGCTTAATGGCCATGGACTCGGATAACGGAAGGGCGTTGTGGGAGTTTCAGACTGGTGCTGGCGCTAACGCGACGGCTGCCACCTTCGAGCACGAAGGCGAGCAGTACGTAGCGATTCTCTCCGCGGGGAACGTTTTCGCGGGCTCACCGCGTGGTGACAGCGTGTGGCTCTTCTCACTGAACGGGATGCTTGATTCAGCGGAACCTGCGGCACCCTCGACGAGCGCTGTCATTGGCCCGCCCATCGGCACGCCCAACCTCGGCAACGGGCGCCAGCTCTACGCCCAGGCCTGTGTGGCTTGCCATGGTGAGGACGGACAGGCTGGGCACGTTGCGCCGCCCATAACGCCGGGTCTGAGCCTCGGCGCGGTGGTGCGAATCATCGCAGAGGGCGGCGCTGAGATGCCAGGATTCACGGGCACCTTCACTTCGCGTCAGGCGCGGGATATTGCAGGCTTCGTGACGCAGGATCTGATGCCTTAACGCTTGAGCATTGGCGTGACTCGAAGCTAGGTACTATGGGCTCAACTAAGACGAGGAAGAGTGGAACATGACTACGAAGGTGGATTGGTACTACTACCGCGGTGGGTGAACCGGCTGTGTCCGTGCCTCCAAGTTTCTGGAGGCAAATGACATTCAGGTGAAAGACAAGGTGCCTGCCAGCCAAAAGCTGCAGAAGGCTGACGCTAGAGCCTTGCTCAAGGGCGTATCGCGACTGATCGTCGCGAAGGGCAAAAAGGTGGACGAGTTCTCCGTCGGGGCTAAACCAACCACGGATGCTGTGAAGGCGATGCTGGGCCCGACGGGAAATCTGCGAGCGCCCACCGCCCGCGTTGGTAAAACACTGGTGGTTGGTTTTAACGAGGAGGCCTACGGCCGTATTTTCGGCTGATTCTTCAGTCTCTCGCGATGCTTTGACCTTTGACGCTGGACTCGGGTTGAGTCTTTGGCGAGACGAGGTGCGCTGAAATAGTCTCAAACGAAAGAGGGCGCCGGCGGTCGATGACCACCGGCGCCCTCGTTTCACCTAAAGGTGCGTGGCGCTAGTCCAAAACCTCCAGCGCGTAACGCAGCGTGCCTTCTCCATCGACCCGCTCTCTGAAGCTCTCGATGAACACTTTACCAACGATCTCGTGATCGGGGCTCACGATGAATACGCCCGGATGGGGTATACCGAAAGCCGGCTCGTCCGGGCCGACCGTCTCGTTCAGAATCCCCAGGGCGCTGATGGTCGTTGCCTCGACGTCGGAGATAAACGGGTAGGTGACCTCGCTGGCGTCTGCGAACGCTTGCTGTAATTCCGGTGCGTCGTAAGTGATAACGACGATACCGACTCCGGCCTCTTCGTAGGCCTCTACGCTATTTTGCAGCTGCCCGAGCTGCGATCTACAAAAGGGTCACCAGTCAGCGGAGCGCACGGCGAATAACGCCAGGCCCCGTTCACCCATGAACTGCTCTGGGCTTGTGATTTCCTCGCCGCTGTAAAGCGCACGAATGGCGGGAAATGGCTCGCCGATGGAAAGACCCGGGTCGAAGTTGTCCGTGTCCTGCTCGAGGAACATGTCGTTCAGATTTGGTTGGGCGAGGAGGGAGCCACTGGCCAGGAGGCCTGCGGTTGCGATGCCAGCCAGGAGAACGCTGGAAAGTTGTTTCATGCTGGAACTCCTTGGTTTTTTGACCGGCTAAGTGCCTGCCAGTCCGTGATTGTTGCCTGAATGGACGTCCCCGGCAACCGCGAGTTTCCCCTGAGTTAGCCAAGACGGTGACAGGGGTAAGCTAATAATGTCAGCTTCCGCAGAATTTTGCGGTCACTTTCTGGTAACGTGGGCCGCATTTCACCCAGGGAAAGATTCTTTACATGGCCAGACCAGGACCACAAACCCACGCGAAGCGTATGCGTGAACGGGCGAAGCAGGAGAAGCGCAAGGCCAAAGAGGAGAAAAAGGCTCGGCGCAAGGCAGAGAAACTGGCTGCGCTGAACCCCGAAGCGGCGTCCGAAGCATCGTCCGAAGCGGCGTCCGAAGCATCGTCCGAAGCGGCGTCCGAAGCATCGTCCGAAGTACCGGTTCCACCGGAAACGGATCAGCCCTAAACGCCTGATTGTCGAGC
>Ga0315339_1000452_pt1 | contig 51455 bp, 71 predicted proteins | sample ASW17metaG_FD_204514 | JGI IMG/M metagenome (GOLD analysis project Ga0315339, IMG submission 204514) | Ammonia-oxidizing marine archaeal communities from Pacific Ocean, United States - ASW #17 | ecosystem: Environmental > Aquatic > Marine > Oceanic | place: USA: California | collected 2016-12-05 | reverse complement strand
GACCCGCTTGCTCGCGCTATCGCTGGGGCCAGACATTCGCGTAAACGCTGTGGCGCCTGGCTTGGTCGACACGCCTCTGACCGCAGAGTGGACAGAGGCCCAAGAGTTGTGGCGAACTCGCGCACCCATGCGCAGGGCCGCCAGCCCAGACGACATCGCAAAAGCTGTTGTCATGCTGGTCGAGTCGGACTACTTGACCGGCGAGATACTCCTTTCAGACGGTGGGTTGAATCTGACTTAGGTTTAGCGTGTTTCGGTGGAGCAGAAGAGAAGAAGGCCATATGGGCTGCTGGCCCATATGCCTGTTTACGGGCCAGCAAGCGGCGGGATTCACGCCCTGATCGCCTCAAGTAGCCCTATGATGTCGAAGATGCTCAGCCTTGGCGCCACGATCTCGACGATCAGAAGGTTAGACAATCGCAGGCGTTTTCACACAGCCTGGACCCAAAGCAGCCCTTCACGAAGGACTTCTAACGACCGATTGCAATCGGTCGCGTACGCCTGCAGTCGATCAAAGATATCTACTCATTCGCGGGTTTGTGGGGCGGGTAAAAGTCAGACGCCTTGAAGGTCGATGACTCAGTGCTTGTAGAGTAACGCTTCAACTACAACGCCAAACGCTGACGAATGTTCTCGGCGATTGGGGTAGTAGAGATGGTAACCGGCAAAGGGTTGGCACCAATCTTCCAATACCCGCACAAGGCTACCGTCCGCTAGCTCCTTCGCCACCATGTCCTCCGGCAGGAACCCCAAGCCACATCCCGCCACGGCCGCACGCAGGATCGGCAGGCTGCTGTTGAACGTCCATTGTCCTTCGACACGGGCCTTCAGTTCGTGACCATCCTTCTCAAAATCCCATTGCATCAGGCTGCCATGGGTGGGTAGGCGTAGATTGATGCAATTTTGCGCGGCCAGATCACCGGGCTCCTTCGGCACCGGCCGCTGTTTGAAATACTCGGGTGAGCCCACGACCGCGATGCGCAAGGGTGGGCCGATAGGAACGGCGATCATGTCCTTAGCCACCTGATCTCCCAAACGTACTCCGGCGTCATAGCGTTGCGCGACGATGTCGGAGAGGGCGTAGTCGACTGTGATTTCGACTTTGATGTCCGGATAGTCGGGTAGCACCTTCAATAGCTTGGGCCACAGAATATTGTTGGCGGCATGTTCGGATGCTTGAATCCGCACATTGCCTGCTGGGGTGTCACGAAACTCGCTGACCGCAGCCAGTTCGAGTTCAATTTCATCGAACCTCGGCGCCATCGATTGATACAGCCGCTGACCCGCCTCGGTGGGCGACACGCTGCGGGTGGTACGTGTCAGCAGGCGGACGCCCAATCGGCTTTCCAGCGCGCGCATGGTGTGGCTCAGCGCTGACTGCGAGACGCCAAGCTGAGCGGCCGCGCGGGTGAAACTGCCTTCGCGAGTGATGACCACGAAGGCTTGCAGGTCGTTTAGATTGGCGCGTGACATTGATGAGAACCTCTCATGAGGGGCGCGGGATTAATCCATGAAAGCAGGTTACACACGGAAACGCGACCCCAAGAGCGGTAATTACAAGGTGCGGGCGTAAAACGCGGTCAGTTTGCCAATTGCGGCATCGACATAACGCGGCACCCAATAGGTTTCGATGTGCGTCGCGCCGTCGAGGATAAACACTTCCTTGTCGGTGGTGCCGGTGGCTTTGGGAAAGGCGTCCTGCGTCATGTACAGGCTATCGGCTTTGCTGCCCGCGATCATCAGCAACGGTTGGTTGATCAGCTCGATATGGTCAGTGGCGTCGAAACGCATCAAGTCGATCAGGCTGCTGGTGGTGTATTTGAAGGTCGAGTTCGGGTGCGCGTGGGTCTTCCAGTAGTATTCATAACCTTGGCGATACAGCTCGAAGGGCAGTTTGGCAATCTGCTCGTCGGTGAGGTTGGCATCGCCCGAGTACAGCACCGCGCCGCCGGCCGCTTCTTGCGCGCGGGCTGCTGACGCCTGTTGCAGGCGTTGCTGAATGCTGTCCAGTTGCGAGTCGTTGTAGCCGTTGCGACGTACCCGGCCCGAATTGAACATGCTCACGGTTGCCAGCGATTTGAAGCGTTTGTCGGTTTGCGCTGCCGCCAACGAATAACCACCGCCACCACAGATGCCGAGCAGGCCCAGACGCTTGTCATCGACGCCGGCAAATTGGCTGATGAAGTCGGCCATGCCGTGAATGTCTTCGATGCGATACGCCGGTTTATCGATGCTGCGCGGCTGACCACCGCTGGCACCCTGATACGCCGCATCGGCCGTGATGGTGATGTAGCCCTGTTCGGCCAGGCGTTGGGCATACAGACCGGCGACTTGTTCTTTCACGCCGCCATTGGGGTGGGCAACGACCACGGTCGGGTAGGTCTTCTTCGCATCGTAGTTGGCCGGAGTGTAAACGTTGGCGGCGATGTCCAGACCATTGAGTTTATAGCTGACCGGGTGGATGTTGACCTTGCCCGGTTCGTTCTTGCTGATCGCGCCGTCGTAGGTGAGGGTGAACGGGTTCTTTTTGTAATCGGCGGCCAAGGCTTCGCCCGCCGAGAGGCCGACCAATGCCGACATGAGCGTGGCTTTGAGAGTGTTTTTCACGTGAAGCTCCTGAGCAATCAAAAGGGCGGCAGTTGCAGATGTGTTTGGGTCAGTCCAGTTGTTTATCTCTGAGGAATTGCGCGACCAGGTCAGCGATCTGCACGTTGTTCAGATCCGACATGGGGAAATGGGTATTGCCGTGAATGCCGATTTCCGGCAGATGGATCAGTCGAACATCCCCGCCGTGGCGATTGACCGCGTCACGCCAGAGCCTGGCCATTTCCAGGCGTGCGCGCCAACTGTCCTGAGCGGGCAGGTCGACCGCCTGCTCCGGGATGTTGTCGCCGTAAAGGATCAGGATCGGAATGCGAGTGAGGGCCATGAATTGCTCCATCGGCACCGCCGCGCCTTGCACCGTGTCGAACGCGCTGGGAATCGGCGCAGGCACTTCACCATCTGCAAACACGAAGCTGCTGCCCGGCTCGAACGCCACGATGGCCTTGACCTTGTCGTTCTTGATCGCCGTCAACCAGCCCGGCCCGCCACCTTGCGAGTGGGTGAATAAAATCCCTGGGCCGATTTTGTCGAAAAGTGCTGACACGCCATCAGCGACCACGCCCATGTCGAACGGCCCGGTGTTCGGCGTCATCGCCCGAAAAAACTGCTCGCGGGTCTGGGCGTCCTGTGCCACTTGTACGCCCTTGAAGTAGTTGGGCCACAAGCCGATGCGGAACTGGTTGAACCACAGTTGTTCGTCAGGCACAGGCTTGATTGTGGTCTCGACCATGCTGCGCCCGGCATCGCCACGCCGGGGCTGATCAATCAGATAGACGCCGTAATGGCGGCGCAGAAAGATGTTCTGAAAGCCTTCGCGACCATCGGCGGTGGTTTCCCAGGTCTTGGAAAACTGACCCGCACCGTGCCACATGACGATGGGCAGCTTTCGCGCATCCACCGGGATTTGATAGAAGGCGTAGGCATGGTCACCATGGTAGGTCTGGCCGTTGGGCGTCATCGGTTGGTGCGGGTTGAAGGTGCCCGGTGCAGTGGTCACCGTTCCGCCTGCGGCGAAGCTGCCTTGTTGTTGAATCAGCAACGGGCCCTCGGGGTGGTTCGCGCAGGCCGCCAACAGGCTCAACAGCGTGATGCTCAGCAGGTACTTTGCAGATTTCATGTCATTTCCCCGACGCCGCGAGGGCCTGGGCCAACGCGGTGTTGGCGCGTTCAGCCGTCTGCGCGTCGCCGTGTTTTTTCAGCAGTTCCGTGACCTCGTGCAACTGTGCCGGGCTCAGACCGACGCGCAGGCTCGCCGCCATGTGCGAGCGTAGTTGCGGCTCGACCCCAGGCGTTGCCGCCAGGGCCCCGACGGTCGCCAGTTCGCGGCTTTGCCAGTCGAGGTTGTCACGCTCGAAGATGTCGCCGAACAGGTGGGTTTGCAGGAAACGGTTGATCACTGGCGCGAACTCGAACACCGGGCCTTTGACCGGGGCGCCGGAGATCCGGGTTTGATTCGCAGTGCCGGCGGCCAGCAACTCATCCCCGATCGGGGTCGGCCGGCTCGGCTCACGCCCCGGCGCGTCTTCGATACCGCGCTTTTTGCGCGCCTGCACCACGGTCATCAGCTCGTTCAAGGCGTTAAGGCTACGCGGGAAGCCCACATAGGCGTACAGCTGCACCAGAATTTCCCGGGTTTCGCTGATGGTCAGGCCGGCATCGAGCCCTTGATTGAGCGCGGTGTTGAGGTTGGGCATGTCGCTGGTCGCCATGAACGCGGCGATCAGAGGGATCGTTTGTTGTTGGCGCGACAAGGTGGCTGCGCTGGCGGGCTTGCTGGCCATGGTCTGCGATGCCTCGGTTGCTTGAGTGGTAACGCTGAACATCGCCCCGATGCCCAGACAAAGCGCCATGAGTGCGGGGAGGGTAGCGTTGTTGCGTGCGTCAATGGTCATCGTGAAAGGCTCCATCCATTGCAGGTCACCGGGGTGTCGCTGGATCGTACGGAGGATGGTTGTATCGATTAACCCCGAAATTGCGCATGGACTTCTGAGCAGAGCTCATGAGTCGACCTTGACCTTACCGCTGCAATTCCGGCGCGACCCCGCTGATGCGGGGCCTGCAGGGCGGATGACGGACTGCGATAAAGGTGCCGGGCGAGCAACTTCGACACATTCCGTAACTTCATTGGCCGGCGTATTGCGCCTCCGAGACCTGTTCTGCCCAGGTGACGGTGTTGCCGTCCTCGGCTTCAGCGATGGCGATGTGGGTCATGCCGTTGCTGGCCGTGGCGCCATGCCAGTGACGGGTGTGCGGCGGAATCCAGACAGTGTCGCCCGGCCGGATTTCCTGTCGCGGGCCGCCCTCTTGCTGCACGTAGCCGACGCCGGCGGTGACGATCAGCGTTTGCCCCAGCGGGTGGGTGTGCCACGCCGTGCGTGCGCCGGGCTCGAAGGTCACCGTGCCGCCGCCGATGCGCGCCGGCGCATCACCGTTGAACAGGCCATCAACGCGCACCGTGCCGGTAAAGTTTTGAGCAGCGCCCTTGACCGAGGGCTGCGAGCCGTTCGGCGTAACGCGGATTTCGCTGGCGGCCTGGGATTCTGCCGCCATGAATGACAAAGCAACGAGTGGTGCAATCAATCGGTTCATCGGGTCAACTCCGTTCAGACGCGAAAGTGGCGCCGCACGTGGCGCCGCGTTGGGCAGACTCAGAGTCCGGTCATCTTCAGTGCCGATTCCGGCAGGCGTTCACCGTGCACTTGAATCTGCGCCATCTGTTGGTTGATCTCGCGCAGATCGTCACCGGTCAATTGCAGTTCGACTGCGCCCAGGTTCTCTTCCAGTCGATGGGGTTTGGTCGTGCCTGGGATCGGCACAATCCACGGTCTCTGTGCGAGCAACCAGGCCAGCGCCACTTGCGCCGGCGTGGCGTGTTTGCGTTGCGCGACGGCTTTCACCACCTCGACCAATGCCAGATTGGCCTTGCGCGCTTCAGGGGAAAAACGCGGGACGAAGTTGCGGAAATCGCTGGCATCGAACTGCGTGTGCTCATCGATCTGGCCGGTGAGGAAACCGGCTCCGAGGGGACTGAACGGTACGAAACCGATTCCCAGTTCTTCCAGTACGGCCAGCAGCTCCAACTCCGGGCCTCGCCAGAACAGCGAATATTCGCTCTGCACCGCTGTGACCGCTTGCACCGCGTGCGCCCGGCGAATGGTTTGCACACCCGCCTCAGATAAGCCGAAATGCTTGACCTTGCCCTCAGCGATCAGATCCTTGACGGTGCCGGCGACGTCTTCGATGGGGACCTGCGGATCGACGCGGTGCTGATAAAACAGGTCGATGCAATCGGTGCGCAGACGCTTCAACGACGCCTCGGCCACGGCGCGTATATGTTCCGGGCGGCTGTTGGTTCCACCGCCGCGTGCGCCGGTGATCAGGTCGATATCGAAGCCGAACTTGGTGGCGATGACGACCTGATCGCGGATCGGCTGCAAGGCCTCGCCCAGCAGTTCTTCATTGGCGAACGGGCCATACGCTTCGGCGGTGTCGAACAAAGTGATGCCTTGCTCGTGGGCCGAACGAATCAGCTTGATCATGCCGGCTTTGTCGGCAGCCGGCCCATAAGCCGAGGTCATGCTCATGCAGCCAAGGCCCAGTGCAGACACTTCCAGGCCATTGCCCAACGTGCGGATTTTCATGATGTCACTCCGTACAGAATTCGATTAACGCGTGCAGGGGTGATTGCTCAGCCAGCCGTTCACACGTTCCATGGTCTTGCGCTCCTGCTCACTCTCCATCACAAAACCTTCGAGAACCCTAACCTTAGGCGCGTGCTCGACCAGCACGCTGCGGCTGTTGCCCAAGCCATAACCGCCGTGGGTATTGAAGGGGATGAGGGTCTTGCCGGTCAGGTCGTGGGCGCTGAGAAAGGCGCGCACGATGGGCGGGGCGGTTTCACCCCAGATCGGAAAGCCGAGATAGATCGTGTCGTAGTCGCTGAGGGCGTGAACCTTGTTTTGCAGCTCGGGCTCGAAGCCGCTGTCACGCTCCTGACGCGCTTGCTCCACGGTTTGCAGATAGTCCTCGGGGTAGGCGTGGGCCGGGCGAATCTCGAAGAGATCGGCACCGAGTCCACGCTGGATCAGCCCGGCGACCACGCGGGTATTGCCTGAGCGCGAGAAGTACGCGACCAGAATCCGCGAGCCTGAGCGCGGTGTTTGACGGACGCCTTGCGTGTCGGCGAGCGACAGCAGCGGGGCGCTGGCCAGTGCGGCGATCACCGTGCGCCGCAGCGGGTCGTGATCGTTGCTCATCGACCTACGCGCGCCTTAAGGGCCTCGGGATAACGCTCGCCTTCGATGCGAATCTGCGCCAGCGCTGTATCAATTGCCTTAAGTTCGAAGGCGTCAAGCGTGATGTCCGCGCCGCCGAGGTTTTCTTCCAGGCGATGCAGTTTGGTTGTCCCCGGAATCGGCACAATCCATGGCGCCTGAGCGAGCAGCCATGCCAGTGCGATCTGTGCGGGTGTCGCTTGTTTCTGCGCGGCGATCTGACGAATCAACACCACCAGTCCCTGATTGGCTTGCAGCGCCGACTGACTGAAACGGGGGACGATGCTGCGGAAATCGTCGCTGCCGTAAGTGGCCTGCGCCGACACCGTGCCGGTGAGAAAACCTTTGCCCAATGGGCTGAACGGCACGAGGCCGATGCCTAACTCCCACAGCGTCGGCAGAATGTCCTGCTCAGGCTCGCGCCACCACAGCGAGTATTCGCTTTGCAACGCTGCGACCGGCTGTACCGCGTGCGCACGGCGAATGGTCTGCGCACCAGCCTCTGACAGGCCGAAGTGCTTGACCTTACCTTCGCCAATCAAGTCTTTCACCAGCCCGGCGACGTCCTCGATCGGCACATCCGGATCGACGCGGTGCTGGTAAAGCAGATCGATGTAATCGGTCTTCAGTCGACGCAACGAACCCTCGACCGCGACCCGAATGTGCTCAGGGCGGCTGTTGAGAATCTGCTGTTTATTGTCGTCGCCGAAGGTGAAGCCGAACTTGGTGGCGATGACCACTTGATCGCGTACCGGGGCGAGGGCTTCGCCTACCACTTGTTCGTTCAGGTAAGGGCCGTAAACCTCGGCGGTATCGAAGAGCGTGACGCCTCGGTCAACCGCCGATCGGATCAGCGCAATGGCTTGTTTTGTGTCAGTCGCCGGGCCGTAGCCATGGCTCAGTCCCATGCAACCCAAACCCAGGGCTGACACTTCGAGTGAACTGTTTCCGAGTGTGCGCTTGTGCATTTGGATCTCCCGACATTTGGCGTTGGGAGCACAGTAAGCGAGCTAACGAGCGGGGACTAGACGGTGAAATCGGCAAGGGTTCATGAGGTTTGCTCATCAGTCCCAGAAATCGGGAGGTGGCGACTGTGTCCTCATGGACGCCTAGACGCCCTAAGCAAGTGCTCAGAAACAGGCCGTTCGCGTAATAGTAAATAATCGAGCGACCGCTTCTGGTCGAAAGCGGCCGGTCGTGAATGCCAATTTACGACCCAAGCCCATCCTTCGCGAAGATAGGCGTGCGGCAAGAGCGGATGGCTTGAATCAGACCTGCTATCCAAGTCGAAACGGGAGCCTGCTTGGCGGGCTTACTGAAACAATCCGCGAACGACTTCCCTCAACCATCGATTTCCATTGTCCTGATGATAGCGGGCATGCCAATGTTGTTTGACCGTGAATCCCTCCACTTCGAACGGGCAGTCATGGACCTGTAGCCCATGCATATCGGCCAGTGTCTGGCCGATATGCCGCGGCAAGGTGCCCAGGAGATCGGTAGTCCCGATTATCATCCCTAACCCGAGAAACGCTGGCAGCTCGAGCATGATCCGCCGTTCGATCCCGGCCCGCGCCAACCCTGCTTCCAGCAGCTTCTGCCCGGTGCCGAAACTGATCTGCACATGCCCCTCGGCCCGATACCGCTCCAGGCTCATGCCATCGCCCAGGCGCGGATGCTGCGGGTTGCTCAGGCACACCCAGTCCTGCTCGAACAGCACCTGCTGATACATCCCCCCTCCCAGCCAGGGCACGAAGCCGATGGCCAGGTCCGCTTCGCCCGACTCCAGCGCGCTCTCGGTATTGCCGTCGATCCGCGCCGCCTCCAGGCGGATGCCCGGCGCATGGCTGCGCAGATGGTTGAGGATGCTGGGCAGCAAGGTGATGTGGCTGGCATCGCTGACACACAGGCGAAAACGCCGCTGCGCTGTGGCGGCGATGAACTGTGGCTCCCAGGCGGTCAGCCGGCGCAGCGATTCCAGCACCTCACGGCACGGCCCTATCAGCTGATCGGCGCGGGGGGTAGGGGCCATGCCGCCCGGCGTACGCACGAACAGCGGGTCGTTCAATTGCTCGCGCAGGCGCGCCAGCCAGATGCTGATGGTCGGCTGGCTCTGCCCTAACTGTTCGGCGGCGCGGGTCACGCTGCGGCATTGGTACAGCACGTCGAACAGCTGCAGCAGCTTGGGTTCGGGCAGGGCCTCCAGGGTAGTCATTATTGAGATTCTCAATAGCTGTATTGAGGTCATTGTATAGCGCAAATAAACCCCGCTGCATAAGGTGATCGCAAATCACAGGAGGTCTGCGACGTGAAAATCTGCATTCTGGGCGCCGGTGCACTGGGGTGCGCCATTGGCGCAGCCCTGAGCGAGGCAGGGCATGAAACCTGGCTGCTGAACCGCGGCCGCGCGCACGTCGAGGCGATGAACCAGCATGGGCTGCGGGTACAGGACGAACGGGGCGAGCGCTATGTACCGGTCAACGCGGCCATTGAAGCCGAAGATGTTGGCGTGACCGATTTGGTGGTGGTGCTGGTGAAGTCGTTTCACACTGCCGAGGCCATCGCCGGTGCCCTCGCGCTGATAGGCCCACAGACGCTGGTGCTGTCGCTGCAGAACGGGCTCGGCCACGAGGACATCCTGGCCGAAGTGGTGGGTCGCGAGCGGGTGCTGGCTGGCAAGACCTATGTCGGCGGCGTGCTCCTCGCACCGGGCTCGATCCGCGCCGGTGTGGCCGGCAAACAGACTTTCATCGGTGAGCTCGACGGCCAGCTGACGCCCCGCGTGCAGGCCATCGCCGAAGCGTTCAACAATGCCGGGCTGGCCACCACGGTCAGCGACAACATCCTCGGCACCATGTGGGACAAGCTGCTGGTCAACGTCGCCACCGGTGCATTGAGCGGCATCACCATGCTCAGCTACGGCCAGCTGTACAGCGAGCCGCTGCTGGAAAGCACCGCCAAGGCCGCCGTGGCCGAGGCCATTGCCGTGGCCGAGCGCGCCGGCATCCGCTTGAGCCTGACCAGCCCCGAGGCTGCCTGGTCACTGGCCGCCGAGGGCCTGCCGGCGAGCTTCCGCACCTCGATGCTGCAGAGCCTGGAAAAAAACTCGATCACCGAAATCGACTTCATCAACGGCTCCGTCGTGCGCTGGGGCCAGCGCCATGGCGTGGCCACGCCGGTCAACGCAACCCTGGTGGCCTGCATCAAGGGTATCGAGCGCGCCATGGCCGATCACCAGAAGAGGGAAACCCCATGAGCCAGTCAAAAGCCTACCTCGAACACGTGGCGTTCTGGGTGCAGGACATTCAGTGGCATATCCGTTTTTTCAGCGAGGTGTGCGGCATGACCATGCGTGAAGTGCAGGGTGACGTCGAGCAGCCGGCACAGTACTGGACCCTCGGCGGCCTGCAGTTCATTCACCAGCCGGACTTCGCTGGCCCGGAAGGGCGCCTGGCGCACCTGGGCATCATGTGCGAAGACCTGGAAGCGGCACTGGCCGCTGCCCAGCGCTTTGGCGTCAGCGAAATGCCCCAGGGCCGCAACTGGTTACGCCTGCCTGATGGCCTGGCGGTGGAGTTCATCCAGGCGCTGCCGGCCAAATGCGTAGCCCAGGCACTGGCCATCGACCCGCGCGCGGAGGTGCAGGCATGAGCGTGATTGAAAAGTACTGGGACGATGCCCGCGAAGGCGATGAGTGCATCAGCCCGACCTACACCGTGACCCGCGAACGCATCCTGGCCTACGCCGACCTCACCGGCGACCACACGCCGGTACATGTCGATGAGGCCTACGCCAACGCCAGCCACTTTGGCTGCCTGGTCGCCCACGGCCTGTTCGGGCTGTCGATCGCCGACGGCCTGAAGACCCAGTGCGAGTACCGCTTCGTGCCGGGCATGTCGCTGGGCTGGACCTGGGACTTCGTGCTGCCGATCAAGGTCAACGACGTGCTTCACGTGCGCATGCGGGTGGGGGCGATGCGCCCGAGCAACAGCCGACCTGGCTGGGGCATCGTGGTGCTGCCTTCGGAACTGATCAACCAGCACGGCGAAGTCGTGCAACGTGGCGAGCACCGGTTGATGGTGCCGCGGAGGGCAGCAGCATGAGCCAGGCATTGCCATTGGCGGGTATCCGCGTCATTGACTACAGCCACTTCCTCGCCGGCCCCTATGTCGGCCGTTGCCTGGCGGCGCTCGGCGCAGAGGTGATCAAGGTCGAGCGGCCAGGTAGCGGCGACGCTGGACGCCAGCATGCGTTCACCCTGGACGACCAGCAAAGCGGCTATTTCCTGCAGCTGAACATGGGCAAGCAGGGCGTCAGCGTCAACATGAAAGACCCGCGCGGCAAGGCGTTCATGCAGCGCCTGACCGATTCGGCCGACGTGTTCATCGAGAACTACCGCCCCGGCGCCCTGGACAAGCTGGGCCTGGGCTACGCCGAGCTGTCGGCGCGCAACCCGCGCCTGGTGTACTGCTCGATTTCCGCCTACGGCCATACCGGGCCGGACGCCCACCGCGCCGGCTTCGGCCTGATCGCCGAGGCCAAGAGCGGGATCATGCAGATGGTGGGCGTGCCGGGCGAGGCACCGCCGCTGCTGCGTATTTCCCTGGGCGACATGTACACCGGCATCCACGCGGTGGCGGCGATCAATGCCGCGCTGCTCGGCCGGGTGAGCAGTGGCCGTGGCCAGCACATCGACATGGCGCTGTACGACACCCTGGTGTCGATGCACGAATACGCGGTGCAGTGTTACACGCTGTCCGGTGGCACTGTGTTGCCCCAGCAAACCGGCCACGACATGCCCACTTCGACCCTGTACGGCGTGTTCCGCGCCACCGACGGCGACCTGGTGATCGCCGCCCAGGTCGACGATGCCTGGCAGCGCTTCGCGGCCATGCTCGAAGCCAACGGCGGCCCGCCCGGGTTCGGCAGCGACCGCCGCTACCACAGCCTCAACGGCCGCAATGCCCACCGCGAGGCGATCCTGGCGGTGGTCCGCGACTGGGTTGGCGCGCGTCGGGTGGCCGAGATCCTCGCGTTGCTCGATGGCATCGACATCCCCAGTGCCAAGGTTCAACGCATCGACGAAGTGCTGGCCGACCCGCAGATCCAGGCACGCAACATGGTCATCGAGCAGCAGCACCCACGCTACGGCACGCTGCGCCTGGCCAACCTGCCGTTCCGCTTTTCCGACTGCGATACCACGATTCACCAAGTAGCCCCGGACCTTGGTCAGCACAACGCCGAAGTGGCCGCCGGGCTTGGCTTCAGTACTGAAGAAATCATTGCCTTGCAGGCGGATGGCGTGTTGTTTACCCACGGAGATGCACGATGAGCGACCGCTACGCAGTGATCGGCCGACCGATCAACCACACCAAGTCCCCGCTGATTCATGGCCTGTTCGCCCAGGCCAGCAACCAGCAGCTGGAATACGGGGCTATCGAGGGCTCGCTGGACGACTTCGAAGCCCAGGTACTGCAGTTTCGTAGCGAAGGCGGGAAGGGCATGAACATCACTGCCCCGTTCAAGCTGCGTGCTTTCGAGCTGGCCGACCGGCGCAGCGAGCGGGCGCAATTGGCACGGGCGGCCAATGCGCTGAAGTTCGAGGATGGCTGCGTCGTCGCCGAGAACTTCGATGGCATCGGTTTGCTGCGGGACATCGAGGAGAACCTTGGCGAGCCGCTGCGCAACCGCCGTGTGCTGCTGCTGGGCGCTGGCGGCGCGGTGCGCGGGGCGTTGCTGCCGTTCCTGCAGGCGGGCCCACGCGAGCTGGTGATCGCCAACCGGGACATGGCCAAGGCGCTGGCGCTGCGTAACGAGCTCGATCACCCGCGTCTGCGCATCAGCCGCTACGAAGCGCTGGAAGGGCAATCGTTCGACATCGTGGTCAACGCCACCTCGGCGAGCCTGACCGCTGACTTGCCGCCACTGCCGGCTGATGTGCTGGGTGAGGCGGCCTTGGCTTACGAGCTGGCCTATGGCAAAGGCCTCACGCCTTTCCTGCGCCTGGCCCGCGAGCAGGGCCAGGCGCGCCTGGCCGATGGCGTCGGCATGCTGGTGGAGCAGGCCGCCGAGGCGTTCGCCTGGTGGCGCGGGGTGCGGCCCGACACACGTGCTGTGATCAATCAGCTGACGATTCCCCTGGAGTAGGTCGATGGTCGCCAATGTACTGATGCTGCATGGCATCAACCACAACATGTTCGGCAAGCGCGACCCGCGCCAGTACGGCACAGCGACCCTGGCCGACATCGACCAGGCGTTGCAAGCACTGGGCGAAGAGCTGGGGGCGCAGGTCGTGAGCTTCCAGAGCAACTTCGAGGGCGCCCTGTGCGAACGCATCCATCAGGCCTATGAGGACCGGGTGGATGCGGTGCTGATCAATGCCGGTGCCTGGACGCATTACAGCTACGGCATTCGTGATGCATTGGCCATTATCGAAGTGCCGGTGGTAGAAGTGCACATGTCCAACATCCATGCCAGGGAGCCGTTCCGCCATCACTCGGTATTTGCCGAGGTGGTGCGCGGGCAGATCTGCGGGTTTGGTGTCGAAACCTACCTGCTGGCGCTGCGTGCGGCGATGAGCATGGTCTGAGCAGGGCCACATGGCTCGGCGCTCTGAGCGGGTTTACCCGCGAAGCAGGTGACGCGGGGCATGGCACCGGCTGCGCCGGTGTTCGCGGGTAAACCCGCTCCTACAATCGAGACTCTCCTTTTGCAGAAGGAACTGAACCCTTGGCCACCCCCGCAGTCCCCAACACCGGCATCGCCTTGCTGGTCGCCGTCACCTTCTTCATGGAAAACCTCGACGCCACCGTCATCGCCACCGCGCTGCCGCAGATGGCCCGTGACTTCGCCGAGAACCCGGTCAGCCTGAACATCGGCATCAGCGCCTACCTGCTGGCGGTGGCGGTGTTCATCCCGCTCAGCGGCTGGGTCGCCGACCGCTTCGGCGCGCGCCAGGTGTTCGCCGGGGCCATTGGCCTGTTCACCCTGGCCTCGTGGCTGTGCGGATTGGCACAAACCTTGGAAACCTTCGTCGCCGCACGGGTGCTGCAAGGCATCGGTGGCGCGCTGATGGTACCGGTCGGGCGTCTGGTGGTGCTGCGCACCACCGAGAAGCAGGACCTGGTGAAGGTGCTTGCGGTGATCACCTGGCCCGGGTTGGTGGCGCCGGTGCTCGGCCCACCGATTGGCGGGTTGATCGTCACCCACCTGTCGTGGCCGTGGATCTTCTACCTGAACATCCCGCTCGGCCTGCTGGCCATCGCAGCGGCGTGGTGGCTGGTCCCCAACACGCGTGCCAGTGAAGCGCGCCGTTTCGACTGGCTCGGCTTCGTCTTCCTCGCTTCGGCCTGCGCGACCTGGTTGCTGGGCCTGGAGATGCTCGGCTCGCTGTCGGGCGACGGCCTCGGCACAGGCGCTGCACTGGTGGCCGTGGGGGGGCTGCTGACCTGGCTGTCGATCCGCCATTGCCAGCGTCACCCGGCGCCGCTGCTACCGCTGGCTACCCTAGGCATCGCCACGTTCCGCGCCAGCATCATCGGCGGCACGTTATTCCGCCTGTCGATCAGCGCCTTGCCGTTCCTGATTCCGCTGTTGCTGCAGATCGGTTTCGGCTATTCGCCGGTGGATGCCGGGTTGCTGGTGCTGGCGATCTTCGTCGGCAACCTCGCGATGAAACCGTTCACCACCGGGCTGCTGCGCCGCCACGGCTTTCGTCGAGTGCTGCTGGTCAATGGCTTGATCGGCGTCGGTTGCATTCTCGCGTGCTTGCTCCTGCAGCAGGACATGCCGTGGTACTGGATGGCGCTGGTGCTGTTCATTGGCGGGCTGTCTCGTTCCATGCAGTTCACCACCTACAACGCCATCGGGTTTGCCGAGGTGCCAAAAGCACAGATGGGCCAGGCGTCGACGCTGTTCAGCATGTTCTTCCAACTGGCGATGGCGCTCGGGGTTGCGATTGCGGCCCTGCTGCTGAGGGTCTCGACGATGCTGCGGGGGGGTGAAAGCGAGATGACAGTGGGCGACTTCCGCTGGGCGCTTGTCGGTATCGGCCTGATTGCTTGCGCCGCGTTGGTTGATGCAGTACGCCTGCCGGCCAATGCTGGTGAACAGGTATTGCGTACTTAGCTGTGTTGGGTTCACGGCCACGTCATCAGGGGGACAGGTGTTGGAATCGGGTTCCCTTGGGCCATTAACGACCTACAGCGAACGGACAACCGATAACGGGTCGATAGCGGTCATTCACGATCGGCAGCTTTTCGCCCCAAAGCGCACGGGCGTAAAGGGCAGCGGACACTGAACAGGACGACGCAGATCAAGGCCGTAAGCGTTCCGCCGCCAGCGACGGCTCTTGAAGTGACCGTAGGTGTGGCGGGTGTCGTGCTGCCTACCCATCCAGCATGGATGGAAAGCCAGTAGCGACTTCCGTGACTGCATAGTACGGTCCGCCTTCAACAAGCCACCCGGTTCGTTGCCTTCACCCCCACGGACCGGGGCTCTCATGACCTGGGAGGTCGAATGGAAGTCGCTACAACGATCAGTCAACAAGAACTGGATAACGCCTTGGTCGCGTTTGCACGCTACAAAATCGGAGAGATCAAGATCTTCGACCTGGAGCAGGCAATGCGCTTCGAAGCAGGCCAAGCCTTGTCCCAAAGCGGGCTGGTCCGGTTCTCAATTACCAAAATGGTGTCAGGACGTTATCGCATCAGCGATGAAGGGGAGAACGCCATCACAGAGGCTGGGCGGGATCGCCTTGAGGTGATCCGCGGCTGACCCTGGCTTCCAGCCTTGCGAAGGCCGCAGTCATGTTCTGCGGCCCTTGCGTGTCATATCACTTTCACCGCGCGACCAATGAACTTCACCGGCCCTGTCGGCAGACCGGTCGGCGAGCCACCGGCTTTCTCCAGCGTCAGCTCGAACAATTGATTGGCCTCCAAGGGTGGCAAACTTTCCAGCGGAACTCGATAGGGTTCGCCCGGTTTGACCAGGCCAAGCGAAACCGGAGCACGCCATTGCTCGCCCTTGGTCCAGAACTGCAGGGCCATGCCGTCGGGGACCGTATCCCGGCCCAGCGGCAGCAGTTCGATCATGTGGCTGTCGCTGGCCTGCACCACCCAGCCGGGGGCCTGGCTGTTCGGCGCCACCAGCACCACCAGGTATTGCGTGGTAGAGGGGGGCGTGGTCAGCAAGGTAAACGCCAGCAGCAGGCTTGCAGCCAGCCCTGCGGCGCTGAGCCCTTGCCACAGGCCGAGGCGTTGCCACCAGCGAGCCTGCGTGCGCGCTGCAGGCAGCTCGTCGAGGCTGCGCTGGATACGGCGCCACAGGCGGGGGCTTGGGGGCTGCGGGGTAGACAGCGCGGTCAGCTCCAGCAGCCGGGCCTCCCAGGCATCCACGGCGGCGCGAAGCGCGGGGTCGGTACGCAGGCGTTCGGCCGTCGCGGCATATTGCTCCGGCGACAAGGTCCCCAGCACATATTCCCCGGCGAGGCTGTCCAGTTCTTCGGCAGAATCGGGCTTCATTCCAGGCACTCCCGTAGCGCTTTGAGGCTGCGTTTGATCCAGGCCTTGACAGTGCCCAGTGGCGCGCCCAATAAACCGGCTATCTCGGCGTGGCTGCAGCCGTCCACGTAGGCGTGCAGGATGCAGCGTTGCGGTGCGGGCTGCAGTTGTTCAAGACAGCGGTAAATCTTTGCTGAGCCGGACCAGAGGTCAAGGTCATCAATCCTCCCGTGCAATGTTGACGCAGTTTCGGTGTCGGCATCGGTCAGTACAGTTTCACGGCGGGTATCACGTATCGAATTCAGCGCCAGGTGGCGGGTAATGCTGTAGATCCAGCCTCGAGCCGAGCCGCGCGCCGGGTCGTAGCTGGCAGCGCGGGTCCAGATGCGGATGATCGCATCGTGGACGATGTCTTCTGCGGTGGCGTCGTCACGTGCGATACGTCGGGCAACGCCCAGCAGGCGCGCGCCTTCGTGATCGTAGAGCGCCTGCAGGGCCCGCCGGTCACCCTGTGCACAGGCTAACAGGCAGCGGTGGAAGTCGAAGGGAGTGGCCGGCGAGTTCAACGTGTGTGGCTTCCTTGTGTAAGGCAAGTACCCCGGCCATCCAGCCGGGGGGCTTGCCATCGAGCGTAGATCATCACTCGCAGGGCGTTGGGTCAGGTGCGTGTCACTTGGCTGTCCAGAACACATAGTCAGCCTGGTACTGGACGACCTGCCTGGCACCTTTGTTCTGCGCCGTGCAGTCGACTGACGGCGCCACACCGCCGCGGGTGGCCAGGCGCTGGATGTAGCTGACCCCCTGCATGGCGCCTTTGCCTTCGGCCGGGTTGGCCTTGACCAGTTGATAGGGGATGGCGCCTTTGTCCGCCGGTGCCACTGCCAACTGGGTGCCGGTGACTTTCGAGCCATCCTTGGCCTGCCAGGTAGCGGGTGGGCCAAAGTAGTCGCCCACCTGTTTACCGCCACGGTCATTGAGCACTGCCTTGGGGCCGACGAAAGTCCATTCGGTCTGACCGGGGGTGTTGGCCTTGTCGCGGCACTCGTAGGTGATCTCGCCGACGCCGACGGTTTCGAGCAGGACGCGATGGCCATCAGGGACTTTGACCGCTTCTGGCAGCGTGGTCTGGGCGTGGGCGGGCTGCAGCGCAAGGGCGAGGCTGCAGGCGAGCAGGCAGGCGGAGTATTTGAAGTTCATGGGCAGTGCTCCTGAAAGTCATTGGGCTGGGCAGTCAAAGGCCGCCCACTGTCAATACCCGCCAACGGGCGGACTGGATGCACTGAATGAAAAAAAATGCGTAGCGAGATGAGCCTGCATGTGCTTGCCTACCCTCTCGAACGCGCGATGAGTCTCTTTGCTATCGCAGGACTGCTTTAACGCGCGCACCCCCGACAACCCCATGAGGACACTGCAAATGAAGCGTTTGTTACTGAGCCTGTTGCTTGCCGCATCGGGCGCTGCCCATGCCGGTATTCCGCTGTTGAACGCAACATGCCCCGGCAATATCGAGGTCCATGCCGATAAAGGTGGGCCTGTCTATATCAATGGCAAGGAAGCCACGCTGAAAAAATTCAATGACAACTATTTCGAGGCCAAAGGTGGCGGGGTAACGGTATCGTTGTCGATCAACCCGGACGGCTCGCCTGACGTCTCGTATACCGGTAAGAACAAAGCCAATGGCGTATGCCAGATCAAGGACTGACTGCGCGATTGCGCTGTTTGGCTGGCGCGGTGCCAGCGGGCTGAACCTGGGCGCTGGAACGAGAATTGCTGTGACCCCTGAGACATTGATCATGCGGAGTACGCAGAGATGACTCAGGATGACCGCTATTACATGATTTTCAGCGTGGTTGCTGTGCTGGTACTGGATCTGGCGGCGACTTATGTGTTTCTCAATGCCATTCCCTGACCCCGGTTATGGGTCAGGCCTTACGCGTAATCGGGGCCAACGCAGGGTGTGAGGAAAACGCCCCGAACCCTATATAGCAAACAAACCTGATGCCCTGTTGTCGTTGCGCAGTAACATGGGCATGAGAAAACCAAAAAAAGGGCAGGCTGCTTGGCAACATTTCCCAGTTTTCGAGGGGGCTGCAGGAGCGTGTCGCGTGAAAAACTCAAGTTCGCGAGCAGGTGTAATACTGTTATTCGGGGCAGCCTCGTTGTTCGTCGCAGGCTGTGCGCAAAACCCTGATGTGCGTGACAGCCACGATTATACCGCTGGCACTACCGTGAAAAGCCCACCCGCCTACCTGGGCTGCGTTAAAGGCGAGCTGCAAGGGAATGTGAAAACCTATGAAGTCGAGGGTGATAACGCGATTAGGCTTTTCGTCGACAGCACTGACCCCGACAAGGCAGAAGGCCTTGTAGAGTTGCGGGGCACGGGAACCGAGCGCCACTTCACGGCCTATCAACGTGATGCCTGGTACGACCATGGCAGGTTGCTGGATGCTGCACTGATGTGTTCAAAAGCGTAATCATCCAACCCCTCACCAATAGCCCGCCGTCGAGAGCGGGCTTTTTGTCTGCCGATCGCATGCCCGGCAACGTTCAAAAAGGGCGGGTGGAGCCGGTATGGCCTGAGCAGCGTTGCTTTGCATTTGCCGGCCCCGCCCGTAATAATCGTTGTATTTGGATGGAGAGTCGCAGGTGGAAGCAAGAAGCGTAGTCGCCGAAATGTTCATTGGGATGCCGACGCATTTCTGGGTTTTGCCTGTTGCCGGCCTGGTTGCCTACTACGGGCTGAAGTGGTCCGCCAGATCCAGTAATCGTGCCACCCTGCTACAAGCCTCGACTTACCTGTTACTGCTGGCACTGGCAGTGCTGCCCAACGGCTTTTATGCACTGTTTCCTCCTGCGCCCGAGCCAGATGTGCTGTTGAATCAAACGCCGTTGCCCAACTACGCAGGGCGCTTCTACCTGGATGCGTTCTATGTCTTCAGTGGCTGGGCGCTGAGCAAAGTGGTCAAGTTAAAGTTCAGCTGAGTCGCAGTTCGCTAGCGGATGCGCTGACGGGATCAGTAATTGCATACCCCTTTGAAACCGGCGCATCTGGGGGATACTGCAATGCTCTCTGAAGATCTGTACATCATGTTCCTGGTTGTCGGCAGTGTGTTGGTCCTGGATATAGCAGCCATCGTATTGTACAGGGGAGCCAAGCCCTGACCCCGGGTTTGGCTCGCAATGGCGCCGGAGTATCCTCAGGGCTTTAGCTTTTCTCCTGTACCTGCAGCACCGAACCTTTGTCGTCAGTTGCCAGCAATCCGATGGCGTCGGTGTCGTCTGATTGTCGCTCGGCAAGGGGTACGTCCGGCGAGCGAAAGATACTATGGCCCTGTTCACCGGTTTTAAGGGTGACGAGTTTGCCGTTCTGATAGAAGAACTGAGTGTGGTTGGCGTTCGTTTGCATGGTATGAAGCCCTGCCGAGTCGTGGTGTGATGTCCCTCGGGAGTTTCACTGTTGCGGCGTGCCCCGGCTACTGGCAGAAATATCAGGTGCGCTACACTGATCCCGCTTGGGCGTCGTCCTGCAGCAAGACTTTGGTTGATTAGTAACGCGGCGTCACGCCCGTTAGAATGCAGCGTATCCATAACGGTCGATTGCAAATGCCAGACTTTCGTATTTTTATCGCCACTGTGTTGGTTGCCAGCCTCGCCGGTTGCGCAAGCCCCGGCAAACCCACTGCCAGCAAACTGACCCAAAAATCGCCGCAGCAGTACGCCGCCTGTGTCCTGCCAAAATGGCAGGCGCTGGCCCCACAGGCCACGCAGAAGTCGATAGCCCATGGCTACCGGCTCACGGCGCCAAGCGCCGTGGCAAGCGACGATGTGCTTGATGTGGTTGACGCTCACGAGGGCAGCCGCGCGACCTTCTACAAGGGCAGCTTTCTGTCTGGCGACAAATTACGCCAGGCTGCCAAGCAATGCCTGGATTGAACCCGTGCCCCGAGCGGGTTGAGCCGCCCCGATCTCCTGCAGTTACCCCAACTCATCCCGCTTGTTCAAATGCTCGCATTTCACCTGCGCCTCCGTGCGGCTCGGATAGCTCGGCTTGAGCCGCTCCTTTGCCTGATTGTCATAAATGTCGAACCCTCCACACACGGTAGCGGCGTAGTAGCGGCTGCCAACGCGGAACGATTCCTTTTCGATCGGCACAGCGGGAACGATAACGAATCTTGGTTGCATTTTTCGTGCCTCCCCAGGCAGAGATTTAAGTATTAGTCTCACCGATCACAAGCATCAAGCAGGCTCATGACGAAAGGCACTTGGCAACCATCGGTCGCCTCGGTAATGGTCATCGCTATTCCTGAATCGCACCAGGGGAACACTTTTTCACCGGGGTGGTCTGTTATAGCAGTTGGACCAGCCGGTATTAGCCAGGCTGAAACCCCGCCAAACAAGGGAATGGCGGTTGACTTAAGTTCACCCAGGTAAAGTTAGGTAAAAGCGGCCACGGCATATACACGGATCAGTATTGTGGTTTGTACTGTCCGGTTAAAGATGCCATTGATGAACATACTTCCGTCGCAGCCAAGCGCTGAACGCGGGGCGTTCTCCGGTTTCGAGGCGTGTCGCAATTCCCAGCAGGGCCCCGTGGTGATCCTCGCCTCCGGCGCTTCTGCCAAACATTTTCCGCTGGGCGAGTTTGCGCACTTGCCCATCATCGCCATGAATGGGTCGGTCGCCATGACCGCCGAACACGGCATCAAACCCTTCTTCTACGTGTGCACCGACAAAAGCTTTTGCCAGCAACAGCCGGCCTTGTTCGCCACTGCCGTGCGCGACAGCGAACGCCTGGCCTTGTGGCCAGAGCAGTATGCGCGTACCGATGTGCCAGCTCACACCCAGTGTTATGCCTTGCACAAAGCCGACACGCCGAGCCTGCTGGACGGTTTGCGCGGCCAGGGTGACAGTTGCGTGTGCAACCGGGCACTGTGGAGCAAACGCAGCCGCTCGATCGCCTTCAGTAAAGACATGGGCCATGGCTTTTTCGATGCCCGCACGGTGGCTTATGTGGCCTTGCAGTTGGCCTATCACCTGGGCTTCGAGGAAGTGTTGCTGGTGGGGGTAGACCTCGACCAGAGCGTCGGGCGCTTTTACGAGGACGGCCAGGGCCCTTCTTCGCCGTGCGGGCTCGACCAGCATTGGGACAGCCGCATCCTGCCGTCGTTGAAGCTGATGGCCAGGGAAGTGGTCAGCGAGCATTTCCACGTCTACAACCTGTCGGCAACATCGCGCATTCCCGCTGAGCTGATACCCAAGGTCACGCTCAGCCAGGCGCGGCACATTGCCGGCTGCGCAATGAACTGAGCAAGAAAGCGGGTGCATCAAGGACTGTGGATGCGTACAGTGGGCCGATCGCAACTTGCAGGAGCCTGCTATGTCCAGCGCATTCACGATCATGCCATCGCCCGTCGGCATGCTGACCCTTGTGGCCCGTGGCAATTGCCTGGCAGCCGTATTGTGGGAAGAGGAGCGGGAAAACCGCGTACGCCTGGGCGCACTGCACCGGGACGACCAGTGCCCGGTACTGCGGGAAACCGCGCGCCAGCTGGGCGAGTACTTTGACGGCAAGCGCCAGCGTTTCGAGCTGGCGCTGGACTTTGCCGGTACTGAGTTCCAGCGCCAGGTGTGGGCCGCATTGCTGGCGATACCGTTCGGCGAAACCCGCAGCTACAGCGATATTGCCCGGCAGCTCGGCAACCCCAGGGCGGTACGCGCGGTTGGCGCTGCCAATGGCCGCAACCCGATTTCGATCATCGCCCCCTGTCACCGGGTAATCGGCGCGTCGGGCAGCCTGACCGGCTTTGCTGGTGGCCTGCCGGCCAAGCAGTATCTGTTGGCGCTGGAAGGGCGGCAAAGCCTGGCGCTGGACCTGTAAGGCGTCAACCGAACCCGCTGGCGATCAGGCAGGCCAGCACGGCCAGCACCGAGCCGGAGATCAGGGTGTATTGCCGCCGGGCCTGACGTGCGCGGGGCTCGACCTCACGCAGGTACTCGCCGGGCGTAGGCGCATCGGGCCGATGGCGCAAGCCCTCGGCCACATCGGCAAGTTGACCCTGAATCAGCAAGCCGACCAGGCAGTAGGTGCAGGCGTAACTCAGCAACGCTAGAAACAGATAGATCATGCAAGGTACGGGGCCAAGGGCAGGGTGATCGCGCTGGCACTGCGGGTGTCGAGTACGATCAGCCCTTCACTGTGGTCATCCAGGCTGGCCAGCAAGTGCCCCTGGCTGTCCCATGCTGCAGAACCGCCGGCACCGATGAAAGTGTCGGCCGGCCCCACGCAGTTGGCCATCAACACCGGCATGCCCAGCTCGCGTGCCACCTCTGGATAGTGCGCATATCCCTCGCGGATACCCTTGGCGGTTTTCGCAACGCTGACCAGGTACAGGTCGGCACCGCGCTCGCGGGCCACGGCGGCATGCGCCATGAACATCGATTCGTAGCAGATCGCTGGCGCCACCCGGTGCTCACCCACCTCCAGCAGCAATGCCTGATGACCTGGGGTGAAGTAAGGCAGCTCATCATCATGCAAGCGCTGCTTGGCATAGGCCTGGCGCGGCGCATCAGGGCAGAAGACGGGCATGCCGATACGTATGCCGTCGGGCGTTGGCAATGGCAGGCCCACGGCAACGGTAATGCCCAAGCGGTCGCAGGCTGCCTGCAGCGGGTCCAGGCGTGCGGAGGTGACGGGCAGGGCGGACTGGCGCGCCACACTCGGCTCATAGCCGGTCAGCGACAGCTCGGGGAACACCACCAGTTCGGCACCCAGGGCCGCAGCCTGCTCGATGCAAACCAGATGGCGCTGGAGGTTGCCTGGCAAATCGCCCTTGAGCGACGCCAGTTGTACGGCGCACAGTTTCATCAGAACCATTCCCTGGTGAAGATTGACGTGCCGAGCATACTATCGGCACCAACGCCTGTTCCAGTGAAGGGTTTTTCAGGCAGCCTGGGGTGCGCAGCAAAACGCCCCCCGACCTGCGCAGCCACGGTACCTTGTGCCATGCTGTCCAGTGACAGCGCCATGCGCACGGCCCGCGCAAAGGCGGGCAGGGTGCTACCAGCGGAGGAACACTGTAATGGCACGGTTTCGGCGGATGATCGCCAATATCCGGGGACGGGATCTGGCCGTAGGCGATATCCATGGCCACTTCCAGCGCCTGCAACAATGCCTGGATGCGGTAGGGTTCGATCCGGCGGTGGACCGCCTGTTCAGCGTGGGTGACCTGGTCGACCGTGGGCCGCACAGCGAGGCAGCGCTGGACTGGCTGGCCCAGCCTTGGTTCCATGCCGTCCAGGGCAATCATGAGGCCTTGGCAATCACCCGCGTGCGCGGTGGGCGGCTCGACCTGGGCATGTACCGCGCCGCCGGGGGGGGCTGGTTCCTCGACTTGCCGCGGCGCGAGCAACTGCGTTTCGTGGAGCGGTTCGAGCAGTTGCCGATTGCCATGGAAGTGGAGAGTGCGGACGGGCTGGTAGGCCTGCTGCATGCCGACAGCCCGTTTGCCGACTGGGCAGTATTACGCTCCTGGCTGGAGCTGGATGACGACCCTGAGGTGCGCCAAGTGTGCCAGTGGTCGCGTCGGCGCCTGAAAGAGGGTGACACCCAACCGGTGCAGGGCCTGCGAGCCCTGCTGGTCGGCCACACCCCGGTGCTGGAGGCCAAGCTGCTGGGCAATGTGTGGCACTTGGACACGGGGGGCTGGGCCAGCGGCCATTTCACCTTGGTCGACATGCGCACCTTGCAACGGGTCAGCCCAGAGCCAGATGCAGCAACAACGCCCCCGCCAACATCACCAGCATGACCCCCGAGGCCCGCTCCAGCCACCCCAGGCTGCGGGCGAATCGTCGCAGTACCCGCTGGTTGCCGATGGCCACGGCAACCAGCAAGTCCCAGAGCAGGACGATGCTGAACATCCATAGGGCGTAGGCCGTTTTCCAGCCGGGGCTGACGCTGGCGACCATGCTGGCCAGGCTGGCATAGAACAGCGCGTTCTTGGGGTTGAGGATGCCGGACAAGAAGCCCATGCCCAAACTGCGCCACCAGCCATGAACCCGCTGGCTACCGGCGACTGTGCCCAGGCTGGTTTGCCCGGCATGGCGCAGGAACAGCACGCCGATGTACAGCAGGTAGCTGGCGCCGGCCAGTTGCAGGGTGGTGAACAGCAGGCTGCCCTGCTGCAGTACCGAAAGCCCGGTGAAGGCGATGACAATGAACGCGCCATTGGCCAGCGCTATGCCCAGGCAGGCGCCGCTGGCGATGCGCCAGCCGCTGTTGATCGCGTTGCGTGCGACCAGGAAAAAGTCCGGGCCAGGTGAGAGCAGGGCAAGAAAGTGGGCCAGGGCGATGATCATGAATTGTTGCATTGGGGGCGGCTCTGCGGAAAAACCGCAGTCTGCTGCCGGGCCCGTTCTGGCGTATTGAACAATATTGCACCTGCAGCAGCCTTCAGTTTCCGCGGTACTGCCCCGGCGTAACCCCCACATGGGCCTTGAACACCCGCTGGAAATGGCTCTGGTCAGCAAAGCCAAGCCGGTAGGCCACTTCCGCCAGGGCCAGCCCTTCACTCAACAGTTGCCGCCCGCGATTGACCCGGGCATTGAGCAGGTAGGCATGCGGGGTAAACCCGGTAGCCGCTCGAAACGCGCGGATCAGTTGATAGCGCCCAAGCCCGGCCTCCCGCGCCAACACCTCCAGGCTCAATTGCGCAGGGTCCTGGTGTTCGATACGTGCAAGCAACCCGTTCAAGGTGGCGGCTTTCAGGACGGGGGCCGCTGCCAGCGGTGGGTGCGCGGCAACGTCCAGGTCCCCCAGGAAGGCAATCAGCGCCGCATCTTTCTCGCCGTTGCAGGCACTGGAAAACAGTAACCTGTTCAGCGCGCAGAACTGCCGATATACCTCAGCCTCCCTGCAGATACGCACCGGTTCGCCGGCTTCGATACCGCCAAAGCCCGACTCCAGGCGTAACTGCGTCAGCCAGTCGGCATCCACATGCAGCATCTGATAGCTCCACGCCAGGCCGGGGGCCGGGTTGCAGGCATGCACGCGGTGGGCCGGGACCAGTACCAGCGTGCCGGGCGCCAAGTGATGCTGCCCGTCGGCAGCCCCGGTGAAATGGCTGCGGCCAGCATCCACCGCACCGATGGAAAACGTCGGGTGGCTGTGGGCCTTGTAGCAGGCCCGGCTGTGGCAGGCGCGCCGGCTTTCGACATGTGCCAGGGCCGGGTCGCGCCACAGGATAGCGTGGGAACGGGGCATTACAGGCTCCTCGGTATTGTCGGCAGGGTAACAGGTGCCGCGTACCCGTACAGTTTTTATCGCTGGCTGTTACTTGACCGCAGGGCCCGGAACGCGCCGAAATAGAGGGCTGTTGTCAGAGGAAAACGAGAATGGACCTTTCAAGCCTGCTGCTCTTCATCCCCGCCTGCTTCGCCTTGAACATGGCGCCAGGGCCTAACAACCTGTTGTCACTGCACAACGCCAGCCGTTACGGCCTGCGCACCGCCTGTGTGGCCGGCGCCGGCCGTATCCTTGCCTTCTGCGGCATGATCGCCCTGGCAGCGATGGGCCTGGCAGTGGTGTTGCATACCAGCGAATACCTGTTCCTGGCCATCAAGGTGGTGGGCGCGGCCTACCTGTTCTACATCGCCTGGCAACTGTGGCGCGCACCTGTGAGCGAGGCCGTGGTGGCAAGCGATCACCCAGGCGGCACTTGGCGCCTGGCGCGCCAGGAGTTCTGGGTGGCGGCCGGTAAGCCTGCTGATTGCTAATATAAATTTATTTTTTCTTTCACGGAGCTATAATGGCGGAAGTAGATTTGAGTTCCGCATGAGTTGGTGAAAAAATGATCGATTTTGACAGGGCAATACAAGTGGCTTGGGCTAATGTCGAAAAGCTTGTTCCTAATGCAAAAAACATTACTCTTGAAGGAGTGCTGATTTCCAGCGATAACAAGCTATACGAAGTGACGTTTAGCTATGATATTGAAAGGTTACCAGGACTTTCAATCGGGGCAGCTTCAGCGGTTACTTCAAATATCGAAATGCTGACCAGGCTTGTCGGGAAAAGAAGAGAGTATAAGGTTTTTCTAGTTGACTCTGAGTCAGGTCAGTTTAGGGGGTTCAAGAAGTATAAAGAGGACTGATTCTTGGGCAAGAAAAGACTAATTATTGATACTAATCTATTCTTGTTGCTTGTGATCGGCTCTGTTGATGAGGGGCGGTATATAAAAAGCTCAAAGCGCTTGGGGGCGTATACAGAAAAAGATTTTCAATTGGTGCTTGAGGTCATGCGAGCACATAGCGAAGTATGCTTAACCTCTTATATTGCTGCTGAAGTTTCAAACTTGATTGATTTGAGTGATTATGCGCGCGAGCGCGCATTCGAGTTTGCTGGTTACTATTTTTCAACTTTTACGCAGGTGGATACAGTGTTAAAGGTAGACTGCCTGCATCGGGACTTTAAGGGGTACGGCATTACCGATTGCTCATTAGTATCACTTGCTTCTGATTTTATGATACTGACGAATGATCAGCGGATGCTTGGTGCTCTTTATGCTGTAGCGCCTGATAATATACTCCCTTTCGAGCTTGCTCGTACCTTGTATGGTAGAAGCTAGGTTCTTGGCTCTGCACATACAGTGACAACCTACGCAGTAAGTTGTCACTGTATGCGGGAGTCGTTTCGAGCATAGTATATATCTGGCTTCAGGTGCGCCGTGACGCTAGCAGTACTGAAGCTGCGCCTGACAAGAGTACTGCGCAGATGCGGTTGAAAAGACGCTTTCCTTTTGGCTCAGTGAACCAGCGCCGCAAGTGCAGTCCGATCAATGCATAGCCTGCCAGTGCGATCACTTCGAGTACCAGGAACAGAGCACCTAGCATCGCAAACTGCGGCGCGACATCGTGCGCCGGGTCTATGAACTGCGGAAGAAATGCTGTGAATATCAATATTGCTTTTGGATTTCCAGCTGCAATAAGAAACTCTTGTTTCGCTAGACTCACAATGTTTCTTGGTTTTGCATCATTCGAATCCTGATTCTGAATCTTTGCTGTCCAAAGTTTAAAAGCCAAGTAGAACAGATAAACAGCGCCAAGAAGCTTGATGCCAAGAAATACCAGCTCGGACGTTTCAAGTACAGCCGTTAATCCCGCTGCTGCGAGCGCTATCATTGCTGCAAAAGCAATTAGCCTTCCGACGCCTGCAAGACATGAAGCCCAGAAGCCATAATGTGTGGCGTTATTAACTGAAAGCAAGTTATTTGGGCCGGGAGCCATGTTCAGTGCAAAGCAAGCCGGTATGAATATGAGTAGCGTGGAGATGTTCATGATTCCTCGTTGTTTTTGTGATTTTTTGCGTGGACATCATTGATGAAGTCGTTTCTTTTTTCAATCCCCTGCGTGCTGAGCGCGGAATAGCACCATCATCACTGCATGATCATATGTCCATTGGCTAACCCTTTGAGTGGTAATATATACTTCAGATTTTCACGGTTAGAGTGGAATCAAGGGTATGCAAGCGTCTCAAGGATTGGTCTACAGCTATCTGCGGTTCTCTGACCCGCGCCAAGCGGCAGGGAACAGTGCGGACAGGCAAGCTGAGTATGCGAAGTCATGGGCTGCGGCGAGGGGTCTCACACTAGACCAGTCGCTTTCCTTGAGGGATGAAGGCCTCTCCGCCTTTCACCAGCGGCATATAAAACAGGGCGCCTTGGGCGTCTTCCTGCAAGCTGTTGATGAGGGGCGTATCCCGGCCGGCTCTGTATTGGTCGTTGAGGGCCTGGACCGTCTCAGCCGGGCAGAACCGATACAAGCGCAAGCGCAGTTGGCTCAGATCATTAATGCGGGCATTACCGTGGTCACTGCGAGTGACGGGCGTGAGTACAACAGGGAACGGCTTAAGGCGCAGCCAATGGACCTGGTCTATAGCCTTCTGGTCATGATCCGGGCTCATGAAGAGAGCGACACCAAAAGTAAGCGCGTGAAGGCCTCAATCAAGCGCTTGTGTGAAGGCTGGATCGCTGGACACTACCGTGGTTTGATCCGCAATGGCAGCGACCCTCGCTGGGTCCGCTTCGTCGACGGTCGCTGGGAGTTGATTCCTGAGCGTACGGAAGTTGTGCGATTTGCCATCGAGAAGTATCGCGAAGGGTTCTGCTGCGCTGGTGTTCTCGGTGCCGTAGTAGCTGATCAGGAACGCTGCGACGCGCAGGGCGCCTTGTTCATGCTCCGGCGACAGCTTGTATTCGATCAGAGCGTGATGCTCGGCGCCGGCAGTCATCGTCGGTACCGGCTCTTCCACGGCCCGGCCAACGCAGTTGCGCCGGAGCGTGGCCAGGCTGGCGGTCACCAAGCGCTGCTGGCTGCCCGTGTTGGTGACTGTGGTCAGCGGCTCGTCTGCGCCCTTGGCTGGTGTGGTGTTAAATCCGCCGTTCGCCTGCTCAATGAACGCGGTGCAGACGCCCATGGCATGCGCAGCACCTGCCGGCCGCTTGTAGTTGCCGCCGCTGGTGATGGTTGGCACCGGCTCCGTCACCGGTGTGCCTTCGCTGTGGAAGCGGAACTTCACCAGGTACGCCGCAGCGAGCGCGTGCTTCACGCCGCCGGCTACGACCGTGCCCAACGGCTGGTCTAGTCCGGGGGCGCGCGGCTGCTGCCCGTTTCGCTCGCCGTAGCCAGTTTGGACCAGGGTAGGGCTCGCCATAGCGAACGACCCGCCGCGCGGCCAGGATGTAATGGTGCGCAGCGGCTCATGTGCGGAATGCGCCAACTCACCCGACCAGTTCGCGATCGGCACGATGAATGGCTGTGGGTTGTCCAGCACGAACTTCTTCATGCCCTTTGCCACACGGCGCAGCGTTGCGGGCGCCAACTCCTTCTTACGTCCGAAGATGCTCTTGCTCGGCACGCCCCAATCGATACAGTCGGCGGCGGTGCGATACTTCTGCTGGCCCTTGGCTGGGTTCTTGGCGTGGGTAGGCTCTGGCCACACGATGGGCTGGCGATCGCAACGGGCGATCATGAACAGACGCTCGCGGCTGGTCGGTGCACCGAAGTCGCAGGCCTTGATAACCCGCCACTCCACCTGGTAGCCCATGCCCTCCAGCAGATGAACGAATCGGCGCCAGGTGATGCCGCGGCGATTTGGGTCGGGCACTAGGAACTGCTGCTGCACTGGTACCCGTTCACCGACGGCGGCCACGGTGCCATCCAGCTTCATCACCCGGCCGGTGGCCTTGTCGCGCTTGGCGATCAGCGGACCCCATTGCAGGATCTGCTTAACGTTCTCTAGGCTGATCACCCGAGGCCTCTTCTTACCAGCCCACTTCAATCCGATCCACGACAGGTTGCGGATCTCGCGCTTGCGGGGTTGTCCACCTGCCGCTTGGCTGTGGTGCGTGCAGTCTGGGCTCATGTGGAACCAGCCAACGGGACGGCCCTGGCACTCCTCGTCGGGATCGCCCTCGAAGACGTCGGTCTGAAAGTGGCGTGCATGCGGATGGTTTGCCGTGTGCATGCTGATGGCTGCTGCGCTGTGGTTCTTGGCCACGTCGACCTTGCGACCCAGGCCCATTTCCAGCCCGGTACCGGCGCCTCCGCCTCCGCAGAAGAAATCGACCACAAGTTCGTCGTCCTGTGGATGGAGCGCCAAGCCAAACTGGGTTTTGAAGTCGTGCGCTTCGGGCAGTTTTGCTGCGGAAAGGGACGTCATGCCGCGTCCTCCACCAGGGCGGCGCTGGCATGTATACCGCGCAGTTGGGCATGGACGCGAACTGCGAAGGCCTGGATGTCCCGCTGCTGTTGCATGGCCCGTTTGCGGCCTGGCTCTGTGCCTGGAAGGGCTTTCCAAGTTGCCTCGGCCAGGCGCAATGTCTCGGCCGCATTGGTCAGCAGGTCATAGTCCGATCTGGTTACCGGCATGCCCTGATAAGACTGATCTGCAGGGATCAGAAACCCGGCTTGCTGCAGTGCGGCTTTAATTGCCTGTGCCATCTGCTCGGATGTAGCGTAGGCACCGGCTTGCTCGGCCAATGTCGTGTCCATTGCGGCGACAATGCAGCTGACTGGGGAGGGGGGCGTATACCCCTCGGCAGGCTGCGCGTGCGGGCGATTATTAGCGATTAGCGTTGCATCAGCGGGCGCTGCCTCGCGCAGCTTGTTGTGGGGTATCAGGGCCCCGGCGGGGCTGCTGAAAGGTGGAATAATGCCTGCTGCTTCGCAGCAGAGGCTTTTTGTTTTTTGTGCGTCGACAGCACGGATTTCGCTGAGCGAAGCGGGAGTGGCTTCGATGAGTTCCTGTTGTGTCGCGTGCCCGCTTCCCTCCGAGGTCAAGCCCTGTGGTGGTATCCCCATGATGGTGGTGGTGGTGCGACTGGCATCGCCCAGCAGGAGATCAAAAAGCAAGCCGCGTTGGTGGTGGGCGCGGCCTGCTTTCCGGCCAAGGAAATAGGCGTAGGTATACAGTCCGACTATGAACGCACTGATAACGATGAGGGCGATGACCTGTTGGGTGGTCATGGGTCTAACTCCTTGTGGTGTGCGGGCCGGTGGTGGCGGCCCTTGCTGGGGTGTTACTGCTTTTCTTGCTCGGGTTGTCGAGATTGCTTTTCATCCGCCAGGTAAGCCCTGCTATCGATCAGAGCGGCGACATGGCGGATGTGGGCGAACTTCAGGGCTTTCTGGCTGTTGTCCAGCGTGGTGATGGGCAAACAGATCCGTCCTACCTTCAGTTGCTCGGCAAAGGTGTCTTCATTGAGGTTGCGGAAGTACTGCACGCGCACCTTGTCGAGTGGGATGAGCACATCGCCAAAGGTTCGGTACAGCAGTTCAACGGTGGTTGCATCAGGTGCGTGCGGCAGGCGCAGCGCGATTTGGTTGGTATTGCTCATCAGGCTTCGGGCTCTCCCTGAGCTTGTGGCGTGACGGGTGGTGCCAAGTGATCTCGCAGTGCTTGCGTACCAGGTCGCGCCATTCTTCAGGAACCTCTTGGAGCGCAGCGTTGCGCTCCTCACGGGTCTTGAACTGGAGGATCTGGGTCGCGTACTGCCTAGGCCGCATAGCGCTTGTCTTCCGGTGGTGTCGGAAGTTGCAGATCGAGACGTTCGGCAAGCCAGGGGATCCCGGCCTGCTTCACGCGTGTCGACTCGCTGTACTGCATGCCGGCTTCGGGGTGAAACCAGCTGCCCTCTTTGATCCGCAGGTATTCGCGGTCGCGGGTGGGGTAGCGGGGCAGATTGCGCTCGGTCAGCAGTTCGTTCTCACGCATGCGGCGGATCAGCTCGTTCCGGCTGATCCCGAAGTGCTTGGAGGTCTGTGCAAGTGTGCGTTCCAAGTCCACCTCCTAAGCCACGTCGGCGAGCACAGGCTCGACATGTGGCATGTCGGCTGTGTCCAGCTTGCCGTTGGCGATAGCTTCGAGATGCGCCGCAACCTTTTGCGCACTGGCGAGGTTGTTCGCTGGCAGCGTCAGGCTGTTCACCGTCGAACCCATGCGGATCACCACAGTGACCTGGTCGAGATAGACCTCGGTCTGCATCGTGGCCTTGGCACGGGCGCCATTCGACTCGTCGCGTAGGATGTGGGTGAATTGCCCGGTCAGGTTGGTCTGCGCCTTGAGGCAGACAAAAGCGTTGCGGCTAAGTGCAAAGCTCATGCTGCGTGCCCTCCGTCGTTAGGGGGCGTGCAGCTAGGAGCGTGGAAGGACGATGGGCGTTTGGTTGCGACAAATGCGCAGCCGTGTTGCTTGGCCAGTCGCCGGACCTTGAAGGTCAGATCGATGGTCGCGGCTGATGGGTGGACGTGCAGTGATGCCGTAGTGTGCATGGTATTGCCTCACTCTGTGGTGGAAGAGTGAGGCAAATATCAACCAGTGGTTGTTTTGTGTCAACCGCAAATTGATTTTATCGGCGAGTTGCAGATCGTGGATAGCTCATTCGGGTATGAAAGATCCCACTACTTTCCCACAAATGTGGGTTTCTTCCGTGATGTCTATGATTGGATACTGTGGATTGATTGGCCTGAGGTACTGGCGCCCTGCGTCTGCCACAAGCACCTTGAACGTCACTTCATTGGTCCTTGGCACCCTTGCTATAACGCGATCGCCTGTGTGTGCCTCAACCTCCGGATCGACGAAAATGATGCACCCGGTTGGGTAGCTTCGTCCTGGCCCTGGGTTCGTCATTGAGTCCCCAAGTACCTTTAGGGCATAGCCGCTATTGCTAATCGGAACCGGGCAGGACAACCAGCTATCTGCTTGGTAAGGCTCAAAATTTGAGATGGCTTCGCACCATGCCCCAGCTTGAACCCAGGAAATTAGGGGTACCTTCCCGAATCGCTCAAGTATCCCACTCACATTGGATTGATCGCCGACCTGGAGTTGGTGAGCCTTGTTGCTAGGGGCCTGAGCTTTGGGAAGCACTCCGTACTCTAGCCATTCGCGGCGTACATTTAACCAAGCGCAGAGCGCGGTCATGCTGTCGGCTTCAGCTATTGCCTCCCCATTCAGCCATTTACTGATGGCTTGAGTCGTTTTATCAACCCCGACCAGTTTCAATTGCTTGTGAATGTCCACTCCTCGACCTCGGCTTCTGACGCCGGCATCGTCAAGGGCTTCGTGTAGTCGTGCGCTGAAGGCAGCGCGTAGCTCGTTTTTGTCAACCATGGGTTGATGGTTGCACAGAGCTTGCGCAATAGTCAGTTGATCTATAATATCAACTCCGGGTTGATAATGGAGGTTCACATGCTGCAGCCCGACGATTTTCCAAATGCGATTGCATTCGCTTTTGAGGCTGTTGGAGGTATCGGTGCTGCTGCCAAGGTATGCGGTAGAAGCTATCAGGCTTTGAACAAATGGCGCTTAGCTGGCTCATTGCCTCGAACGGATTACACCGGCGAGACCAAATATGCAGAGCGCTTAGCGCTTGCTGCGGGGCAAAAAGGCAATCCATTTAAGGCTTCCTGGTTGCTTGAAACGGCGGCTCCTCAAAGGCAGCGGCCCATATAGAAAAAAGGCGACCCAAAGGTCGCCTCGTTTCCCCCCGTAGTACCACCACAGTGCTACCGGGCCGCGTTCAAGGATGTGGCGCACACCACGAAACAACTCTCCTTGAGCACGTTATGCCTGGCACGGATGCCAGGAGCCGCTTTCTCCACCACAGAGGGGGCGGCGTTACCGGAAGAGTCCTTGGACAGTACCGGTAGTGACTCTCTCAAGACACGCGGCGAGTGTAACACCACCCCTCGTCGCTGGCACTGGCAGCCTTCACGGGGTAATGCCATGTGCCACAACGGAGGCGAGTTATCGCCTCCAAAGGCCTGCAGTAGCACCACGATACTGCCGGCCGCGTGATAGGTAGGCGGGCACACCACACAGGTCCGTTTGCCTTGATCGCACCCCCAGGCAGGGAGCCGGGGGGCACCTCCTTCACCACGGGAGGTGGCTGTTTCGCCTGGGGCAGTCGATGGATAGACGCCCCGGCCTGAGGCCGTAAAAGCCTCTGCTACCCAGCTATTTACTCTCTCAACCGCTATGCGACGCATGCACCACCACTGTATGCCGCAGGCACTGGCTACCGAAAAGGACCAACGCCATGAGCCGAATTGCAATGAGTTGCACTGAGCGCGCCAAGCGCGAAGTGCTGCCCCTCGAACTCGCGCTGTACCACGCTGTGCGGGACTACACAGGCGGTGCTGCCGCCATTGCCGCCACCACCGGCCGTAACGCCACCACGCTCCAGCACAAACTGTCTCCCACCCACCCCACCCATATCGTCAATGTTCAAGAATTCAGTGAGATCTTGGAACTGACCAGGGACCCGCGCATCCTTGACTCGATTCACGCCCTTGTCGGCGACACCATCTGGCAAGAGCTGTCTGACGTATACACCCATGACATCCCTGAAACTCTGACGATGGGCCTTGCCGCTTTTTTCCGGCAGGTTGCCGATCTGTCCGAAACCTGGGCTCGCAGCATCGGTGACGGAAAGGTCGACGATCAGGAACTGGCTGAGATCCAGCACCAGGTGTTCCGAGGGATTCAGGGCTTATTGGGCATGTATCGCCGGGCCGAATACGTCAACCAGACTACCCGGGGGTCTCGCCGTGGCTGATATTGCTGACCTAGCGAATGATCGCGCCCAGTGGCACCTGGATCTGGTTCTGTCTACTCGGGCGCCTTTGCCTGCGAGTGACTCGCTCGAAGAGTGCCTTGGATGTGGTGGCCCCATTCCGGAGCCGCGCCGTTTAGCAGCTAAAGGCTGCCAGCGCTGCATCGAGTGCCAGGGGCACTTCGAGAAGAAGGGGGCTCGCTATGCTGGATAAGGTACTAGACCAGTTGCTTGACTATGGCCTGCAGCCTGATCAGCCCTTGATCTTCGGCAAGCTGACCCGCTGTCGCACAAAGGACGACAAGGGCAAGGAGAAGAACGGCTGGTATGTCCTGCATGAGCATTTGGCCGAGAAGGGACAAACTCTGATCTTCGGCAGCTTTGGCGATTGGCGCCTGGGCGAAACGCAGAAGGTGAAGACTGATGGCCGAGGCCTAACCCCGGAAGAGCGTGAAGTGATGCGGGCCCGGCAGGCCGATGCCAAACGACGTGCTGCAGAGATCGCGGCCAACGCTGCGCGTCGTGCAGCCAAGCGGGCGGAAGCTCTGTTCAAGCGGATGCCCGAGAAGGGGCGTAGTGCTTATCTTGATCGAAAGCAGGTGGTCGGTTTTGGCGTTCGTTACGCACCGAAGTCTGGCGCGGTGCTCGTCCCGATGCAGAATGCTCAGGACGCCATAGTCGGCTTGCAGGTGATTTTCCCGGCGGTCCAAGAGGATACTGGGCGCGACAAGTCCTACTGGCCGCACGGCATGGCCAAGGATGGTGCTTTCCACATGATCGGTGGCCATCCCGAGCCAGGGGAGCCGGTGCTGGTGTGTGAGGGGTACGCCACAGGCGCTAGTCTGCACATGGCGACCTCCCAGGCGGTGGCCATTGCATTCGATGCGGGCAACCTGATGGCTGTGGCCAAGCACATGCGCGAGCGTTTCCCCGGCCGATCCATCATCATTTGCCGCGATGACGACTGGAAAACGAAGCGGCCGACGGGCGAGCCTTGGAATCCTGGTGAGGAAAAGGCCAACAACGCTGCTGTGGTGGTAGGTGGCCAGGTGGTCGGCCCGATCTTCTCGGTCGAGCGCGAAGCCAAGTGGACCGATTTCAACGACCTGCACTGCGCCGAAGGCCTCGAGGCAGTTCGTCGGCAGGTCACGGCGGTGATCAAGCCCCCGGCTACTGGTGGCTGGAAAGACATGCTGGCCAGGACCGAGAGCGGCGCCCTGATCGCTCATATGCAGAACGTCGAACTGATCCTTGCCAATGATGAACGTTGGAGCGGTGTGATCGGCTACAACGCCTTCAGCTCGAAGATCATGCGTCTTCGTGCCGCGCCCTATGGCGGTGTGCCGGGGGAATGGAGCGACATCGACGACATGCGCGTGATGAAGTGGCTGGCTCAGCAGGGGTTGCGTGTCAAGGCTTCCCATGTGGTCGAAGCGGTCAGTGTTGTGGCGCACGACAACTCCTTCCATCCGGTGTGTTCCTACCTGGCCAAGCTCGAATGGGATCGTGTGCCACGCCTCGAGCGCTGGCTTCATGAAATCTTCGGCGTCCCACGGAACGAATACAGCGCCAAGGTCGGGAAGCGCTGGTTGATCTCGGCGGTGGCCCGAGTGATGAAGCCCGGTTGCAAGGCGGATGCGGTGATGATCCTCGAGGGCGCGCAGGGCGCGGGTAAATCAACGGCGCTGGGCATCCTCGGCGGCGAGTGGTTCATGGACACGCCCTTTACCCTCGGTGACAAGGACGCGTTCCAGGCGATCCGAGGCAAATGGATCGTCGAGCTGGGGGAGTTGGACAGTTTCAACAAGGCCGAGAGCACCAAGGCCAAGCAGTTTTTCTCGGCTTCGATCGACACCTACCGCGAAAGCTATGGGCGAAGAACGAGCGACGTGCCACGCCAGTGTGTTTTCGCGGGAACCACCAACCAAGATGAATACCTCAAGGACGCCACTGGTAACCGGCGATATTGGCCGGTCGCTTGCGTCAAGGTCGACTTGGAGGCGTTGCGCAGGGTGCGTGACCAGCTGTGGGCTGAGGCAATGTTCTGCTACCAAGCAGGTGATATCTGGTGGGTCACCCGTGAGGAGGAGGAGCTGTTTACTGCGGAGCAAGAAGAGCGTTTCGTTGTGGATGAATGGGAGGGACCAATACTTGATTGGCTTGAGGCCTCCCAAGTCGGTGAGACGGTCACCGGCAGTGAAGTGCTGGGGCAGGCGCTGAACCTGGATCCAGGCCATTGGGGGAAGCCCGAGCAGATGCGTGTGGGGTCGATCATGCACCGCCTGGGTTGGCGTCGGCGGCGGCTGGCGGCGCTGCCGAAGAGCGGCAAGCGGCCTTGGGCGTATCAGAAGCCCGAGGGCTGGGGCCGTACCAGCGACTTGGAGCAATCCACACAGCCGAAGGAGGAGTGCTTTTGATCAAGCACATTGATGAGATGCTGAAGCTGTGGGCGCAAGAGCTGCACACGCCAGATGTTCACGGTGGCGGTTCGGGTGGTGGTAGCATGCTCGGGCTCCTCATGGACTGCCGAGGTGATCTGATCCGTGGTACCAGAGGAAGTCGGGTACTGCTTGATGAGTCTGCGGACATCGAGATCATCGTGAACAAGCACCTGGCCCCTCAGTTGTACGTCATTGTGAAAGAGCACTACTGCAACCAGGACAGCCTGCTCGAGCAGAAAATGGCGTATTGCAGGTGCAGTAGGAAGACGTACTATGAGCGCCTGCACCAGGCCCATGTGGCTATTCAGGGGTTGTTGAAAGGGAAGAGGGCTGCATGATCCGCCACCTTTGGTCCTACCGTCCCGCTGCGGTCCTGCCGTGTTTTTCGCAGGTTAGCCCAGTCCCAGCCCGCGCAGTTCGCGGGCTGTCCCACCGTCCCACCGCTCACACGAAGGCGCGCACATAGGGCGCATGCAACGCGTTACACGCGCGTTGCGCGCAGCGTGCTTTTAATATCTCTCTTTACACGGGAAAGGGTTAATAACAGTTAGACAGTGGGACAGCCCTTGATTTTCGGGGGCTCCACAGGTCCCACTATCGCCACCTCCATTGGGACCTATGGGGCAGCGCCAAAGTAAAGCTAAGCCGGGAAGGTGTATTCCCCCGAGATTCGCCAGACATTCCCAAGACGTTTACCCCTTATTGCCGGGTGGCATTAAAACCCGCTTGCTGCCAGGAAACTCGACCTGCAAAATGTACCCATCTTCGAGACGTGCGGGCGCACAAAGCGGCCCGCCAAACACTGAAAACCCCGGCCTTGGTGCCGGGGTTTTTGCATTTGGGGGATTCGATGAACAGCGAGCAGCAAGCGTTAGTTGAGATGCCAATCTGGTTGGTGATCTTCCTGTCCTTGGTCGGCGGCGTCTCAGGCGAGATGTGGCGGGCCGACATGGCCGGCGTTAGCGGCTGGTTCATTTTCCGTCAGGTGCTGCTGCGTTCAGGCGCCTGTGTAGTATGCGGGCTGTCGACCATCATGCTGCTGTACTCGGCCGGTATGTCCATGTGGTCGGCAAGCGCCATTGGTTGCCTCACCGCTACTGCTGGTGCGGATGTCGCCATCGGCTTGTACAAGCGCTGGGTCGCCAAGCGTCTGGGCGTCTGCGATGTCCAGCCCCGGAGTGGTGAACCTGGTCAGTGATCTGACCGCCAGCCCCGGCGGGGCCGGGGACCCTGGTGATATGGCCGGGGTACGGGGCAGGAAACCCGCGGCTCTTCGCTAGCGGACAGTTCACCAGCTTAGTGAACTGCGGTGAACTGGTTAACCCCCCGAATTCATTGGGTGAACTGGACTTTCCGACATGACTTATCTCACCAAATCGGAGTTCGCCGCCCGCCACGGATGGTCGAAATCCTACGTTTCAAAACTCGGCAAGCAAGAGCGCCTGGTGCTTTGCTCGGACGGCAAGGTCGACGTCGAAGCCACCGAGGCGCTGCTGGCCGAATCGGCCGATCCGAGCAAGGCCGCCGTCGCGGCTCGGCATGAAGAAAACCGAGTCGAGCGGGATGTGCGTAGTCACCTCCAACCTGGCGGCGACACACCTGCGGTGCAGCAACCGGAACTGTCGCCTTCTGGTGGCCCTAATTTCCAGCGATCGAAGGCTCATCGCGAGTTCTACCTTGCGGGTCTGGCGGAGACCGAGTTCTACAAGGTTCGAGGCAATCTGGTTGAGCGGGCCGCAGTCGAAGGCGCGGCGTTCGCAGCGGGGAGGCTGCTTCGTGAGCAGTTTTTCGGCTTGGCCCCACAGCTAGCTGGCGAGCTGGTTGGGATGAGCGACTTGTGGGAAGTCGAGAGGCACCTCATTGACACTTTCCGTCGGGTCTTCACCGAAGCCGCAAACATGAACAGCGCCGATCTCGAACAGGCCATTGGCCTGAAAAAATCCACTAACCAGAGCTGAGCTTATGCCCACCGGATACGCAGACGGTGCAGAGGTGTACCGCGAAGCGTTTTGCCGTGGGCTTACGCCTGACCCTGATCTTTGGGTCGACGAATGGGCAGATGAGTACATGCGAATCCCGCGTGGTACCGGTGCCGCAGAGCCTGGCAAGTATCGCACCGCGCGTACGCCGTATGCCCGCGAACCTATGCGCTGCCTGTCACCTGCTCACCCGTGCAAGCGGGTGGTAACCAAAATCGCCTCGCAGCTGATGAAAACGCAGATCGCCCTGAACTGGATCGGAGCGCTAATCCACATGGCTCCGGCCAACATCTTGACGCTACTGCCCACCGGGAGCTTGGCGAAGCGGGTGTCTTCTCGGATCGGCAAGACCATCGATTCAGTCCCTGAGCTGAAAGCGCGGGTGGCGGCTGTCCGGTCCAGGGATTCCCGTAATACATTGGATACCAAGGAATTTGATGGTGGCGCACTGTTTGCCACTACGGCCGGCTCGGCGGCCAACCTGTCTGAGCTTTCGGCTCGGTATGTGTATGGCGATGAGGTTGATCGATGGGAGGTGGACGTCAACCAGGAAGGTGACCCGATCAAGCTGGCCGAAGCTAGGGGTAGTACGTTTGGGCGTAACGCTAAGTTCTACTTTTCTAGCTCTCCGCTCATCAAGGGCATGTCACGAATTGATGACCTCTACATGATGGGGGATCAGCGGCACTACTACGTGCCTTGCCCGCATTGCGGGCACATGCAGGTGTTGGTCTGGGAGCGGCTGTTGTATTCGGCTGATTTCAGCACCACGCACTACCAGTGCGCGGGATCTGAGTGCGATGTGCTCATTGAGGAGCACCACAAGGCAGATATGCTGACCAAAGGTGAGTGGCGCGCTCATGCGCAAGGTGATGGCGAGACGGTGAGCTTCCACTTAAGTGCGTTATATGCCCCTTTAGGTTGGCAATCTTGGGCCACGTTGGCTCGGGAATATGAAGAAGCCAAGCTTGCTCAGAATCGCGGCAATCTGCACCCCATGCAGGTTTTCTACAACACCCGGTTGGCTGAGGTCTGGGATAGCGCAATTGAGCAGACCAAGGCCGAGGTGCTGCAGGCCCGCGCGCTGCAGGAGGACTACGTCCTGGGCACCTTGCCTGTGGGAGCGCTGGCGCTGACGGCCTCCGTTGACGTCCAAGCCAACCGCCTCGAGATGATGGTTATGGCCTGGGGCGCCGGCATGGAGCGCTGGATAGTAGATCACCAGGTGATCCCTGGCGACCCGGCCGACGAACGTACCTGGGCTTTACTGGATGACCGCTTGAAGCATCGCTACCGGCACCCTTGTGGGGTGAGCCTCGCGATCCTGGCCACTGGCATTGACTCCGGCGGTCACCATACGCATGAGGTCTACCAGTTCACCCGTGTGCGTCGATGGCGCAACGTGTTCGCGCTCAAGGGTGCGAGCAAGCCGGGTAAGGCTGTGATCGCCCAGCGTCCGTCACAGGTTGACGTCACCTGGAAAGGCCAGACCGAACGCAATGGTGCCGAGTTGTGGATTGTTGGTACCGACACGGCCAAAGACTGGATCTACAACCGTTACAACTTTGAAAAAGGGCCTGGCGCGCTGCATTTCGCCAAGGACCTGCCCGATGAGTTCTTCCAGCAGTGTGTCGCCGAGCGCAAGGTCGTCCGGTACGTGAAGGGTCATGAGCGGTTCGAATGGATCAAGAGCAAAGCAGAGCGAAACGAGGCGCTTGACCTCATGGTGTACAACCTGGCCATGGCCTATTTCCTCGGCCTTCACCGCTACGTCGAGCACGACTGGGACAAGCTGCGGCAGGCGCTCGCGCAGGCGAGCCTCTTCGAGCAAGGCGAACCGCAGCCAGCCCGGCCCCAGGCTGCCGAGCCCGACGCCGACGATCAGGACGAAGACGATACACCGTTGAGGTCTGCAACTCCGCCGGCGCCGGTCAGGCGCAGCGATCCGCCGCCACCCCAGCAGGCCCCTCGGGCGGCGCCGCAACCCATGCAACGCCGCAGCTCCAGCAGCGGCTACCTAAAGAGACGCTGACATGGCATACACGAAAGCAGACCTCGCCACCGTCGAGCGTGCGATCGCGCGTGGTGAAAAGATCGTTCGGTACTCGGACCGCACCGTCGAGTATCGAACGGTTGACGAGTTGATCAAGGCCCGCGATCTGATCCAGTCCGAACTGGTCAAGGCAGCGGGGCCGCGCTCGCGCGTTACACGCCTCTACCACGGGGGCAAGGGACTATGAGCGGGCGTTACATGTCCATCGGCCGCTCGGGAATCTTGGTGCCCGAGCGGATCAAGGCCAGCTACGAAGGCGCCGCCGAGGGGCGGCGCTCGTCAGGGTGGGATGCGCCGGATACCGGTGTGAACAGCCTGATCATGCCGGCCTTGCGCAACCTGCGTTCTCGCTCGCGCAGTGCGGTGCGCAATGATCCATACGCTGCCAACGTCATCGATAAGCGTGTCAGCAACCTGATCGGCACCGGCATTACACCGCATCCACAGCTCGCCGACAAAGAGGTGCGCAAGGCGATGCAGGTCCTGTGGGAGGACTGGGTAGATGAGGCTGATGCTGATCAGCTCACGGATTTCTACGGCCTGCAGGCCTTGGTGGCCCGAACGGTCGAGCAGTCGGGCGAATGCTTCGTTCGCTTGCGTCCGCGCCGGTTGGAGGATGGCTACGCCGTGCCGCTGCAGCTGCAATGCCTGGCCCCAGAGTTCGTCCCGCACGACAAGTTCGAGGTGACCCGCTTCGGCAATGTCATCCGCGCAGGGATCGAGTTCAACGGCATGGGGCGGCGGGTGGCGTACTGGTGCTATCGCGTCCACCCCAGCGACAAGTCCTCGCTGAATGTCGGCTACAACCAGTTGGTACGTGTCCCCGCCGAGCAGATGCTCCACATCTTCGAGCCACTGGAGCCGGGGCAGCTGCGCGGTGTGCCGCGCCTCGCGCCCGTCCTGAAGCGCTTGCGCAGCCTGGACAACTTCGATGATGCGGTGTTGTTCCGGCAGGAAGTGGCCAACCTGTTCGCAGGTTTCGTGCGAAAGCCAGCGCCGGATGGTCGGCCACAGCTTGATCCTATAACCGGGGCGGCCGTCGACCTCGACCGGGATGGGTTCACGCCAATGGTGGGTTTGGAGCCCGGCACGGTGCAGGAGCTGGGGGCAGGCGAGGAGATCGAATTCTCCGATCCGCCGGACGCAGGCAACAACTACCGCGACTTCATGCGGCAGCAACTGATAGCTGCTGCTGCCGGTACCGGCTTGCCCTACGAGCTGATGACCGGCGATATGCAAGGCGTGAACGACCGGGCGATCCGCGTGGTGCTGAACGAGTTTCGACGCCGGCTGGAGCAGCTCCAGTTCCAGGTCTACGTCCACCAGTTGTGCCGTCCTGTGCGGAAAGCTTGGTTAGACATGGCTGTGCTGGCCGGGGCGCTCGACCTGCCGGACTACTCGCAGCGGCGCCGCGAATACCAGCGCACCCGCTGGGTGCCCCAAGGCTGGGCCTACATCCATCCCGTTCAAGACGTCCAGTCCCGGCAGATGGAAATCGCGGCTGGATTCACCACTCGCAGCGAGACCTGCTTGCGCAACGGTACGGATGCCGAAGTGGTGGACGAAGAGAACGCCGCCGATCTCGCCAGGGCGAAGGTCCTGGGTATCAAGTACAGCACTTTGTCGGCGGTCGATGACGATCCCGACGAAAAGGAGAAAACATGACCCCCTTGAAACCCCTCCGTATTTTCAACAAGGCGCCCACGCAGCAGCCCGAAAACGAACAGCACTGGTACCGGATCAGCGCTGCCACTAAAGTCGAGGGCGCTGCAGACGCTGAGCCAACCCCGATCGAGATCTACATCTATGGCGAGATCGGTGGCTGGGGCATCACCGCCAATCAGTTCCTCCGCGACCTGAAGGCAGTCGATGACGGTGTCTCACCGGTTCAGGTGGCCTTCAACACCAACGGTGGCGACCTGTTCGAAGGCGTGGCCATCCACAATGCGCTGCACCGGCTGGGCGAGCGCTGCACCGCCCGTATCGATGCGCTGGCTGCCAGTGCAGGTAGCGTAGCGGTATGCGGCGCCCACCGGGTGGTGATGGCGTCCAACGCGATCCTAATGATTCACAACCCCTACACCTGGATCGAAGGCGACGCCGAAGAGCTGCGGCGGGTAGCCGATGTGCTCGACCAAGCCTTCGAGGTGATCATTGCGGCTTACAAGGCAAAATCGCCTGACATCGACGAAGTCGAGCTGCGTCGCCTGGTCAACGCTGAAAGCTGGCTGACCGCTGAGGAGGCGCTCGCGCTCGGGCTCGTCGATGAGATCGGCTCCGGCGTGCAAGTCCGCGCTTGTCTGGGCAATGGCGCGGCCATGGCCCGCTATCAGAAAACCCCGCAGGCCTTGCTTGATCAGTTGGCCAGCAAGCCGCCGGCTGAAGACCCACTAAGGCCGCCTGCGCCCACAAAACCTGAAGTTGCTGACGCAGCGACGCTGGCGCTCATGATCACTCAGGAGTGCGCCAAGGTTGGAATCGGCAACCTGGCTGAAACGCTTATAGCTTCGACCAAGCTGATTGACGCTAGCACGGTGCAGGCAGCGCTGAAGAAGGCCAAGGCCGTGCACGGTCTTTGTGTCGCGGCGCGGTTGCCCGAGCTCGCGAAAGAGTACGTCGCTGCCGGCCTGGACGCTGATGCGGTGCGGGCGCGGCTGTTCGAGAAGATTGTCAGCTCCGGTAAGGGCTTCGAGATCAACAACGCCTTGCCGCCGGCCGACGATGAGCAGGAGAAGGTCAAGGCGCAGTTACCCAATCCATCCAGCATCTGGGCTGCCCGCCGGCAGGCCGCCAATAAAGGAGCACGACCATGAGTAACATCCGCCAGGAGCCGGTGCACGCCGGTGAGTTCCTGCTCTCCGAGGGTGCAGGAAAGATATCCCGCGAAGCCATCAACGTCGCTGCTGGTCCTGGTCTGGTCGCTGGCCAAGTGCTTGGCCTGGTAACAGCCAGCAGCGAATTCACTGCCTACGACCCCGCTGCAGAAGACGGCAGCGAAAAAGCCGTGTGCATTCTCTATGCCTCGCTCGGCGAGTCCGAAACAGTTCGGCGTGGCCGCGCGGTGGTTCGGCTGGCCGAGGTCAGTGAGGCCCTGCTGACCGGCATCGACGCCGATGCGGAACAGGCATTGGCAGCGCATTTCATCATCCTGCGCTGACCCGACTCTCTCTCATCCCAACCCCGCCCTGAGCGGGGTTCTTACTTTTTGGAGTACCTCATGGCTGAAATTGCCATTTTCCAAGACGACGCGTTCGGCGTTGCAGCACTCACCGCTGCTATTAACGATCAGGAATACGTGCCAGGACGCCTCGCAGCTCTTGGCCTGTTCCAGGAAGAGGGTGTCGCCACCCTTACCGTGCAGATCGAGAAAGACGGCGACACGCTTGCCCTGGTGCCGGCGGGTGAGCGCGGTACCTCTGGTCTGGTGGTGGGTGGTAGCAAGCGCACTCTGATCCCGTTCAACACTGTTCACCTGCCGCAGCGCTTTGCGATCAAGGCAGATGAGATCCAGGGTATTCGCGCGTTCGGCACGCTGACGGAACTACAGGCCGTACAGGATGTGGTCAACAAGCGTCTGGCCAAGGCGAAACGCCAACTGGATGCCACTCACGAGTTTCATCGGATGGGGGCAATCAACGGCAAGGTGCTCGATGCAGACGGCTCGTCAGTGCTGTTGGACATCTACAAGGTCTTCGGGGTGTCGCAGCAGAAGCAGTCGATGGGGCTGAATGACCCGAATGCCAACATTCAGGTGCAGTGCGTGGATGCCCTGGACATGCAAGAAGATGCGCTCGGCAACGTGACCACTACCGGTGCCCGCGCTTTCTGCGGCAAGACGTTCTGGAAGAAACTTATCGCCCACTCTTCGGTTGTCGATACCTACAAGGGTAGCCAGCAGGCCGCATCGCTTCGTGGCGACGGGCGTGAAACGTTCGAGTTCGGTGGTATCAGCTGGGAGCGTTACCGGGGCAAGGTAGCGGGTGTTCCGTTCGTCCCTGACGATGAAGCGCGCCTGGTGCCGGAGGGTGTTTCCGAACTGTTCCTGTCTGTCTACGCGCCGGCAGACTACATGGAAACCGTCAACACCGAAGGCTTGCCGTATTACAGCAAGCTGGAGGAGATGCCCTTCGGTAAGGGTGTTGCAGGTGAGGCTCAGTCCAACCCGTTGCACATCTGCACGCGTCCCCGTGCAGTTATCCGCCTGACCGCCTGATCATGGGCTTCCGCGACCTGATCGACGACGTGGACGCGGTGGTGTTCGATGTTCTGGGCGATACCGCTCTAATCGAGGGGCGTGAAGTGCTGGGTATGTTTTCGGCGCCGTGGCTGCAGCCCAAGCTCGGCCAGATCAATACTGGCCTGCGTGAGCCGCACCTGGTCATCCGCGTTGGTGACAACGCGGGTGTCGATACGCGGCAGAGTGTGGTGGTCGATCTCCCGCCAGAGGACGGTGGTGGCAACTACATCATCACGCGCATAGAGCCAGGCGGCGACGGCCTGGTAACGCTCGTTCTGAGGAAAACACCATGAGTGTCGGCAGCTATCACAAGTTGTCAGCCAGTGCAGGGCTGTTGACCCTGCAGATGAGCCCGGAAGACGTCAAAGGCTTCGAGGACTTTGCCAAGCTGGTACCCAAGGCCATGTCTGCAGCTCAACGACGTGCGATTAACAAAACGCTTCGCTGGCTTCGCGGGCAGGTTGCGCGTGAGGTGGGGCGGCAAGAGCGTATCGCTATCGCTGCTGTGAGGCAGCGGATTAAGGCTTTCCCGATGGGTAGCAACGGGCAAGGAAAGCTGTGGTTCGGTATCCGACCCATCGAAGCCAGTCGCGCTGGTCGTCCTCGGCAAACCCGAACAGGTGTCTCGGTGGCTGGGCGCCGGTACCCGGGGGCGTTCTATCGGCAGGTATACGGGGGCAGACCGGATATCTGGATTCGCACAGCCAGCAAGCACTTCGATGCTGCCGACTACCCGGAAAGCGAAGTCTCCGGTGGCGGTGGACGGCGGTCCGGCTGGATTTCCGAGAACGACAGTCGCTTCCCGTTGGCGAAGGCGAAGATCTCGCTCGATGACGTTCGACCTCACTTCGAAGCCTGGACTAACCGCGCTCACGAACGGTTGAAGGTGGTCCTTGAACAAGAGCTGAACTTTGAACTGCAGAAGTATTTGCGGAGAACAGGCAATGGTTGATGACCCAATACCTCTCGCTGGGATCTACGCGGCGATTGAACAACACATCAGTGCTGCCATCCCCGGGCTCGCCTATGTCGGCACCATGCCGGACGGGATCGAGGTCGTGCCGATGCCAGCGATAGTGCTGGAGTTGGCTGGCCTTGAGAGTGCGGACAAGGATCCTGGCACAGGTGAAACTGCCGTCGATGCTCGCTTCGAGGCGCGAGTGATTGTTGGCGTAGAGGTGCCCAACTGTCTGCATGTGGCCGCTTTCGCTGCGGCCCAGCTGGCGGTCCTGCTACGGATGCAGTCCTGGGGCTTAGCCGTTGAGTTTGCCCAGTTCGTAAGGGCAGAGCGGGACTGGAGCCGGCCCGAGCTGGATAGTTACGCGGTCTGGGTGGTTGAGTGGACCCAGGTCATCTATCTCGGAGAGGAAGAGTGGCCGTGGCCACGAGAACCCGGCCCGCTGGTGGTCGCCTTCGATCCTGACAGTGGTCTAGGCAACGAGCATCTCTACCAATCGCCTGAGGCTCTGGAGTGAGTTACGCGAGCGCCGAGCACGACCGGATGCTGGCCTGCGTCGTGATCAAAGGCTATGTGGTAGCGGTCGACCTGGATGCTGGCAAGCTGCGCATGTCGGACGGTACCGGCTGGAGCAGTGCCTGGGTGCGCTGGCACTCGTTGGCTGCCGGCAAGGCGCGACACTGGCGTGCACCAAGTCTGGGGGAGCAGGGCGCGCTGATCAGTCCTAGCGGTGACCCCGCTCAGGGCACTTTCATTCCCGGCCTGTACGGCAATGCCGGCGAGCGTCCGGACAACCGCGACCATGTCGAGGTGTGGCGCTTCGATGATGGCGGGTCCCTGGTCTACGACTGGGCGGACAATAGCTACACCATCAAGCTGCCCACCGGCACGGTCAACATCGAGGTCGGCAGCAGCAAGGCGGTACTGACCGACGACGCGATCACCGCCAAGTCGACGGCGATCGGTGCCGAGGCCGAGAGCATCACGGCCAAGGCAACCATGATCACCCTGCAGGGCGCCGTGCAGATCGATGGGCCGTTACAAGTAACGGGCGACATCTTCGGCCTCGGGAAGATCATCGACACCACCGGCAACACGCCGAACCACAAGCATTGAGGTTGATATGGCTGAACAGGACCCGCAGGCCCCGATTAATGGGACCGACCGTCACATGGTCGAAAAAATGGTTGGCTACGGCATCACCGGCTTTGCGGATCACTTCCGCATGCTGAGCTACTGGCGTCGGCTGCTGGCGGGTGAGAACGACCCGGAAGAAATCGCTCAAGGCCTGGCCATGGCGCTTATGTCTGGGCGCTACATCCCTACGCCGCGCCCGACCCGAGCCCCGGCCATCACCATCAACGTGTCGGGAAACCTCGACCCGGAGGCGCTGGCAAGTGCAATCAAATCGGCGGTTGAGCAGGCTTTTGCTGGCCATCGCTGATCCTGAAACTCAATCCATAAAGGCCCGCTTTTGCGGGTTTCGTCTTTTCTGGAGAGCCTTATGGCAGTCAAGAGAACAGCTGCGGATGACGCAGCTACGGACGCGGCCGCCTCCGCCGCTGAACCTGTCGCGCCGGCCTGCGTGTCTTTCACTGACAGCGCCTACACCTCGCGCTCGCTGTTCCTGCAGACCGGCGACGACCTGCGCGAGTTCAAGGTGCTGGCCGGACGCGTGACCGTCCAGGCCGACGACGACGAGGCGCTGGCGTTCCTGGGCGGTCACGCCGACCTGCAGCGCTTGGACGGCTAACCATGATTGGCGTGGACCGGCGAACCGGCCAGCCACTTTCGGGCCTCGATCACCTGAAACAGTCGATTGAGGACATTTTGACCACGCCCTTGGGTACCCGGCGCATGCGGCCGGAGTACGGCAGCAACCTGCGCCGCTTCGTCGATATGCCGGTTAACGAGGGCTGGAAAAGCGCCGTGCAGGCCGAGGTCGCGCGCGCCTTGGGCCTTTGGGAGCCGCGCATTCGTCTGGAGCGGGTCCAGGTCGTTTCAATCGTCGGCGGCCAGATCGGCCTGCTGCTGACCGGGCAGTACCTGGGCAACGCTGCTGTCGTGGAGGTAACCGCATGATTGACCTTTCTTTGCTCCCGCCGCCCGATGTGGTGGAAACCCTTGAGTTTGAGGCGATTTATCAGGAAGTGGTGGGCGTTTTCCGCAGCCACATGGGCGACCAGTGGACGGCGCTGCTGGAGTCCGACCCGGTCGTCAAAATCATGGAGACCATTGCCTACCGCGAGCTGCTGATGCGCGCGCGGGTCAACTCGGCGGCCAAGGCCAGCTTGTTGGCTTATGCCAAGGGTGCCGACCTGGACAACCGCGCCGCCGACTACGGTGTGCAGCGGTTGACCATCCGCGCGGCCGATCCTGATGCGGTGCCGCCGGTGGCGGCCGTCATGGAAGACGACGAGGCGCTGCGCTACCGCACGCGGCTCTCGCTTGAGGCGCTGTCCGTTGCCGGTAGCCGTGGCGCGTATGAGTACCACGGCCTGACCGCTTCGGCCGAGCTGGCCAACGTGTCGGTCGATTCGCCCCGCTTTTCCGGGGTGGCGCTCGACGCCGCGGTTAGAGCGTTGCTGCCGGCCGGGGCCATTGTGGTGGTCTGTGACTACGACGCCGGGCTGGATAAACCACTGCCCGGCGACGTGTCGCTGGCCATTCTGCCAAGGCTGGATAGCACTTCGCTGCCGGCCCAGCTGGTGGCCACGGTGCAGGCGGCGCTGTCGGCCGAGAGCGTGCGGCCGGTCACCGACCGACCGCGCGTGCAGGCAGGTGCGCCGACCGACTTCAAGGTGCAGGCCGCCCTGCACGTCGAGGCCGGGCCAGATCCGGCGGTAGTCAAAGCGACCGCCCGCAAAGGCCTGGAAGCGGCCATTGCTGAGGCCAGGCGGCTGGAGGGGCAGTTGCCGCTGTCGGCCATCTACGCGGCATTACACGTAACGGGTATTAGCCAGGTTGACCTGGTGTATCCGACTGCAGGCATTGCGTGTGACAAGCGGCATTACCCCAACTGTACGTCAATCGAGCTGACCACTGAGGTGGCAACGTGAGCCTGTTACCGCACAACGCCACGGTGCTGGAGCGCGCCCTGGAGCGGGCTGCCGAGCAGGGCATAGACCCGGAAATCATCCGGGGTGTGGCCGACTCGACGCGCTGCCCGCCGGACTTTCTGCCGTGGCTCGGCTGGGCCTGGAAGGTCGAAGGCTGGGAGGCGGCCAACACCAACGCCCAGCGCAGGGAACTGGTCCGCGAGGCGATTCCGGTTCACAAGACAAAAGGCACCGTCGGTGCAATCCGGCGGGTGCTCAAGGCGGTGCGGGTCAACGCGGATTTCAAGGAATGGCACCAGATCCCGAACGCGGCCCCGTACACGTTCCAGGTCACGGCCTGGGCGAACGAGAACCGCGAGGGGGAGGGCTCGATTATCTCGCCGCAGTTGGGCGCGCGTCTGCGCGCCCTGGTTGACGCGGCCAAGAACGAGCGCAGCCACTACGAGTTTCGCCTGGGAGCGCGCTTCGACGGCGGTCTGTTGTTCGCCAACGCGGCCCGAGGGCGCGGCCTGCAGCGTCTGAGCATGAATGCCCAGGCGGTGCAGATCGACGTGGCGGTGCAGGGCCTGCAGTTTGCCAACGCCACCCGGTCGCTCGGCGTGTCTCGGCGTTCTGTCGAGGCCCTGGGCGTGCCGATCAATGCTGAATCGGGCTTTGTGGTCGCCAGTGCGACCCGTGCCCTAGTCGTCGTGCGCAGCACGATGGAGGCTGTTCTATGAGTACCGCGTTACAACCCGTGATCACCAAGGTGGGGCTGGCGGCGATCCTGCGTGCCGATAACACCGGCATAGCAGCGGAGATCACCCATGTTGTCCTGGGCACCTCGGGCTACACGCCGTCGGCCGACCAGAAAAGCCTGGTTGCGCAAACGGCCAAGTACCCGATTGCCGGCGGCGAGCGCCTGAGTAGCACCTTGCTGCACCTGACCGCCCTGGCTGATGGCGACCGCGCTTTTTGGGTGCGGGAAATCGGCTTTCTGCTGAGCGACGGCACCCTGTTGGCGGTGTGGTCCGATTCATCTACCCCGCTGGCCTACAAGTCGGCGGACACCGACTTGCTGCTGGCCTATGACCTGTCGCTGGCGGCGCTGCCGGCGGACAGCGTGACGATCATCAGCAACGAGGCCGGGCTGAGTCTGAGCTTGGCCGGGCCGCTGGCTGCGCAGGCGCAGGCATTGATTGCCGAGCAGCTGCGCGGCCTGCAGCAGCAGGACCAAGCTGACGCCCAGGCCGCCAAGCAGCGCATTGCTGGCGAGCAGATTGCCAACCTGTTGCAACGCATGAAGGCCGCTGAGCAGCGCCAGGACACTGACCGCGACAACCTGCTAAGCGCGGTGGTCTGCAACGCCGCCGGGGTGATCGCCCTGCAAACCCTTGTTGTTCAACATATCCATGGAGCATAAGACGCTATGAGTCTTGAGACTGACGTTGCCAACCTGGTGACCAAAGCCACCCAATTGATCGATTACTTCAACGGCAAGAAGACCGGCATTGACGCTGCTGTGGCGGCTGCAATTGCAGCGGTCCCGGCGATGAGCAAGACCTTCTATGTCGATTCCGTCGCTGGCATCGATACCAATGACGGCAGCCTGAGCGCGCCACTGAAAACCATTGAAAAGGCGGTGGCGAACACGCCGGCAGGTGGAATCTGCGTGGTTAACCTGGTCAATGACTACACCATGACTGGGACCATCACCAACAGCTTGCAGCTTTTGCACATCAAAAGTTCGCTCTCGCAAACAAAGCGCAAGCTCAACCTCGGCTACTACCTGCAAGAGAGCGATTACCGGCTGGCCGGGTTTACCTTCGGTACGGGCGGTACGGTGATGCTGACCGACATTACGCTGGGCTTTCCTTCTATCGCAGGGCTAAACCCGGCGCCGCAGCCGTTCTACAACACGTTTTTCAAAACGGGGTCCGTGGCGGGTATTCCGTTGATTGCGGTGAAGATGAGCCGCTGTGATGTGCAATCGGCCGCTGATGGTACGGGAGCACTGTTTGTTCGGCTGTCGTCTGCTGTGGCTCTGATGGTGGCAGAAGTGACGTTCCCGTCTGGCTTTGGAGGTCGTTACATCTCTGGTATTGCCTCGGGCGCAGACCCCAAGGCCTACGCCGATATCATTACTAACCTGACCGCGCTCTAAGCGCTTGGACTTCACGACATGCAAACCCAAAACATCAATGTGGATTTTGGTGGCCAGTCTTATGTTGGCTTTGGCTTCCACTCGTTGCCCTTGGCGCCCGCCCTGT
>Ga0315339_1000451_pt1 | contig 51585 bp, 38 predicted proteins | sample ASW17metaG_FD_204514 | JGI IMG/M metagenome (GOLD analysis project Ga0315339, IMG submission 204514) | Ammonia-oxidizing marine archaeal communities from Pacific Ocean, United States - ASW #17 | ecosystem: Environmental > Aquatic > Marine > Oceanic | place: USA: California | collected 2016-12-05 | reverse complement strand
ACGCATTTTCGAACACCACGCCTTCATCGGCGAGGCTATCCAGGTGGGGCGTATCTGCGATCCCCCCATAGGACTTGAGAACCTGGGGTTTGAGCTGGTCAGCCTGGATCAGCAAAATATTCGGTTTTTCCGGGGTCATCGATTGTGCCTCAAGTCGTACTGTTTTTTCAGCGAAGCGAAACGTCAGCGGTTAGTGATTGTTCTGAGTCGGATAAGTGGTTGTGGGCACACTTTAGGTGTTGCATGACATGAGGCACCATCCGTGAATGGTGCGCTACCTCATCCAGGTTAAACCAGCCCAGATCCTGACCCTCATGGAGTACCAGCGCAGCCCGTTCGCCAGTGAACGGAACCGTAAAGAAATGGATACGGCAGGGATGTTCTGGATTGACCCAGTCGTAAAGATAGGCACCCCTATCCGGTTGCCATTCAAGCTCTTCTGTTAACTCGCGTTGTAGTGCCTGCCAGGGCGTTTCACCCGCTTCAATAGCGCCTCCAAAAAACGACCAGACGCCAGCATAGACAATACCCGGTGTGTGATCTCTCAACTGCAGCAGATAGTTATCGTGGTGATAAATGATGGCCTTACTGACTTCAAGCATGGCTTTATCCTATCAGCCCAGTCGAGAGCTTTCCACGGCACATAGGTTTGTGGAGTGCTAACATTGTGGTCTTAAAGACACGTAATCTCTGACCCCTATTAAGGATTCGTTTGGGAGTTCCAACACTGTATTTCGTTGGCCAATTGTCTTTTTGAAAAATCAGAGGTGCAGTTAGGATATATAGAATCGACGTCGATCTTACAGTACGTTAGGTTGATTGATTTTTGTTAAGTACTGTATTTTGGTAGAGACCCGCAGCACAGTAAAATGTACCACTTGGCACTGTCCGGCAAATGGACGGATTCTAATATATGAAGTGGCTAACGAGTGTTTTTAGAAATCCCATCGGCTTAGTATTGACTGGTGCGGCTATCGCCGTGTGCTTGAGCTCCTACCCGATTATCTTCCTCGGAAAAAGCTATGTCTCGCCTGGATATGGCCCTCAGATGCTTTACGATAGCCTGCCCTATGTTCCCGGTTATCAATCTACGGATAAGGAGGTTTTGCCCGCCGATCCTGGTGCAATGCCCTGGCAGAATTTGCCTTATTCACGGGTCCAACATCAGGCTGTATTTAAACACGGGGAATTCCCATTGTGGAATCGGTACAACTCTGCCGGTCTTCCACTCTTTGGTCAGGGTCAGTCCCAGTTTCTCGATCCACTTCACTGGATTGCGGTAGCGGGTGAAGGGAATGGGTGGGCCTGGGATCTCAAGTTTTTGTTATCAAAGCTGGTGTTTTTGGCTGGTATTGGAGCGTGTGTATTTCTGATGACCGGCAACAGGGTCGTGACGATAACTATTACTGTCTCCGCAGCATTTATTGGATTCTTCGGTTTCAGGTTCAATCATCCCAGCTATTTCACTTTAACGTATGCACCGTGGGTGTTCTTTTTCTATCTCCAGCTGCTTCAGTCATCAAAGTTCTTTGACACAAAGTTACAAGTGTTGTGGCGATGGTTGCCTGTTAGCGGGATTTTCTTCGCATCGATATTGCTTCTGTTTGCAGGGACCCCCAAAGAAAGCACCATTCTGTTTGCCGCGTTACATTTCTCTGGTTTTGTTGGGATTGTGGCTGCATCTCTCAAGTCGAGAAAACTTGTTGTTAATTTAGGGCTGTTAATTTTACTGTGGGTTGCTATCGTTTTGGCGAGTGCACCTCACTGGCTCATATTTATTGATACGCTGTCTAAAGCATCGACCGTGTCTGATGTTTCCTCCTGTAGTGTTTTCAGTCTGCTAGAAGATTCTTGGATTCTAATCGACACATTATTCTTGGGTTCAAAACCTATCCCTTGGGGAGAACCAAATACAAATACATTTATTTTCTTTGGTGTTGTGCTTGCAGTAGTAACTAGCTCGCATTTATTCAGGAAAAGTGGATTCTTAATGACAGTGTTGCCACTGATAGGATTGCTCTGTTTTTCGTTTGGGATAGTTCCCGATTCGGTATGCCAGAGAATTCCATTTGTTGGAAAAATTCATCACGTAAACCATACATTTTTAGCTGCAGCAATTCCGTTTCTGATCTTGCTAAGCGCCATTGGATTCAACTGGACCTTTGTTGAACGCATTGGGGTCGTCAGGCGTTTTAGGTCGACCTTTATGGTGTTGCTTATAGGCTTTCTGCTTGTCGTGCTATTGAGTGTGAAAAATACTTATTCCATTTGGTTGATCAACCCAGCGAATTTGTTAGCATTGTTGAGCATTGGCGGTGTCACCACTTTATTACTCCTTGCACTCTGGACGCGACCGCTTGTTAGAGGGTTTTCGTATGGTATAGCGACAGTATCGTTGGCCTTATTTGCTTCGGCGCATGCATACCATGGTCTTCATATTGAATCTGGTTGGAAAGAATTAGATGATCTAATTATCAATCCAACACCGCGGGCTGATATGTTAAAGCAATCTTCAGCTGTTGATTTTCTTCACTTTTCGAATAAAGATTCCCATGAGACTTTCTTACCGGATCAATACATTGCCTTTAGTAACCAGTCAGAATTAATTACAAAAGTTTTGCAGATCGCTCGGCGCGGCGGCGGATCTGAAAAAGACATTGTTTTGTTTGAGGACGATCTGCGTCGAGCAATAACCGTATCGCAGAATGCGGTAACAGCTGAAGCCCACATCAAGCACTATTTGAGAGGTGTCGGCGTGCGGACTGAAGTGCTTAAGACAGTTCGGGTTGTTGATGACCTGCCGGAAAAGAGTAAGTCGGATGTTTCCAACAGCCAGCTGAAAAAAATTAGCGATGAACCGTACCGTGTAATCGGCCAAGGCCGGGCACCGATGTCAGGGTTTTATTCATTTCTACATCTAGAAAGCCTAAATGGCCCGGATGCTTTGATGAGTAGTCGCTATATGGAACTGTTGGATGTTTTTGGCTGGTCGCGGAAACCTGGCGCATCCTGGCTTAGAACTATTAGTCCCAAAGACATCGGGAGGCTGGGACCGCTAATGGATCTGTTGAATGTGGGTTACTTCCTCAGCTTTCGTAACGACCTTAATAAATTGCACCTGGTTAGCAATGCTGCAAGTTATCAACGGCTAGCCGATCCTGGGCCCATTGACAATGATTTCGCTACTCTATATCTGAAGCACCACCCCAAGATTTCTGTGGATCGCGTGAGTTGTGCATCAAATGGATTATTACCAGATGGAAAAATAGATAACGTATTCTCCTTAGAAATCCAAGGTGCTGATGTAGGCTGGAAAGGACACGTGATTTCCGCAATGAACCTACAGAGAGTGTTTCCATCGGGGCGGAATCATACCGGTGGGCACAACTACATACTCGGCATCAGTCAGGAAGAACCGACTTCACCATTGTTGAATGATAAAAATGGGGAGGTGAGGATCACGATCAGGTCTCAGAAATTAAAACTGTGGTTGTTTGGGTGTGACGACGGTGTGAATAAACCAGGAACGGAATACGTTGCGCGAGTTGCTGTCGATCGTCATCCGCCAATCCAACGAATTGCACAGAGAGACATGTCCATTTGGTCTCGACAATTACCCTGGCCTCGAGCATTTTTTGTGGATAGCTTTGCGACTTATCCAGAGATATCAGAGTTTGCTAGGTTTGTTCGGCAGGCCGAAGGCGTTCCACTTGCAGCTATAGAAGGAAATCGGGTGATTGAACCACATACGGATCGCGTAATTGTGGCCGCTCAGAATTATGAACTGACCAGCAATTCGACCAGTTTTCGTGTAGAAGCCCCTAGTTCAGGTGTAGTTGTCCTCTCAGAAGTCAACATTCCCGACGATGTGCATGTGACAGTTAACAACGAATCCGGGCAAGTGCTCACCGTGAATCATGCGTTTCGGGGTGTGGAAATCCTGGAGGCAGGAGACTACAGGATCACTTTTACTTATCGACCAGAGCTTTGGAATGTCGCACTTGTACTGTCAGGTTGTGGACTGCTGATATTAGTCATGATGGTGATTATCTTTTCACGGAATAGAAGACTTCGCCGGTATTAGCTACGTAGTATTCCATTGGAGGAGTTAGAGTCTTCGGCGTCCCAGAACCGTTAGTACCACGAGGATGGTTACACCCATCAGACTGATGATTAACGCGGCAGTGAGCCAGGAGGGCCAGTACCGGAGCTCGAGCTGATATTCCCTTGCCTCCGATAGCACCATAGCCCGGAACGTGAGGTTAGCCGGGTAGATTGCGATGTCCCGTCCGCTATAGGTATCTACCGCTTTCCAGCCAGGATAGTAGTTATCGTTGAGTATGAGCACGGTAGGTCCGGTTATGGGGTCCAATCTGACTCGTCGACCGTGGTCTGAAGCAATATTAACTGCTTGAATCGTTGACTCGTGCTTGTCACAAACTACAGTCGAAGATCCAGGTGGAAATTCAACGACGGCTTGTCCTCGTCTGAAACGTCTGTCGATTATTTTGTCCAGGGAGTCGCTTTCGCCTTTCGAAGTAGAGCAGTCTATAGGGATGTACGCTCGGGGAAGCGCAGATGGGTCGAAGAACAAAAATTTTCGCTGCGGGTTCTTTGCATTGAAGAATTTTGTCGCACCTACGCCTTTCAAGAAGTGTAGGGTATGGGCAATAGCCATGCTGGTTGTTGTGCTTTTTTCTAGGGCATCCTCAAGATCAATTGCATGCCGCGCAACACCCTTCGCATTCCCACCGGCTTTAACTGCCATACGTGATACCTGCTGAACGTATTCGTCTATCCGCTTTGCATTAAACAGCTCTATCGGTATCTCAAGAGGTTCTGTTGCCGTGATCGGCGAGAGCAGACCAAGCTTTTTTAATCTCAACGCCTTCTCCAGGACGATCTGAACTCTGTAGTTGTGTGAAGCCTGGTCATGGCCATCTTCACAGGCAAACAGCCACAATCGAGATTTTTCAGAACTTAGTGGTATATCAACAAGACCGACAGGATTATTTAGAAGCGATGTGTTTTTTTCGTGACTCACGCCTAGGACAAAGTTTTGGTCCGAAGTTCGGTTCACACCCAATGGGTTCTCTCGGACTAGGTCAATGTGTACGATTGCTGGATAGGTTGTCTCGTAGGGCTTCAGATCTATGTCAAGCGTAAAGACATTGTCGTTAGCCCCATCCGGTCCAAGAGCAGAGACACCGCAGCCCACGCGGTCAAGTTTCAACGAGTTATGTTTGATAAGTTTGATGCTTGTTGATCCATTGGCGATACCACTGTTCAGGTGCACCTGTCCCATCTTGGTAGCGTTTGTTTCAGACGATACTTGTAACGCAGCAGAACTTCTTGCCCATCCCTCATGATGGGGAACACCTACAATTGGGAAAAACCCTTCCCAGTCGGCACCTAGAACTCTGCTTCGGTAAGTTTGTTGTCGACTCGTGTATAAAGCTGCGGCACCGTTTCTAAAAGTACTATATCCACTGCTCATAAAAAAACCAAAATGCCGACCGTAATCCATGAATCGGTAATCATGTTGTCCGATCCGGGACTGTTGTAAAATCTCGTCAACTCGAAGAGTTCGCTGAGAGTTTTCGTGCTGTTGCCAGTGATGAGCCTTTCTGGACAGAAAATCGTTTGGTAAAATGAACGTATATTCCAGCACAGCCAATCCAACAATAATTATCCAGCTCTTCAGTTTGACCGCTTGTTTTGTTCTAAGTTGAATCGTAACCAACGCTAGGCAGAAAACAACGAACAGCAGGCCTATGCGCCTAGCAGTCGCGTGTTCGACGAGAATGTCCAGATAGCCACTGCTGCCGAGACTTATGCTCGCTAGATTGACGATGATGATTGTGGATAACATCAGAACAACTGCCCATATGTAGTCCCTAGTGTTTTGAGGCTTGTTTGTACCTGAAGTGTGCTCGGCTAGAGCATGTGCACCATGGCCGGCAAAAAAGGAAAAAAATAAAAGCAACAATGGAAATGAATAGCCGGTTAACCATGTTTGCTCAACAACAGGAATGGATGAGACGAAGCGGTGAAGGGTATCTATTGGGGCAAAGAAATCTCCAAAAACTGGGAAATTTTTTAGCAGATAAAATAGTGCACAGGCTGTGAGCGCCGCACAGCCCCATGTTTTTCTGTCTCGAGAAAAAATGGAATAAACCAAACCATACAAAAACAAGAAAACTGGAATTAGCCCGAAAGCATGGATGTTCGGATCAGGTGGGCGACTCCCTAATATCGAGACTTTGCCTAGCAGAAAATCTATGAGGCCAACGTCGAACTGGTGCAGGGCGTATGATGCTCGGAATTCGTTTGAACTGAGTCCAATCATTTCGACCAAGGCCAGGATCTGCGGAATTCCGATCGCGAATCCCAGTAAATTACCCAGGACAATGGTCATCAAGGCCTGTGCCGGGAATCTTTTGTGTGACTGCATTGAGTAGAAGAGAGCAAAAGGTACGATCAGGGCCGTCGCCAGAGCAATCGTTACTGCAGCCTCAGGAAATCCACAGGTGATGACCGAGTAAGTTGAAATCGTTAGTCCCCACAGCAGGCTGATATGTGTTCTAAGTGTCCTTTGGTGTTGGCCGGTATCCAGCGTGGCCAGGGTAAAGTACAAGTACCATACGCCAGCAGCCATTCCGTTCAGAAAGGCATGGTTGCTCCAGCGGGCGTGGAAAAGCGCAAAGACAAACGTTAATACGAAAATCGAGGACCCTACAAGATTAAATCGAAAGCATCGTGATGCAAGGAGGAATGCTCCAGAGGCAAATACAATCCAGCGAGCAAGAACAAAAACATTCCAAAAATACTCACCTGGTACCCAGAGAAACAGCAAAGTCAGTGGATATAACGGTGCTACCTGAACATCATTAACCAGCATCGGCATCCCAAGACCTCTAAGATTCGACCACAGGAAATTCAAATGATTGAACAGTTCAAATTGAAGAGTCTTGATGCCTGGCACGAATACCCAGTTACTGACTGCTGGATCTTGTAGCGGAGTTACCGTTGAAGTATCGACTGCCCATCTATCGAGGGAGCTACTCATCGGTGTATCTATCATCGCCCAAATGTCGAAATAGAACACCAGGGTCAGGCCAACACCCAGTAGCAGAGCTATACGTATGTCGATTGAAAGTTTATTCAATGTAGTAACAAGCTGTGGCTGATCCACGTGATTTGATTGTAGATGTTATTGGTATATCTATCATTATGGACCAAGTAACTAAACTTTAAGCTCATGTTTAATGAAAGACGTTGCCAGGGAATTTGAGTTATTACAAACAAACCTCTCGGACGATACTGTTGAGTCCGTTAGAATGCTTTCCATGGTAGAGAAAGTAGTCACCTGTCCAGTATGCAAAGGACTGAATGTTGGATACGAATTTCGAACAGCTCGAGATAGGCTGTTTGGCTGTAGTGATTGTGGTCTCCTATTCGTACCGCAATCACTCGGGGTAAACGAACAGGTTCTGGCTATTGAATCACTGGATCGGTCGCATGAACTTTCGGATTCTTTTGCGATCGCTTCACAGGCAGAACAACACCTAAGTAGATTTAAGTCACGTAAACTGAAAAGTGGAAGTCGGTTTTGGGTGGCTGGTGAAGGCGACCGGCAGTTCGTTGATTGTGCAACCAAAAATGACTTTGAGCCGGTCGATGGATCGCTTGGCCTGATTGAGAATGACTCTGTCGATGCTTGTGTCTTACTCCGAATTCTTGGTGATGCTGCATATCCTCTTGAGCAACTTCTGTCAGTTCGAAAAGTACTTAAGCCTGGCGGGTTGTTGTTGATTACTGTTCCGACACTCGATTGTGCCCAGGCGCGGCGACAGAAAAGTCAATGGAATCAGTTAGGTTCTGGGCGACTGACTTTTTTTGACCGTCACGGGCTGAGTACTTTGCTAGTTCGGGCGGGTTACGACAATATTATGGCCTGGCTTGAACCCAACGGCCTCACTGTTTTGTGCCGAAAGAATGCTGACCAAAAAGATCGCCCACGGTTATCCATCGTACTACCGGTCTACAACGAACGAGCAACGTTTGAGCAATTGATCGAAACGGTACTTGAAAAAACGTTTGATACGATGGAGCGGGAAATAATTATTGTGGAGAGCAACTCCAGTGATGGTTCACGTGAACTTGTTATGCAGTATGAGAATCACCCAGAGATCAAGGTGATCTACGAAAATGAGCCCCGGGGTAAAGGGCACGCTGTTCGAAACGGTTTGAATCACGTATCCGGGAACATAATCCTTATTCAGGATGCAGATCTTGAGTACGATGTTGACGACTACGATGCAATTATTGAGCCGATACTTACATTCCACCGATTATTTGTTCTGGGATCAAGGCACAAAGGTAACTGGAAAATGAGAGAATTCGAACAGAGGAAAATGTTGAGTGCTGTCTTTAATTCGGGCCAATTGTTCTTTACTTGGTTAATCAATGTGGCTTGTGGGACAAGACTTAAGGATCCTTTTACGATGTACAAAGTTTTTCATCGAGAATGTCTTTATGGTCTACAGCTGGAATCAAATCGGTTTGATCTGGACTGGGAAATCGTCATCAAATTTATTCGCAAAGGTTTGGTGCCTTTAGAGATACCCGTGAACTATTGGTCTCGCTCCTTTGGTGAGGGTAAGAAAGTTCGACCGTTTTTGGATCCAATGCTCTGGATAATCGCATTGCTGAAATTTCGTTACGGTAAGCTGTATCACTCGGCAACTAGCGGAAAACGTAAACAATGAGAGCGCTTGTCACTGGTGGTGCGGGCTTTATTGGCAGCCATCTGGTAGACCGCCTGCTTCAGGCCGGTCACTATGTGCGTGTTATTGATGACTTTTCTACCGGACAGCGAAGATTCTTGGATGGGGCACAAACCAACGATCAATTCGAGTTGATTGAGGGGGATCTAATTCATGAGCATCAGATTGAGATAGCAATGCGCGGTGTGGATTTTGTTTGGCACCTGGCAGCCAATGCCGATGTGCGATTTGGTACAGATCGACCACGTCGGGATCTTGAACAGAACACAATCGTGACGGCGAACGTACTGGAAGCGATGCGAAAAAACGGAGTTCGTGGCATCGCATTTTCATCCACGGGATCGATCTATGGTGAGGCCAGTGTCATCCCCACGCCGGAAGACTGCCCGATGCCGGTACAGACCTCACTGTATGGAGCATCCAAGTTGGCTTGTGAGGGGATGATCAGTGCCTACTGTGAGGGGTTTGATATGCAGTCGTGGATCTTTCGCTTTGTCTCGATTCTGGGAGAGCGTTATACCCATGGCCACATCTTTGACTTCTACCGCAGGCTACTCAACGACCCCGACCACCTGCATATATTGGGTAACGGCAAGCAGCGGAAATCCTACCTCTATATTCATGACTGCCTGAATGCGATGTTTAAGGCAATAGAGGCGGCGCCAGATTCAGTTAATATACTGAACCTAGGTACTGACGAGTACGTTGAGGTGAACGATTCGGTGGACCTAATTACCGATTACCTGGAACTCAAACCCGAACGCAGTTATGCAGGTGGTGAGCGCGGCTGGATCGGGGATAGCCCATTCATTTTTCTCAAGTGCGATCGGATGCGGTCACTCGGTTGGCAGCCTGAGCACAGTATTCACGACGGTATCTTGAAGACTTTAAAATGGCTTGAGCAGAACCACTGGGTGTTGGAGGCCCGGGAATGAAGATCTGCGTACTGGGACTCTGGCACCTCGGATCAGTCACATCGGCGTGCTTGGCATCTGTTGGCCATGATGTGACCGGCTTGGATTCGAACTCCGGGATTGTCGAGAAACTGCAAATGGCAGTGCCACCAGTGAGCGAACCTGGACTTAATGATCTGATTCGAGAGGAAATTAATGCCGGACGACTAAGATTTACTACTAACGCGAAATTCGCGATCTCCAGTGCTCAGGTATTGTGGGTGACTTATGACACGCCCGTCGACGAAAACGATCACGCTGATGTTGAGTTTGTTTTTCAAGAAGTGGTTAAGCTGCTACTATTTCTCGGAAATGACACCATAGTGCTGGTGTCTTCACAGTTGCCTGTTGGGTCTATAAAGCGGTTTGAAGACATCTCAGCAGAGAAATATCCTGAAAAGAAGATACGATTTGCTTATTCACCCGAAAACTTGCGTTTAGGTAAATCCCTGGATGTTTTTCTGCGTCCCGACAGAGTAATCATTGGAGTAAGGCGTCAGGAAGATCGAGAAATTCTGGGTGAATTACTTGGGTCGATTACAGACAAAATTCTATGGATGAGTGTGGAATCTGCAGAAATGACCAAGCATGCAATTAATGCATTTCTTGGAATGTCCATAACATTCATTAACGAAATTGCGTCGATCTGTGAAAATATTGGCGCTGATGCAGGTGAAGTCGAAGCTGGCTTGAAATCCGAAACGCGTATTGGTCCCGCTGCGTATCTATCGCCGGGTGCTGCTTTTGCAGGTGGAACGTTGGCGCGTGATATTGAATTCCTGAAGGATATCGGATCATCAAATAATCTTGTTAATCCACTAATATCCGCGGTGAGAAAGAGTAATGACGAACATAAGAAATGGATTCAGCGACGGCTCGTCGCAGTGCTTGGTGATTTAAAAGGTAAACGTATTGCGGTTTGGGGCCTTACTTATAAGCCGGGTACAAACACGCTTCGCAGATCACTGTCAGTGGAGATGTGTAATTGGTTGCGGGATAAAGGTGTAGAAATCGCGGTACACGACCCATCTGAATGTGAACTGCCAGATAATTGGCTTGCTGATGTTGTACGCTCAGAGACACCCCTCGAGGCATTGGAAGGTGCATGTGCCCTGGTGATTGCAACGCAGTGGCCTGAATATCGGGGAATTGCTGTGGGTGATGTCGAGAATATTGCAGGGCAGTTGACCGTCTTTGATAGCAACCGTTTTCTAAGTGACTTTAACAAGAGTTCGGTAATTTCATACTTTTCGGTGGGGGCTGGAGCATGAAGGGTATCTCAAATGGAAACGAGCTACAGGGCCGGACCGCCATTATCACGGGAGCGAGTCAAGGCCTCGGACTTGAGATTGCGATGCGATATGTTGCAGCGGGTGCTTCGGTAATTATTTGTGCCAGGGATGAAGGTATGTTGTCCGAGGCTGCCGATGTGTTAAAGCGAAGTGCTTCGAATGACCAGGTAATATTTCATATGGTGGCCGATGTGGCAGAGTCTGAATCGGTTGATGCACTGATTGATTTTGCTATCGACAAGATGAGTCGGATAGACATACTGGTCAATAATGCCGGAATCTACGGCCCTAAAGGCCCAACAGACAGCATTGATTGGGTGCAGTGGGTTCAGGCGATAAATGTCAACCTTCTGGGTTCGGTATTGATGTGCCGCGCGGTAATACCCCACATGAAAAGGCAGGGCTATGGGAAGATTGTTCAGTTGTCCGGCGGTGGCGCGACCAATCCGTTGCCGAATCTAAGTTCGTATGCTGTCTCCAAAGCGGGGATTGTGCGATTCATTGAGACCCTGGCCATTGAAGCGGCGGAATACGGTATCGACGCCAACGCGATTGCTCCCGGTGCGCTGAATACCCGAATGCTTGATGAGGTTCTCGGGTCAGGTCCTGAGGCTGTTGGTAAGGAGTTCTATGAGCGGGCACTGCAACAGAAAGCATCGGGCGGCGCAGGGCTTGAGAAAGGTGCCAGTTTGGCTGTATTTCTGGGTTCTGCTGTCAGTGATGGGATTACTGGAAAGTTAATCAGCGCGATCTGGGATCCGTGGGAGGAATTAGATAGATACAAAGCCGATCTTGAAGATTCGGATATCTATACCTTACGGCGAATTGTTCCATCCGACCGCGGACTCGACTGGTGAAACTCGGCGTCGCCATTGTGGGTTGTGGTCTTATTGGGATTAGACGGGCTGAAACACTTGACGATATGCTACTGCGAGTCTGTGTCGATGTGGATCCCTTTAAGGCTGATGCGCTGGCATCACGTTTTTCAGGTTGTCGATCAATGCCAGACTGGCGAGATGCCGTCAACGATAAACAAGTTGGCGTTGTTATTGTTGCTACGCCACACAACAGTCTTGCGGAGATTACGGCCGGCGCCATCACCGCCGGTTGTCACGTGCTGGTTGAAAAACCGGCAGCACGGTTCATGGCAGAACTGGATCCTCTGATCAAGATGGCCAAAAGACAAAATGTTCTGGTTAGAGTGGGGTTTAATCACCGTTGCCATCGGGCATTCCAGAAAATGCGTGAGATTGTTGATGCCGGTGAAATTGGTGAGCTGATGTTTCTTCGCGCGCGGTATGGGCATGGTGGTCGTCTGGGTTACGAGCAAGAATGGCGGGCTCAGCCTGAATTATCCGGCGGTGGAGAACTGATTGACCAGGGGGTTCACCTGATAGATCTTGCCCGATGGTTTCTGGGTGATTTTTCAGAGGTCGACGGATTTGCCCATACTTATTATTGGGACATGCCTGTCGATGACAATGCATTTATGCTGTTAAAAACAGAAGATCAACGGACTGCGTTTCTCCATGTCAGCTGTACTGAATGGAAAAACACATTCTCCTTCGAGCTTTATGGGCGCAATGGTAAGTTGCAGGTAGATGGCCTGGGCGGCAGCTATGGTGTTGAGCGCTTGACCTGGTACAAGATGCTGCCAGAGATGGGTCCGCCTGAAACTGTCTCCTGGGAGTACCCGATGCACGACAATTCCTGGCAAGTTGAAATGAATCAGTTCCGACAAGATATCGAACTCGGGCGGCAACCCCAGCCAGGATTGCCTGACGCCGTTGCCGTACTCCAAATTGTCGATAACCTTTATGGGCGGAGTGGCTATGATCATCGCCCGTAGTCCGCTTCGAATCAGCCTTGGTGGGGGTGGTACCGACCTGCCATCGTACTATCGGGATCATGGTGGGTTTCTCATTGCCGCGGCCATCGACAAGTACGTTTATGTTACGGTGATGCGGCCCTTCAGTCCTGGAATTTACCTCAAATATTCCGAACTCGAGCATGTGACGAGAGCTGACGAAGTGAAACATCCGATTATCAGAGAGGCGATTCAATTGATGGATCTGGGATCGCCACAGATCGAGATTACAACGCTGGCTGACATACCGGCTGGTACAGGACTGGGATCTTCCGGCAGCTTTACGACAGCGCTGCTGCGGGCATTGTCGACCCATCAGCGCCAACTGGTGCACCCGCAGGAACTGGCAGAAATGGCCTGCCATATCGAGATCGATCGATTAGGTGAACCCATCGGTAAGCAGGACCAGTACATCGCGGCCTATGGCGGCATCACCTGTTTTAACTTTAACCGAGATGACACGGTCACGGCTGAGCCGTTGCGTTTGGACAGTGATACGCTTCATGATCTAGAAGACAACCTACTTTTGTTTTTTACCGGGTATTCCCGCAGTGCGGGGAGCATTTTGAAAGACCAGAAAACCCGAAGTCAGAAACATGATCAGGAGATGCTGAATAATCTTCACTATGTGAAAGAACTGGGCCTTAAGAGTCGGGAAGCGCTTGAAGGTAGTGATCCGGTGCTGTTTGGTGAAATCATGCATGAACACTGGGAACACAAGAAAAAACGCTCTGGCGGTATGAGCAATCCACAGATTGACCAGTGGTATGCGCTGGCAATGGACCATGGTGCGGTTGGGGGTAAGCTCGTGGGTGCTGGTGGTGGAGGGTTCCTGATGTTCTATGCCCGCGATCGCGAAACGCTGAAAACAGCAATGATCAAAGCAGGATTAGAGGAAGTCAGATTTCGCTTCGACTTTGAAGGTACCACCACCACGATCACCTGAATCCAATGCTTTCCGTAGCGATTTTAGCCGGCGGCCTTGCCACCCGGCTTCGTCCAATCACAAAGACGATTCCCAAAGCACTGGTACCCGTTGCCGGTCGACCATTTGTGCTATGGCAGCTTGAATATCTGCGTGATCAGGGTGTTTCACGCGTCGTGCTGTGTACGGGGTATCGTTCGACCCAGATCGAGCAGATTGTTGGCGATGGATCGCAGTTCGGGATTGTGGTTGAGTATTCAGATGATGGCACGACCTTGCTCGGTACGGGGGGCGCACTTGGTAAGGCGTTACCGCTGCTTGGACCCGAGTTTTTTGTACTTTATGGGGATTCATTTTTGCCGGTGAGTTTCTCCACTGTTGAACAGGCTTATTACGACAGTGATCTACCAGGGTTGATGACGGTTTATCGAAATGAAGGCGAGTGGGATACCAGTAACGTGGTCTTTAACAATGGACAGATTTTTGAATACAATAAGACCAAGCCGCGGCACGACATGGCCTATATAGACTATGGTCTGGGTGTGCTATCTAAGAGTGTTGTTGAGCATTACTGCCAAGAAAAAGTCTTTGATCTTGCAAACATATATGAAACCCTTGCAAATGCTCGGCAACTGGCCGGATTCGAAGTTGTTGAGCGGTTTTATGAAATTGGTTCTCCCGATGGTCTGGCTCAGACGGAGAAATATTTAAGATCGAAAGTGAGTTTATAAGGAGTTTCGACAATGACGTACAGTGAACAGCATTTGAAGGAAGCTAGCGAGATTCTGACTAAGCTGGATACCGATGCGATTGAGGGTATGGCCGCGCTTTTGGTCCGTGTCAGAGCCGATGGTGGGCGATTATTTTTTCTCGGTGTGGGTGGCAGTGCGGGTAACTGTTCCCATGCAGTCAATGATTTCCGCAAAATCGTCGGAATCGAGGCCTATGCACCCACAGACAATGTGTCTGAATTAACTGCTCGGACCAATGACGAGGGGTGGGACACCGTTTTTATTGAATGGCTCAAGACCAGTCGTCTGAATGACAAGGATGCGGTCTTCATATTTTCTGTGGGGGGAGGGAACCTTGAGAAAAATGTCAGTCCGAATCTGGTGCGAGCGCTTCAGCATGCCAAGTCGGTGGGAGCGGCCATTACCGGTGTTGTGGGCAGAGACGGCGGATTCACGGCGACCGTGGCCGATGTTTGTCTGATTGTTCCAACTGTAAATGCCGACACTATCACACCTCACTCTGAAGCATTTCAGGCTGTAATCTGGCATCTTTTGGTATCACACCCAGATTTGAAGGCCAGCCAGACCAAATGGGAATCAACCCGTTAAACCGAGCTGTGTTCCTGGATCGGGACGGTGTCATTAATCAGGCACAGGTTCGAGAGGGTCTCCCTTTCTCGCCTGCCGATATGACCGAGTTCTTCTGGGTTGAACCGATAAAAGACGTCACCCTGGAGCTAAAAAGTCTGGGATATCTCCTGTTTTGTGTGACAAACCAGCCGGATGTTGGGCGCGGACTGCAAAGCCGTGCGGTTGTAGAATCTTTTCATGCAGCCATACTGACCGAACTGCCCATCGAAAAGATATACACGTGCTATCACGATGACAGTGATAATTGCAGCTGTCGGAAGCCGCGCCCCGGGCTGATTGTTGACGCTCAAAGGGAATACGGCCTGAATCTGGCTGAGTCCTGGTTGATTGGGGATCGCTGGAAGGATATTGATGCCGGCGCCGCGGCGGGCTGTAACACCGTGTTTCTGGAATATGAGTATGATGAGAAGCTGAGGACTAAACCTGACCACACGATCTCGCAGCTGGCCCAGCTGGTGCCTTTAATACGCGCGGAGACGTTAGGTAATCTAGGAGATTAATAGAATGAACGCCTTGGATAACTTGAAGGTAAAGATTTACGCCGATGGTGCAGACCGTGACGGTATGCTGGAGATGTATGCCAAATCCTACATTCAAGGATTCACCACCAATCCAACCCTGATGAAAAAAGCGGGCATCACCGATTACAAGGCCTTTGCCCACGAGATACTTCAAGTCATACCAGACCGGCCCATATCGTTTGAGGTGTTTGCAGACGAATTCACAGACATGGAACGTCAGGCCCTGGAAATAAAGACCTGGGGTGAGAACGTCTATGTCAAGATTCCGGTGAGCAATACACGTCAGGAAATGGCTTACGATCTCATCGAGCGCCTTTCTGGTGCCGGTGTTCGCCTGAATGTGACGGCCATTTTGACACTTGAGCAAGTTAAGAATGTCGCTGATGCGCTTAAGGATGGTCCAGACAGTATTGTTTCAGTGTTTGCTGGGCGTATTGCAGATACTGGTATTGATCCTGTGCCTGTCATGCAGGAAGCGTTGACCCTTCTAAAAGTTGCCCCGAAAGCGGAACTGTTGTGGGCGAGCCCACGTGAGGTGCTGAATATTTACCAGGCTGACAATATTGGTTGCCATATCATCACAGCGACCAATGATCTCATTCGAAAACTGGCACTGGGTGGTAAGGATCTCGCAGAGTATTCACTGGAAACGGTCCAGATGTTCTACGATGATGCGCAAAGTGCGGGTTATACACTCTAATTAATTACTGAACGGGGTGTTGTCAGTAAACTGAGTATTGTTCCAGCATGATGAGAATGGGGCAGTACCCCCAGGTCCAGAACCTGTGCCCGATTGCCATTGCGGTGTAATCGAACAGCGGCTTGCGGGAGTGTAAGACTCAGTCTCTCAGGGAAAAGATGGTGCTGGCCTCTTCAAATGTTTCCTTTAGCGGTGCTATAACGATTCTGTTGGGACCCGGCCAGGTGGGGTAATAAGTAAAGTTAACATCGTGGGGGCCTGAAGGAAGAAGCTGGTAATGATTAAATCGGTTTGCACCAACAGTAGACAAGTGAGCTTTATCGGGTTCCTTGAAGGGCTCCCTTGAGTAATACACTGCAAACCCGTCAACGATGTATTGATCAGAAACATTGGATGGAATTGATAACAGACTTTCTGAGAAGGCTGTTCTTGTCATGTCTGAGAAAACAAAAGTTTGTTGAGGATTGTGGGTGATATGATCAACCAATTCTGCAAGTTGTCTGTCGACAAATTCTTTGTTGGGATAGGCATTACAACTGGACAGTAAAGGAAGTTTCCACCGGTAAGTTTCACCACATGACATGCGGAAAGATTGAGTTGGCTGAGCATCGATAATCGAATTTGATGCCGCCCAGAGCCAATGGGCATTGATTAGGGTTGCGACTACTATAGAACCAACAAATGCTCCTTGTGTGAAGATTCTTAATCGAAGGGAGGCATTGATTCTTGGCAGGGCTAGAAGCCAGGCTTGTGAAGCGAACAGTCCTCGAGCTGAAAAAATGGCGAGTAAGGGAAATAAACTAAGAAAATTTCTAAGATAGATTATGTTGTAGCTCAGAAGAACGACAAGCGACGCGACAAGAAATGGAAAAAAAACGACAGCAAAAAATGCCTTTTGTGCGGCCTGAAAAATGCCAATTAATAGAAAAGCAGACGATATAATAGCTACCCAAAAATAATGAGAAAAGAATACGGCACTAAAATATGTCCCCATGATCTGTAGCTTGTCATACAGCAACCAAACAGAATATCCGCCGCCACCTGAAACACGGTAGATCCACTCTTGAGCGGTGATGTCATTGAGGAACTTGATTGGTTCGAGCAAAGTGCCAGGTGTCGTAAGCAAGTAGGCGAACAAGAACCAACAAAACAGTCGGAACCCAAGGGCGAGAAAACTACGCAGTCCCAGAGTATCACTAATAATCCGGTTATGGTTCTGTCCATCTATAGAAGTGGCGTTTCGAGTCTGTTCTAGGTGATTCTGGTGTTTTGAACGTAAGTGAAGGTACAGACTCGAACAAAAGATACTTAGAGTTAGGAAAACAGCTGTATATTTGGCACCGCAGGCGAGACCAGCACAGACACTTGCCCATCGAAGGTACCGGTTCCAATCACTCCTATGTCGTGCTGACACCAAGAAATACAATGTCAATAAAACAAATGGCACCATAATTGGATCCGGTGTAAACATTCGGAAATGGTATGCAGCCTCCCACGAAAGAGAAAATAATGCCGAAGCAGTAAACGCCTCCCGCCAGCTGCCAATCAAACTTAGGACGATCAAATAAGTAAGAACGATCGAAACACCATAGCAGAGCAGTGAAATGTAGCGGGTTTTGAGAATGTACTGGTAACGCGTCAATCCTCCAGCGGCGATGCGCTGATCGGCAAGTTTCGAGAGTACTGAGTCGCTGCCGATTGAAATATTCTGTGATGCTGAGATCTGCTTTGTAATTGCTTCTGGTGCAACAGGCAATAAGCTCAAGTAGAAAGTTAAAGACGGAAAACCATACCAATTGGGAAGTAATGAGCCGCCACTTCCAACCTGTTCCAGCAGCCGCTTCGTCGTGTCAATATAGCCACCTTCATCAAAATGATCACCATAATCAATCCCGCGAACCCCGACCGTCATACAGAATACGATCAATATACAAACGGGAATATGGCAACTTACTGACTTGTATTCTCTGTACCTAAACCGAGATCTCAGTAGTTGCTTGTAGCAAAACACGACTAAAAAGCTGATAAAGATCGTTGCTATTGTCCAGAAGATCAGCATCAAAGAATTGCTCACTCGCTGGAAAAGATTATCTTTACTTATTCTTACGAATTGATTGCTGAGGGTTAGATAAGGATCGACACCCTGGCGTATGAATAATAAATGACCTTGGTTGTTAGGAATAGCCAGTGACAAATCGTTAAGACTGTAGGCATTGTTGATCTGTAATCCAAAGTTCTGATTAACCAGAGTGTTTTGTCTGGGGGCTGAGTATTTTTGTTGTTGTTCCCAACAGAGTGAATTATAGAATGCTGAAAAGCAGATCTGACCGAAACCAATTTGTTGTTCATCACTGTCGTTATCGATCCGAATTGTGTTGGAATCAGCACGAATACGAAAGATTATTGACGAGATCGACGGGTCTGTTCGTTTACGAACAACGAATTCATCTGTATCACGACCGGGTATCAAGCGGCCCTCTGTCTTCCCATATTTGACATAATGTGCCCGACCCCAGTCAGAAATAGATAGACCCTTTGAATCGTTTTGGTAGGAGGCATACAGGTCTGCATGATCTACATGATCTAGTACATAGGCTTCATAGTCATCTGGGAACTGGCTTATGACATAGTCTGAAGCGGGCGATGGTCGGGTAAATTCAATCTCGTAGCCAATAGTGGAAATGTAGGTTTGCCCGAGGTTTACCGCCAAACTGTTGAAGATGGACAGTGGGAAAATGTACGGCAGAGCAATTATTCCAAGTACGACGGCTGTCCTGGAAAAAGAACCAGCACACAGTCCGCGCAGATCAGAAATATATTGAGCTAAAGCGGTTTTGAAAAAAATGTATTGAGTCATTTATCTCTAACAAAAGATTGACTACGGCAACTGCAAGTGAATCCTAGGTCTCTTGTTTAACAGATTGAATATCTAAGTTTTCGATTATCTTTTCTACACAGGAAATTGCAGACTCAAGATCTTCATCGACATCGATGTGGCGGAATTCAGCGTTTCTACCGACCGTGTGCAGATTTTGGTACAGACCAAAAAGATTTAGTGCGTCTGCTCTTTGGGTTTCAAATCCTTTTAAGTAAATGGGATAGCCGTAAGTTTCTTCTAGCACCAGAACGTCTTTAACCTCCTGTTGTTCAATCAGGCCATAAGACACCAATGCTGAAATAACATTTTCGGAAGGATTATCAGTTTGAGTCGTCACTTCTGCGCACAGTACAGTATTGTTAGTTGCCATACTTGGTTGGGCAAAATTTTTGAATTCGGCCATCCGGTTGATCACTATTGATTCGTCAGAAAAATATGCCCAGTGATAGGGCATTACTTGGCTTCTCTTGATGTTCAGGTAAACCAGAGATATCGAGTTGTACTGAAAATCAATCTTCTTACCCAACATGGTGGCCAATGTTGTCGCGGGTAGCGTAGAGATTAATTGATCGCACTCGATGGTGTCTTCTTCGCCGTTGTGATGGAGGGTTACTGACGTGATCCGGTTCTCATCGAAATTAAGACCTGTGACACGGGTATTCACTCGGATGTTGTCGACGAGTTCGTCAGCCATTTGCTTGGCAAGCGCGCCATAACCACCAGTTATGGGGTAATAGAACGAATCAAAATAGGTTTTCGAATTTCGCTTAAACCACTGACTAAATCCAGAACTGCGCAGTTTCTGTCGCCCCCATTCTGCCGAAATCTCTTTCGCAGATACACCTAATAGTTTTTGGGTATAGGGCTGAAAGAAAAGGTCGTAAAGACCTTGGCCATAGCGGTTAAGTGCAAGATTAGCGAACGACGTTTCTTCTAATTTAGGTTTGAATAAGAACCCCCCGATCAGTTTCGGCGCTTTGCTGCGAAATTTGAGACAAAGTTCAATTGGGTCGATGGGGTCTTTGATTGTTTTCCCGCCAATGAAGATACAACTCTTGCGTCGATGCTGATGCATCGGCACGAGGCGGAGGATCAGTTCCAAAACTTTTTGGTTATGAGTAAAAAGTCGATGAGGCGCGATATCACAATCGATACCGTGCCAGTTGAATGATCGGGCGAGTCCACCGATGTGGTCCTGTGTTTCGATTACAGTTGAGTGAATTCCCCGTTGCTTCAGTAACCAGGCGACACTCAAACCCGAAATACCACCGCCTAAAATTAAGATTCTATTGTTCAAACAGGTGATTACATTGGTTCTACGAGAAACTGCAGAATGTCAATTGCCTTGTAGTCGACTATTATGTGTGAGTCCACTCCTGTCAATTCATTTGATGCGGAATGGAATGGTGAAAAATGCGTTAAAGCTAAGAGCGAAGAGTAGCGTGCGGTAAAATAAATGTTAGTGGGCACATCAACTCAAGCCCAAAAAAAAGACCCAGCTTTTGCTGGGTCTCATCTAATAAAGTTAACGGTAAGAAATTTGTTAGCCACAGAGCCAGCTGAGTACTATCGAGCCACAGGCGCTATCCGTGGCCCCTTGCATTGTCGCGCATCCTCCAAGTATCAGCGTTGTAGTGGCTAAGGTAAGCATTTTTAATTTCAGTTTCATAATCGATGAATCTCCTGTCAAGGATGAGCTACGCAGGAGTATATCCTATGTGTCAGGCCCGGTAGAATCTGAATTGTGACAGAATAAATATTCCAAAAAAGTTCCGAACCTAGACATAGTGTCTAGGTACACGAGATGTCAGACCAGTCATCAGAGTATGCGGGATGGTGTCGCACCATGACGCAACCTCATTGATGGGGAGATTCTGGCCAAACATCTCAACCTCAGTACCAATTTTGGTATTGGGTAGTTCTGTCAAGTCGACAGTGACCAGGTCCATGGAGACTCGCCCCACGATCGGTATTTGAGTATCATGAATGAAAACCGGCGTACCGTTTGGCGCATGTCGTGGATAACCATCACCATAACCCAGCGCAATCGTACCAATGCGACTTGGTCGCTCTGCAGTCCACTTGTTGCTGTACCCTACCGAGGCCCCGCTAGGTATATCACGAATCGCGATCACTTCTGTTGAGAGGCTCATGACAGTTTCTAGTTGAGCAGCGCTTGGGTGAGGTTTGTGAAATGGCGATGCCCCGTAGAGCATGAGACCTGGTCTTGTGATATCTCCAGACGGGACTGGCCACCCTAGAATAAATGGAGAATTAGCTAGGCTAGTTGATGCATCAATTTCGCTGATTGTTTCGTGAAATAACTGGAGCTGCTGAGTGGTCATTGGATTTTCTAGTTCATCGGCACAGGCAAAATGTGACATCAATATGACTTGTTCAATCTGCGGTAGAGAACTGAGATATTTGTAGGCTGAGACATAGTTTTCAGGCGCGATCCCGAGGCGATGCATTCCAGAATCAAGCTTTAGAAACACATGCAACCGCGAGTTAGTAGGAGTTTCTGCCAAAGACTTTATCTGCTCGTCGCAGTGAACAGTGATCCAGAGTTGATGTTCTACAATCAGTGGGATTTCGGAAGGATTAAAGAAGCCTTCAAGGAGCAGTATTGGTTTTATTACACCTGCACTTCGCAAGGCGAGCGCTTCTTTGAGCGAGGTCGTACCAAAGGCATCTGTATAATCATCCAAGTAGGTCGCTACACGAATTGCACCATGGCCGTACGCGTCAGATTTGACCACAGCAATCGTCGGACTGCGAGGCGTTAGTGAACGCGCCAGGCGAAGGTTGCTCAGTATCGCTGGGAGACTGATTAAAGCACGCGTTGGTCGGTTCACGTGAGTGGAAGCAGAAAATAGATCACGAATAATTTTGGAGTAGTATTGAGGCCAAAATGGATCGCAAGTGTACAGTATAGAAATATTGTTTGGATGAAATGATCTATTATTAACTTTCAAACTCAGCAAAGGGGTGCTCAACAATTCTTAAGTTTCTCATCATGTCGGATTTGCACTTGGTGCCTAGCCCGGAGCTGGCCCATGGTCTGGACGCTGCCGAAAGATTGGTACTCGGTGTCGAGAGTATCAACCAGAAATATCCAGACGCCGATTTTTGTGTACTTGCTGGAGATCTTGTTGATCGTGGGGACAAAGAATCCTATCAGCGCTTAAAAGAAATTATGCAGCCGCTGAAAATTCCCTACTACCCCGCACTGGGTAATCATGACGACCGCGATGTCTTTCTTTCCGTTTTTGGCAAGGCTCATTGTGATAGCAATGGCCATGTACAGCGTGTGATTGATCAAAAAGGTTATCGGGTCATTGTTCTCGACAGTGTGGAAGCCGGTCGGCACACCGGCGTGTTATGTGAGAAGCGGTTGGCGTGGCTGCGCGATCAGCTGAACACAGCGTTAGATCGTCCGGTGATTGTGATCATCCATCATCATGTCAACAAAGTCCGGTTTTTTATGGATGACTACCTGTTAGAGAATCCCAACGAACTGTTAGATGTATTACGTATCCATCCGGACGTGCGTCACGTTATTTCCGGTCACGTGCATATTTCGACCACGGGCATTATCCAGGGTATACCGTTTACCACAGTGGCCGGTGGTCACTACACTTTCGCGGTGTCACTTGGTTCCGACAGTCGGAAAAAAGTAAAAAAACTCGAAGGCCCAGCGCAGTACGCGGTCGTACTGGCGGATGAGGCATCTGTTACTGTGCATTTTCACAACTACATCGACCAGCACACTGCGCTGTACGAAAAACAACTAAGTCAGTGACACCGTGCTGACTTTCTTCAGCACCCACTTTCCACGACAGGAGCGACTGTATGATTGATTGTTATTATTGGCCCACGCCCAACGGCAAAAAGGTCACGATTCTGCTTGAAGAGTTGGGTATCGATTACCAGGTCGTGCCGTGTAACATTGGGACTGGTGACCAGTTTTCGGATGAGTTTCTTGAGATAAGCCCGAACAACCGAATGCCGGCTATGGTGGACCATGCCCCGGTTGGTGGCGGTGACCCGATAGCTATTTTCGAATCTGGTGCGATGATGATGTATGTCGCGGAAAAAGAAGGTCGATTCTTTCCGCAGGATCCTGCGGCCAAGGTCGAAGTCACGCAATGGGTGATGTGGCAGATGGCCAATCAGGGCCCGAAGCTAGGAGAATGCGGGCATTTCCGACGACTGGGCGATCGTGAGGGCGATCAGTCTTACGCTGTGCGTCGTTTCACTGATGAAGCAAACCGGCTCTACGGCGTTATGAACAACTGTCTCTACGACCGACGTTATCTCGTCGGAGACGAGTATACGATTGCCGATATGATCTGTTATCCCTGGTGTGCGGGTATCGCCAACCAGGGTCAGGACATCGACGAGTTTGTGTACTTTAGGCGCTGGTATGAGGCACTGTCAGAGCGTCCGGCCGTCAAACGGGGTATGGCAGTGGGTGCAGACCTTAGTGTGAATGCCTCGACGTTGCCGGAGGCAGAAAGTCAGCGGCGCGCAAAAATTATGTACAACCAAAGAGCCCGACCCGCGCCGGACGGTGGTCTGTTAGCGTAAAGCTACTCTAGAGCAGAGCGGTGTAAGGTGACTGACTAACGGTTAGGTGATAAGGCAGCAGGTTTTGTCTAACGCGCATGAGATTTAGTTGGGTGCTGGCGCAACAAAACTGCCGTAGCGTTGGGAAAATCGATCCCAGGCTGCAGTTGCAGCCTGACTTGCCTGGGTTATCAGGGCATCTTCATCTGCAGTTTGGACACGACCGTTTGACACAACGACCTGACCATCGACAATTACTGTTTCAACATCTTTGCCATGTCCGTGGTATACCAGTGTTGCCACGGGATTGTTCGTTGGTGTTAATCCCAGTCGACGCATATCGATGATCTGCAGGTCTGCTTTCTTTCCAATCTCGATCGAGCCGATCTCATGATCGAGTCCCATCACCGCGGCCGCATCGATGGTGCCCAGGGCCAAAGCATCCTGGGCGGAGAGCACTTCTGGGTCGTGTGCCCGAATGCGGGCGCTGGCAATACACGACCGCAGGACTTCAAAGTAGTCCGAAAAATAGTTGTCTATGCCAAGGCCGATTTGCATGCCCCTTGATTGCATGGCCTGTATTGGTGCGACCTCGCCTCGAAACTGGTTCATGTGCGGGCAGTGAGCGAGGTTTGTCCCGGACTTTGCGAGTATGTCGATTTCTGTCTCATCAACATCGTAGCAGTGCACGGCGATAACATCGGTACCCAGCATGCCGCAATCGAGAGCATAGTTGAACTGAGCGCGGTGATGTATGGATTCAACCAATTCCCTTTCGCCAAATCCCAGGTGGATTGAAACGCGCAAGCCGAGATCATCCGCTGCAGCGCGCAGTCCTTTAAGAAGCGCCGGCGACGACATCGACAGACCATTGGCGGCCATTACCGCCTGGATTCGACCGTCTGACCGACCATGCCAGCGTTCGGCAAGCCCGATAGCTTGAGACAGTTGTTGGGTACGGACGGCGTCATCGAAGACTGTTTGACCCGATGCCAGGGCATCGAGGTTGACATCGTTCACCATGACACCGATGAACGCGCGGATACCACTGGATTCGATAAACGGTGCAAACAATTCTGCGTCTTCCTCCATCTCCAGAATGGTGGTGACTCCCCCGCGGAGCAACTCGGTGACCGCTAGGGCGCCAATCACCTCGCGTTCACTGTTGGTGATCACACCGCTCATTGGGAGATAGAGTCTGTGTGTAGGGGCATAGCCCACATCTTCAGCCCGGCCTCTGAACACGGCATAGCCGACGTGATTATGCGCACTGACAAAGCCTGGTAGTACCACCTTGCCGGTCGCATCGATCACCGTCGTGGCATCACGATATAGGTTTTCAAGTTCGTGACTGGGGCCCAGGGCGGTGATTACGTCATTCGCGATGACAATAGAGTAGTCAGTCAGTACGCGCCGATCTGGGTCGACCGTGATGACGGTTGCATGATTGATGAGTAGGGTCATGGTCGGTGTATGTGCCAGTTGACCTTGATGGTCTTAAGTATATCGGGATGTTTACAAAGATCAGGAGTGCCGTGTCGATTGTAGTGTAAGGTTGTGATCGAACCATTGCTCAATACCTACGAGATGTATATTCTCTCGTAGCGTTTAATCCAAAGGAAACCCCGCATTATGAAAGTCGGATTGTTTGTGACAAACCAGCAATACCTCACCACGGATATGGTCAGTGCTCTGGACGATCAGATCGCCATGGTGCGTCTTGTCCGGGACAAGGGCTGGGATTCATTGTTTTCAGGCCAGCACTACCTCAACGAAGGCAATAACCAGCAGCTTCAGATCGTCCCATTTCTAGCTCGGTTGATTCCGGAAGCGGGTGAAATGCAGGTGGGCTTGGGCATCCTACTGCTCAACCTGCACAACCCTGTGTATACCGCCGAAACCGTCGCGACGCTAGATGTATTGTCTCGGGGAAACCTTGTGTTTGGAGTCGGTCTGGGATACCGGGATGTTGAATTCAATGCGTTTGGAGTGCCCAAGGGTCAACGGGTGAAACGATTTGAGGAGTATCTTGAGCTTATCGTCCGTTTGTGGACGGAAGAGTCCGTGACGTATCACAGCGAGACCTGTCAGTTGGATAACGTGCGGATGAATCTGCGCCCGGTGCAAAAACCATACCCCCCAATATGGATTGCCGCAAACAACGACCGGGCCATTGAGCGGGCGGCACGGATGAGTGATGCCTGGATGATCAATCCCCATTCGACCCTGGAGACAATTCGGCGTCACATGACTATTTATGAGAACGCACTGACTGCAAGCGGCAGATCACGTCCAGCGGAGTTGCCAGTGATCAAGGAAGTGTTCTGTGCCAAAGATCGGGCAACAGCCCTTGAAATGGCAGGGCCCTATCTGATGGGCAAATACAAGGACTACGCGAAATGGGGTCAGGACAAGGCCATGCCTGAAAACGAGACCTTTGACCAGGAATTTGACGACCTGATTGCGGGTCGTTTTATTCTGGGTTCACCGGACGAGTGTTACGAGCAGCTGCGGCCGTATTGGGAAGAGTTTGGTGTTAACCACTTACTGATTCGGACCCACTGGACCGGCATGCCGCTGTCAACGGCGTTGCACAGCCTACGGATGATCTCTAACGAGTTGCTGCCGGCGTTGCAGTCGGTTTGATCAAACGACTGCAACCCGAGCCAGTGGGTTGTGCCAGCTGTCGAGCAGTTCAGTTTGCCGATCACAAATTCCCTGTAGCATGGCGACCTTGACGAGTGTCTGCGTACCGGTGAGATACAGCTCGCCGTCGGCCCGCGCGTACTTATTGTCGAGACTGACCTGGTCGAGATTCATGGCAGAGATGTTTTACGGTCTACGGTCTGAGGGTGAATCGACTCAGAACGCGCTTTCGAATACCCCACCATCGAGTAAGAGGTTCTGACCGGTGATGTAGCCGGCCTGGTTGCTGCATAAAAAGGCACAGGCTTCACCAAACTCTTCGGGTTCTCCGAAGCGTTTTGCGGGGATCTGCGCAGAGCGCTGTTCAGCCGCGTCTTCGACTGTGATACCCAGCGCCGAAGCGCTCGCCTTAAAACTACCCTGCAGCCGATCCGTGTTAAAAAACCCCGGCAGGATGTTGTTGATCGTAACGTTGTTGTGCGCGACCGACCGACTGACCCCAGCCAGAAAGGCCGTTAGTCCGGCGCGCGCACCACTGGAGAGGTCAAGTCCGAGGACTGGCTTTTTGACCGAGATCGACGTGATATTCACAATCCGTCCAAAGCCACGCGCTGACATGTCGTCGATGACACCGTTGATCATTTCAATTGGTGTGATCATGTTCATCGTGACCCCTTCTGTCATGGCTTCGCGGTCGAGGTCACGGAAATCACGAAAGGGGGGCCCGCCGTTGTTGTTGATCAGAATGTCTGCACCCGGTGTTGCGTCGAGCAACGCCTGCTGGCATTGTGGATCGGAGATATTACCGGCAACGGTGATCACATCAATAGCCGGTGCTAGGTGTCGAATCTCTTGCGCCGTGGTGGCCAGCACGCTTTCGTCACGACCATTCAACGTCACGTGTACGCCGTTTCTGGCCAGTGAAATGGCACAGGCTTTACCCAGGCCTCTGCTTGAGGCACAGACAATGGCTTTACGGCCGCTTATACCTAGATCCATGATGCTGTCTCCGAAGGTTCAGATGGGTTGTATCACTACCGGATGTCAGTGTTAACCACACTGGTAGACATCATACCAACTTGGGGTTCTGTTTGCGGACTCAGAACTTGGAAATTCCTTACATTGCTCGAGAATTCAACTGAGGAGACACAGAAAGCTCGTCATTAAACGGTTGTATCACCCTGGCTTGCAGGCAGTACCGGGTTGAATTCAGGTTTTGATCCAGTCGACGACATGCCCTGGCAGCGCATCATCGTGAACAAGATCTTCACAGAACACGCGGCCACGTACCGATAGCGTATCGAGGTCTGCGCTCGGGTCTTTACCTTCATGGACAAGGCGATAAGCACAAGTGGTGGGCATCAGCTCTAGAATTTCCAGCTTCTCCGGGGAAAGTTTCATGCACCGGGGGTTGATTGTGGTTCTGTTCTCGTAGTCAGTGCAGCGACAGGTTTCAGTATCCAGATAACGGCAGGTGACGTTGGTATAGTGAAGCTCACCGGTATCTTCGTCTTCGAGCTTAACCAGACAGCAGCGCCCGCATCCATCACAGAGGGACTCCCATTGCTCAGGCGTTAACGACAATAATGGGCTTCTTGTCATTTAGGTGTCGGTGAGTAGTTTTCTAGACTATGAGTCATAATGGTTTCAAAAGGTATGGCCAAGACAATCCGAACTGCAATTTACAAATTGTTTCATTTCGCTTTCATAAGATGGGGGGATTTCATAACTTGTACTCAGCGTCATTATATCTGTCGGGGATACTGAACCTTTGGCGGATTAAATCCATCAATCCCAGCGCTGTTTGCCCCTTTACGGTGCTTGACTAAGGGATTAATGTGATGCCCATGAAAGCGATCAACAACAGGGCCAGCTGATTTAAAGAACAGAGGTTCAATGCACACCTATTTCATTAAAGGGTAATACCATGGATATATTCGATGTGATTTATAACTGTCGAGCAATGCGTCGCCTCGATACCAAACCGGTACCGGCGGAGTTGCTGGTGAAACTTATAGATGCGGCAAATCAGGCTGCATCTGGGTCCAATATGCAAAGAGCTCGCTGGATTGTCGTCACTGATACTGCCGTCAAGAAAAAACTGACCGATCTGAATCGTCAGGGCGTGGAGAGCTACATTGGACCGCAAACGTCTCGACCAGATGCCGTGCCCCACCAGTCGAAAGAGAAGCGGCTAAGAATGCTCGATGCGGTCATCTGGCAGACGGAGCATATGCACGAGATGCCGGCAATCGTGATGGCCTGTATGGAATTTGGATCTCCCATAACTGACAAGACAATCACACAAGGCAATGGGTCCATTTGGCCAGGTATTCAGAACCTATTGCTCGCAGCGCGAGCGCTCGGTCTTGGTGCGACACCCACCACGTTGGCGCTAGGTGATCGTCAGGCAGTGGCTGAGGCGCTCAACTTGCCAGATACTATGGCAGCCTATTGTTTGATTCCCGTAGGGTATCCGTTGGGAAAATTTGGGCCTGTGACCAGAAAGCCCGTGGAAGAAGTCATGCGCTGGGATCAGTGGAGCTAAATCAATTCTGAATTGTTTGTGAGAATTCAAGCCCTATTAGAGACAATGGTCTTTTTGATGTCTCGAACGTGATTACTATGACTGGGTTTTGATCCATTTTAAAATTGGAAATAAACAAAATTTCTACTTTCTAATGGAATTAACATAAGAGCGACTGCAAGCACGACACCTAAACTGAACCAATAAACAGTCGCAGGTAGTTCATAGGCTGTGAGATTCTTCTTACAAAAACCAATTGTGGTATCAACGACCAATGGGAGCATTATCAGTAGATAAGGTACTTCTAGTGCTACATATTCAAGAGTAGGTGTTAAATCTGAAAGCCCAAACATTTTCTGAAATACCAACAGGAGATCACTCAATGATTCAGTGCGGAAAGGCACCCATGAAATCAAAACAAAAATTTGGGTAAGAAGCCAAGACAGACAGATAGGAATTAGTATCCAAGTTTTAAGTCCGCTGTATTTTTTTATGTAAAAGTTTCTCCACCAATGGTTAATCATAGCTCCGATGCCATGCGTAACTCCCCAAAATATGAAGTTCCAGCCAGCACCATGCCATAAACCACAAAGTGTCATCGTTAATAGAAGGTTAACTGCTCTGCGCTTTGTTCCTTTTTTGTTCCCACCCAAAGGAACATAGACATAGTCTCGAAACCACTCCGATAAAGAGATATGCCATCGTTTCCAGAATTCAATTAATGACACACTACAATACGGGTGATTGAAATTTTCTGGGAAGGTATATCCCAATAGCCTAGCTACACCGATTGCCATAATCGAATAACCAGCGAAGTCAAAATAGATTTGTCCGCTGAAACCGATCAACCCAAACCATATAACTTGTGGTTGATAGAGCTCCGGTTGAGAGAAGACTTGATCAACAAAAGGGGCTAATTTGTCCGCAAATATCGCTTTATAGACATAGCCGATTAAGAAAAAATTAACGCCAATTTTTATGTCTTCATTGCTCAGTTTCTTCGGAGAATATAACTGCGGAAAAAAGACGCTCGATCGTATGATTGGCCCAGCGACCAGTTGTGGAAAAAATGAAATGTATAGAGCAGTCTCGACAAGGCTGTTGTATGTTTCGACTTTTTTGCGTTGAACATCTATCAGATAACTCATGGCTTGAAATGTGAAGAAACTGATCCCAACCGGAAGTATCAGAGTAAATTTATTTTTATTAACAGAGAGAAAGTTATTAGGCACTATGTTGGTGACAATCTCCAATAGAAATCCAGAGTACTTAAAGATAGACAGCTGTAACAGTAGAATTATCAACCCAAGACCAATAACAGTCTGGCCACGGATTCTGTAGCTATGATAGAAATGTTTTGCGAGCCATGTGACTGTAGTTACACCAGCTAGTAAGCCGATAAATCGCCAGTCCCACCACGCGTAGAATAAATAGCTAAATATGAGGAGAATATATTTCCTCTGATGGACTGTGCTGAACCAGTAAATGGGAAATAAAATGGCAAAAAATATGAGAAATGAAAATTCTGTGAAAATCATTATTGGAGCAAATTCTTTTCAAGAATTGTTTCTGCTAACAATGTGGTGAAGCGATAAGCTCCTAGAGCCGACAAATGAGTTTCATCAGTCCACTCATCAGGATAGGTGGAGTTCACAAACTCCTTTAAATCCTGGGGTTCCACTAAACACGAATTTATCCGACAGGAATTGTCATAATAACTGCGGTATTGCTTTAGTAGAGTAGGAGTTGTGTACCGACCAATGTGATCTACGTTCTCGATTAATCCTCCCATTAGCTGATGCCTGAGTAAAGTTGCTCGTTTGAGCACCGTACTGTCGTGTGGTCTATCAAATGTTTTTGTTGCACCAGAAGAGGGTATGTTTTTAATCATTTCCTGAATGTGTTTCTGAATCAGCTGACGATCCCAAAAAACACTTGGACCTCGGGATTGGGCCGCCAATCCAAGGAAATTGAACTTGATATTGTAGTTTCTTGTAATCGTGGGTTGGCTCGGCAAGCAAATCAGTAGCTTCCAATCACTTACAGGCCCTAGCGACAACAAACTATCACTATCACTGGGTACGTGCTGATAAGTGGTTGTTCCGCTAAATTCTCTTAAAAGAAAGAGTTTGTGTGGTGTTTCTGAGAGTTTGTATTCGTTATTGATACCTTCAAATAGCCTGAAGTTGTAACCAGTGCAACCAGTTTCACAATAAACCGCATTTTCGTCGCTGTGCACTTCAGGCACATACATGGAATAAGAGCCACTTATTTCGTATCGACAGGTTTCAGACAATGAGTTTGTTAGTTCTGAATCCGTAAGCGCTAAGCTGATTTCAACGTTACGGACTTCTCCAAAAGGAGTATGCCCCTTTGCAGTAAGATTCAACTGTTTTGGCGACAACAATCTTCCGTACCAACCGATATGCAATTCACGGAGTAGTCCTTCTCTCACTAAGTTGATATAAAAATTCAGATCGTTACTAAGTTTATTGACTAAGTCTATCCCTGAATTCAACTCATTCTTTACGATTAAGATCGCAGTATTAAGATCAATAAAGCCTTGTGAAACCTCGGTAAGTAAATTCGATCGAATTCCTGCCAGAAAATCATTATCAAATAAAAGATGAATTTCATCCATAAGTATCAAATTAACCGAAGGGTGACTGTAAAACTTCTCAAGCTGTTTTAAATGTCTTCTTACTAACGACCGCCGCTCGTAATGTCCTGCGCCGATCGCGGTTAATTGGACAACGCGAACAGAATATCCTTGGCGGTTTAATATTGACTGCAATATTTCGCCATCGACTCCCCTCGTACTAATGCTAGACCCATCAATGATTAGAACATTACATGTTGTCGATACAAAATTTGTGTCAATGCCTTTCGATATTTGGTGAATTAATTTATGACAGTTGTCTTCGTGTCCAAGTGTGGGTGAAGGAGTCTGCGCAGTGAAGTCTTCAATTCGAAGTAAATTATCGCTTCGAAGATCAAAAAAAATTAACTCACGATCAGCCGCAATATTGATGATCCAAACAACACTGAGTAGACCGGAGACGAACACTAGGAGATAGCGCTTTCTGAAATGTGATCGATCACCTCGTCTTGTGGTAAACAAACAAAGAAACAACAATAGAATGACGGAAATTAGTATTCCCCAGCTCTCGATGAAAATGACCATTCTGGGAAGTAGTGAGCCTCCACTTCCAACCTGCTCCAGCAACCGCTTCGTCGTATCAATATAGCCACCTTCATCAAAATGATCACCATAATGAATTCCGAGAACACCGATCGTTATACAGAATACGATCAATGCAAAAATGGGAATATGGCGACTTACAGTCTTAAGTATTAATGACGGCTTGTAGCAAAACACGACTAAAATGCTAATAAAGATAATTGCTATTGGCCAAAATATTAGCAACAAAGAATTGCCAACTCGTTGGAAAAGAAGATCTTTAATTGTTACTACGGCTTGACTACTGAAATCCAGATAAGGATCGTTGCCTTGCCGTGTGAATGTCAGTCCGAGCTGTTGGTCAAAACCGGGCAGTGACAGATCATTAAGGAGATATGCGTTCTTGATTTGTAGTCCGAATTGTTGATTAACAAGAGTGTATTCCCGAGGGTGGTTATTTGTTTGTTCTTGTTCCCAGCAGAGTGAATTATAGAATGCTGAAAAGCAAATCTGTCCGAAACCAATCCGTTTTTGATCGCTATCGCTATCGATGCGAATGGTATTGGAATTAACTGGAATATGAAAATGTATCGACGGTGCAGGTGTTATCGAGTGTGTTCGAACGCGAACACTAGACAAGTCTGAACAACAAATATAGTCTGAAGAAGGTGATGGACTAGTAAGTTCAATCTCGTATCCAACAAAGGAAAGGTAGTGTTTTCCTAGGATGGTCGACGGACCATTAAAAAATGGCAGAAAGATATACGGTAAGGAGATTATTCCAAGCACTACAACTACTAAAGAAGAATTCTCGCCCTTTTTGATCAGGCTGGTTACGTAGTGGACTAAAGCGGATTTGAGAAAAAGGTATCGGTTCATCTGTCTCTATAAGACGCCATTTTATAACGATAACTGTAAGTGAATTTTAGGTTTTTTGCCTACTAGGAGAATTTTTTTGTTCGACGCTTATTATTGTTTCCGTTATTTGGGAATGACTAAAACGGATGGTGGGCCGAGAAGGGCTCGAACTTTAGTCGTTGGGTGTGTAACGCTCATATACGATAGAGCACACAAAAAAGAGTTATGTCTTGATCAGCGTATTGTCAGGGTCATAAAGTGCTTTACAGCCCACGGCTTCTACCTTGATGGGGAAAGGCTCGTCAAAGTATTCCATAAGCAGTTCCTGACCCACTGTCGCGTAGTCTTTTGGTAAATAGCCCAACGCGATATTCTTACCCACGGACGGGCCAAAGGCGATGCTGGTGATATAGGATCGTCTGCCCACGTCGTCAATCAGCACTTCATTGCTGTTTGGATCCAGAATAGGCCATTGGCCCACCGGATAGCGGGCGACACCCTTGGAATCGACGTTATCTGTCATGGTCATGGTGCACAGGTAAGCCGATTGGTGCTCGCATTGGCGTTGCGCCAGGTAGGCCGCTTTGCCATGAAAATCTGCCGCCTTGACCTTGGGCCGTGCGAGATCAGCCTCAACCAGGTTGTATTCAGTTAATAGATCAGCATTTTGCAAGCGCAAGCTTTTTTCAAGTCGGCGGGAGTTGGCATAGGTCTCAACGCCGACTGGGGTGGCTCCTTGGTCGTAGACCAGATCCCAGAGCGATAGGCCATAACTAAACGGTACATGGAGTTCCCAGCCCGACTCGCCGACATAGGAGATACGAAACGCAAGAACAGGAATGCCCCCCAGGGTGATGTTCTTGGTTGTCGCGAATGGAAAATTGGCTAATTCGAGCACTTCAGGTTTGTCGGCAATGGCCTGTAGCATCTTTCGCGCATTCGGTCCCCACAGGCCTAGGCAGGCCATATGGTCACTGCGGTCCTCTATATAGACGTCCCAGCCTTTGTCCTCTGCAATGTGCTTCAGCCAGATGTAATCGCGATTTCCAGCGTCGGCACCGTCGACAACGCTGAACTTGTCCGCTGCCAGGCGTATGACCGTCAGATCTGCCCGGATACCACCCGCATGATCAAGAAAATGCGTGTAGACCCCTTTGCCGACTGCGGTGTCGCCACTGACTTTGGCAACGCAAGCATATTCCATCAAGATTGTTGCATCTCTACCGGTAACATCGTAGACCGCAAAATGGGAAAGGTTAATCATGCCGGCATCATCCGACATGGCGAGGTGCTCGGCATTGGAGACCCGCCAGAAATGGCGGTTGTCCCATTCGTTTTCACGAACCGGGACTTTGTCGCCGTATTTTTCGAGCAAATGTTCGTTTGATGCATAGCCGTGCGCCCGTTCCCAACCGGCCAATTCCATGAAATAGCCGCCGAGTTCCTGCTCTCTCGACCAGAACGGGCTTCTGCGCAGACTGCGCCCCTTTGTATACGGTTCACGGTTGTGCACGGCCGGATTGTAGATCTTGAATGCCGTTTCGTAGCAGCGATCGTAGATATAGGAGGGTGTCTTTTGAATCGGGTAGTAGCGGGCCACGTCGATTCCGTGTACGTCCACCTCAGTAATACCATCGGTCATCATGTCCGCGAGTACCTTGGCAATTCCCGGTGCGTCTTTCACCCAAACCGATTCGGCGTACCACAGGCCTCGTGTTTCTGGCGATTCACCGATGGAAGGACCCCCGTCGGCGGTAACCTGCAACAGTCCGTTAAAAGAGTGTTTGTCATTCCAGCCGAGTTCACCGAGGATAGGTGTCAGTTCCATGGCGCGCTCGAGTGGCGCCATGATCTGGTCCATCTGAAGATCACGCTGGGAGGGGGACCAGTGCGATTCACCTTTCTCCAGTAGGTCTCTAGGGTGCACCAGGCGAGGATTTTTTTCCTCGTAATACCCCCATTCGATCTGACCGCCTTCTGCGGTGGTCGGGTCACCGGTATCCCGCAGATAGGCGGAATTACCCTGGTCTCGCAACAGAGGGTAGCCAATCTCTTTTCCGGTACCTTCGAATTCGGTATAGGGCCCGAAAAAGCACAACGGATGGTCGACCGGCATGATCGGCAGGTCCTCTCCGGCCATTTCAGCGATGAGCCGTCCCCAAAGTCCGGCACAAACGACTACCGATTTTGTAGCGATATAACCACGACTGGTTTCTACCCCCTTCATCTGGCCATTTTCGATATCCAGCCCGGTCGCGGCGGTATTCTGAAATGCCTGGAGTTTGCCGCCCGCCACGGCTTGATCAACTAGTTTGCCCGCCACCGTTTGTGAGCGGGGGATCACCAGTCCGGCGTCAGGATCCCACATCGCACCCTGGATCATGTCTTCTTCAAGCAGCGGCATCTTTTCTTTGGCTTCTTTCGCACTGATCATCTTCACGTTTGTACCGAATGCCTTGCCCGAGCCAACTTTGCGCTTGAGTTCTTCCATGCGTTCATCGTCATCATGACGTGCCACCTCTAAGCCACCGACGCGGCTGTAATGCCCCATTTTGTCGTAAAACGCCACGCTGTATCTGGTGGTGTAACAGGTCATGTTGTCATGTGCTGTCATGTAGCAGAAGTCGGATGCGTGGGAGGTTGAGCCTATATCGGTTGGGATAGATGATTTGTCGACACCTACGACATCCTTCCATCCTTTCTCAATGAGGTGGTGGGCGACCGAAGTACCGACGATGCCGCCAAGGCCAATGATCACGACGTCAGCACTATTCGGAAAACTGGCCATTTTTGTACTCCGTAATTCAGTCAGATCAAGGTAGCAAGCTACCCTGGGCAGGGACAAGGTTGTGGTCGATTCCCGAACCTCGTTCAAAAGATGGTGGGCCCGGAAGGACTCGAACCTTCGACCAATGGATTATGAGTCCAGTGGTCCAACTGCGGGGCCTTTTTAAATCAATCACATACGCACTCTGATCCCGCGCGAATATGACTGATTATGACTCAAATGGACTGGAGAGGACTGCTGTCGGTCACATTATGGTCACAGTGATTTGTCGCTGCTCCTGGCTGTAAGGCCTGCCCACAGGTGGGGCATAACCCTCCAACTCAGTACAAGAACCCTCTGATTTACAGCAATTTTGCACGCACTCATATCCGTCTATAAACCAAATTAACTGTACTGTTGTTTGGGTATAAGATAGTCGGATAAAACGTCTGCTGCCTACTCAGACTTTACGGACGCCGATTTGACAGAATCAAACGTCGAAGATGGAAATTTTAGGCATGCAATTTTCTGCCGAACTAAAACCCCGTGGGGAATTGAGAACATCGGATGTAAGTAGCTTCTTGCACCATTGCCATGAGAAAAACTAGATACATATTCCTCTGTTTGTTCCTGCTTAGTGGTGTCGTTATCGCTGGTAATCAGACTTATGAAGATGTAGTTGCAGGTAAATCATGCAAGGTTTCAGATTCACAGCAAATCAACTGTGACTATTTTGTAGGCACAAACCTTCATGTTGGATTGGCGGGAGTAGGGTTTCCAGACACAGCCATCTATTTTATGTATTCGGATTTCAATAGCGATTACTACGCAAAAGTAGGAATCATGCATGGCTGCTTGATTATCTCCCCAGGGCGTGCCTCTGATCGTCTTCCAGGTGGGAATCTCGCATTTATCTCGCCGAGAAATGGAAAGGTTTATGAAGATTGGAAATCTTGTAAGGCTGGATACTGAAGTGGATCAACACGCCTATAAATCGTGATGAAACACATCTACACATTCCTCATCCAAACGGCTACAGACAACGAGCAAAGTCTGTGACAACTTCGGTAATTTACGTCACTGTGGGTGACCGAAAAGAAGCAGGCTTGATCGCATCTACAATTGTAAAAGAGCGTCTCGCGTCGAGTGTCAATATAGTGGATTCAATCCGTTCATATTATTGGTGGTCGTCAGCTGTGCAACAACAGGAAGAATTCTTGCTGATTGCTAAGACCCGAACAGCAGTCGTGGATGCCGCAATTGAAAGAATCCGTGACATCCATAGTTACGAATGTCCTTGTATCGTGTCTTGGCCAATTGAGAAAGGAAATAAGGACTATCTTGAATGGATAGGGCGAGAGACAGAAGGAACAGGAATCAGATAAGAGACACGCATTACTTCTAGGACGATGGCAAGCAAACTCGAATTCGACATACCATCAGACAAGAAAGTTCGTCTTGTCGTGATCGCCATAATCGTCGTGTCAATTGTTGATATCGCTATGTTCGGTAGTTTGGTAGAAGCCGAAGTCGTTCCATCAGGAAGGTTGGGTATTCTAGATAGACAATTGTTAGCAGGGCCATTTTTAGGGCTCTTGTGGATTGTCTTTGCGGGTTTTGGCCGGAAACATACAGCGGGATACTACTTTCGGTACCGATACGGCCAAACTCTTGGATGGGTTTTATTTATCACTGCCTCGTCCGTGGGAACAAATACCGTATTTGTGGATTTTGATCCTAGTTCTTACGGGTCGGCGTTGGGTTATTTCTATATGGTTCTCTTTGTTATGTTCGTAATTTGGGGATTGGTAGTTAGTGTTGTTGCGATACCTATCATTCTTTGGCGATCCACAAGAATTTCCACTCGTTCTAGTTACCAAATAGCAGAAGATAGTCATCCCAAGTCTAATCAGTACGTGGCTGACCCAAAGAGTAGAGATGGGTCGCGATCTGATCGCAGGACATCTGGTAATAAAGGTTCCAGCCAATCATCGACAGAGAGATTCAAGTCGGGCGATCGAACGCAAGTAGAAAATCATACCGTACAAGCGCCTAGTCTTCAGAAAAGCTCTAGCCAACGTCCAACACCATATAAAACTCAGGCTGAGAAGCGAGAAGAAACTGAGCAGAAAGTTAAGGCTGAAATCAAATCGGTTCAGGAGAATTCAAACAAGAAAAGTTTAACTGAAAGAGACCAAGAACTAATTGATGAGAGTGCTGACGAGTTGTATGCCATTGCATGGGAGGAAGTTGAAGCAGGTAACACAAATACTGGGTTATGGGCACGTCTTTACGTCAAACATGCTTCCGACGAAGCAAAAACAAAAGCGGCATACATCGGAGAAAGAGTAAAGCAAATGCTTCAACAACGTGAACAAGAGGCGCGACAACAAGAGAGATTGGAAAAAGAAAAATTGGAGGAGGAGAAGCAGTTACCGAAGAAGCGTCAAGCCGAAGAACTACTAAATCAAGAGACTGAACAAGAGCGGGATTTGTTAGCTAAACTACGCAATATTAGAACTCTACCGGATTGGTTAGAACAATACCGGCGGGAAGACTATATAGGTAACTATGTTAGGCTAAAGCAAGCGATTCGTGCACACAGTGTTGACAATGTACTTCGACTTATACGCAACGGTACTGATCCTACTGGCATACTTACTGAATCTGACCAGAGTGTTAGATACGCTCTATCAAGCGATGCAGACCTTAAATATATTATCACCGTGGCAACTAGGCTACGTTCAAAAAAGTTATTAACAGTAGACGGTATCAAAGAATAATTTAGCCCAATATCCGATTCGTGGTATGTAATAACATTCATGTCATGCCTGTTGGTTTATAATTGCATAGTCATCAATCTTCGGTTGATCGATACCTTTGAATTTCTCCCCTTGAGTACCTAGTCCAAAAAGAAAGCCAACCACTACTGGCCCCGTGCCGGTAACAGGCTTGGTGCGCCTGCTGTTTGGCGGGCGACAATTTGTGACTAGGGAGATGTTCTATGCAGGAGCGAAAAACGCTCAAGGATTTCATGACTCCATACCAACGAAAGAAACTCAAAAACCAACCGACATGGCACTCCATCTGTATCAAGGAGACTGATGTCGCGAGACCCGGAAAGACAGCCCGAGACCGGGCTAAGAAGAGCCGATAAAACTAACGAGCCCCGCTTCGGCGGGGCTTTTTAGTACATTTAACGCCACTGTCCGCACAACTCGATAGGCCACTATCACCGCCAACTGGCGAACTCTATCTCCCCCGCGGAACCTTCTTTTTTGGCGACAGTGCTTTTACTTGCCGGGTCGGATCACTAAGTCCGGTCCACAGGTGGGGCATAACCCTCCAGATCAGTACCAGAACCCGCTGATTTATAGCAATTTTGCACGCACTCATATCTGTCTATAAACCAAATAAACAGTACTGTTGTTTGGGTATAAGATTAGGGGTACGAAACGATAGGAGCGACGTAATGACTAATGAGATTGCGGCAAATAGAGGATTTTGGGCCAAGTTAATCAACGGAGATTACGGCTTAGCTAAGACTTACTGGCTGTACGGAGTTCTGGTAGGTATTGGTCTAAATATTATTCAACGCCTAGTACTTGCCAGTGGGGCGGATAGTATAGCCGTCGTTATCATTATTACCTTGGCATTAGTGGCGTACTCAGTAGTTTGGCTTATTGGGTTATGGCGAGCATCAAATAGGTATGAAGGATCAAAGGTATGGTCGATACTGGCAAAAATAGCCGCAATATTTGGACTAATTAGCAGCGTTTTTACAGTAGTGTTTGTAATAGCACTGTTATAGGGTTAGTAATGTTTGCTGGATTGGATGAAGCCCATTCCCTTGATAGGGGTGGCGAGTTCTTGAAAAAAGAAAGGGCCAACCAAGGGCGATTCTTGATGGTCGCGGTCGGATATGTGTTTCGTCCCACTTTTTTTGTCTTGGTCTCCGCTATTGGAGTTTTCCTGTTATTCAGTAGCACCGAAATTCACGCGCGAAACTTCCTCCGGGTGGCTTTACCTCACGGCGTTTCACTAGAGGTTCCTCGTAATTGGGTGTTTCTTTCAAATAACAACCTGATAACGCTTGATACTGCTAGTGAAGCAATGATTGACTTAGCTGGTATAGATAGTAACTTGCAGACAACCTTGCCATTTGCCGCGAATCTGTACAACGGCTCCAGAAAACCCATTGCGATGTTGAACGTTCGATACTACCCGGCAATGGACGTTACGCAAGATGACGTGCGCAGGGTTACAAAGAAAGATATTCGTGAACTCGACGCACAATTGAAGTTAGGTCAAGAGAAACTAGGAATTCCGGTACAAACGTATTCTGGTACTAAAAAGCGTTTAATCAATGGACTGACCACGCTGGTAACTGAGTACACTCGGGAATCGCCATTTTTCCCCGATACTTTTCGAGTACGGTTGGTTCGAGTACTGATGGGGGAGCGTTCATTTACCCTTACAGTGTCGTATTACGAAGGGCTCAACATTTTACTCCAGCCAATCACCGATAAGATCATTTCGACATTACAAGTGACAAGATAAGGGTAGGGATAAATTCTTTCATTTTTGGGAAGCGATCTGCCCACCGAAACCAGTAGCCGGCTAAACGAGGCGTCAAACAACATCAATCATGAAGTAAGCCTTGATAGGATAAGAGATATGTTACGCCTATTTTCACTTGTTATATTCTTGTTGTTTACAAACTCTGCTACTGCGTATTCAACATTTACTATAGGAGGACTGTACGACGCTGTTTTCCCAGCCAGTCCATCATTTAACGGTCAAATAAATCATGAAAATTTAACGTATAAGAGTTATGAGTACACTGACGAGCAGAATTTAATATTTTTTGTCGCAACATATCAGGTTAATCAGAGACATTTTAAAAAGAGTGACGTGCGTGCGGCTCTGAAAAACTTTGTGAAAGGACAATCTATTTTGGGGGAAATAACTTCGCTTCGTTACCAAAAAATAGGAGGGCACGAGGCTGTAATCTACTCGATGGATCAGCCGTATGAAGGATGGACAATTCGGAAGTATTCAGTTTCTTGCTACAAAGATGGTCGTTTCCTCACTTGGACAGTGCAAGATATCGTTTCATTAAGTAAGCAAAATGCCAAATTAATATTCCAGCAATATCTTCCATATTTTTCCGTAAGATAAGGAGGTAATTTTGGGAAGGGGTGGGGTTCTCTTTACGGTGCTTGTCTGTAACCGATTCGCTTGGATTAACAACAATGAAACATATCAATAAGTTCTGCACTAAATATTTTCAGTTCTTAGGAGTGGTCCTATTTTTAGTACCGATTGTATGCACAGCAGAAATAGTATTGGTTGGTCCTGATCAAGTATCTATTCCACTGCCAATAGGCCATTGTATTCTTCAGGAGCACCACTCAGTGCACCAGATGTTATCTGCCACGAAAGACTGGACTAGACGAGTACAAAGCACAAACTAGAACTCAGCCTAGCCAATTTCCCGCTTGAATAAAGTTTACTTTAAGGATCAGTTCTGATTGTCTTGTAGAAAAGGAGGAGACAAAATGAAGATGTTTTACAAGTTTTCAATCTGCTGTTTATTCATCTTTTCTCTGCCTGTTAACGCTGTCTTTGAATGTTACTCGGGTCGACTTACGCAACAACCTGATTCGATTAGAGGCAAAACACACTAAGAGCGGCAAGGGACGTTCTGTCCCTATAAACGGGACGGCCCGAGCCGTGCTTTTGAATCGGGCCCGTCACCGGGCAGAGCATTGTCCCGATTCTCCGTGGGTGTTTGTGCATTCCAATCCCCATTGGAAAGGTCAGCGAATCCATAGTGTCAAGAAGGCATTCGCAGCAGCCTGCAAGCGGGCTCAGATAGAGGATTGCACGCCGCATACCCTTCGCCATACTTTTGCGTCCTGGATGGTCATGGCAGGTAGACCCTTGATGGAAGTGCGCGATATCTTGGGGCACAGTACTGTGAAGATGACAGAGAGGTATGCACACTTAGCACCTGAGAACCTGCGAAATGCAGTCAACGTGCTCGAGGATCGGTCACATTCTGGTCACACTGGGTTGTGTGGTGTGAAGACCGATGGCTCGGGAAGAGTAGTAAGTAGCTGATGTTAGAGAAGTAAAATGGTGGGCCCGGAAGGACTCGAACCTTCGACCAATGGATTATGAGTCCACTGCTCTAACCAACTGAGCTACAGGCCCAACGTAGTTTTTATCGTAAAAACGGCTGAAATTTTAACATACAGCTCTTGGTGGCTTACTGCACTTACGCCGTTAAACTCTATTAAAAGACTCAAAGGCACTCAAATTAGTCAGAAATTTGTCAGAGTAGTTTGCAGATTCGGTTAATTACTAATGCCGGTTTTCGATCTCTAGTGCTGTTGTCACCCGAAGCGGAGTGTTTCCACCAACTCTAGCCATTAACGATGCAAACCTTCCGGAAATTTGTACTGAAGCAAACCTCGGCGGATATCTGTCTTCAAAAGTTGGCTATCTTCTAAACGCAAACAAATGACTCGTAGAACAAGTTTCTGACAATAACTGCTAAACATGAAACAATGTTTGCGATTATAGTAGTGGAAGATAGTTAACCAAAATAAACTACGAAAAACGCTGGGCTTATGGGATTATCTTGACCCATTACGCGAGGGAGACATACTCACTGATAACTGGCAGATGGTTAAAAAGAACTCAAAGGAATTGGCAACGACTTGAATTCCAAACCATAGCTTGATTCATAGGGTAATCCCATTAGAACACTATTCGAGAAATCCGTCGATGATAAGGAATGATGCTTTAATTGTTGACTTTTCTAAAGAGGCTGATGCTGAAAACATTGCGGTAGATATTCTAGGAGATGCAGGGGTTGTACAACTGAGAAATATTTTCGACCCAGAAACTGTTGACTACGTTGCAAGGCGAAGCCAAGAAGTTTTCAGCAATCCATCTTTGGGCGGTAGTTTTGGCTATTATCAAAAAGCCTATGGTAAGCGTTTTTACGACCCCCTCCTGTTAGGAGGGCCTACTGTAGATCTTTTAGTAAATAACATCGTTACATCATTGGTAGAGAAATATATAAACGGCGGTATTTTTCTTGCCGAGACGTTTTTAAAATATGATGAGGAAATACTAGGTGAATTAAACCTTGGGATTCATGCCGATTTCAGCGTGGGTTATAAAGATGGCGAGAACCCAGCTCTAACCGAGAATGAATTAAAGAACCCTCTTGGAGTAGGAGGTGTCATATACCTACATGATACATCGAAAGGTTCCTTCTGTTTTTCCTTGGGATCACACAAGTATGGTGCACCTTTTGGTGGTTTACTGGACAAAAGATATTCGGATGACTTTGTCGCGAGCATACTAGATAGTATGATCATTTTGCCGGGTAAAAAAGGGGACATTATACTGTTTGATGATAGAGGGTTTCATGGGCCAGAAATACAGACCGAGTCGGCACGCTTGTCTCTTCTGATTGATTACTTTAAGCGAGAAGAGTTTTCGTATCGTACTAGAACTCCCATGCCTGCACTATTAAACGATCTTGGGCAACTGAATGAAAAGCAGTTGAGAATTTTAGGTTTAGGTAGCAACTTTTCTATTCCGTACGAGGAGTACCATATTCGCACTTTTAGAGATACTAAAGGGTATAAAATTGTACAGAAAGCATTCACTTGGCAATTCGCGTACCAATATAGAAAATATCTGCTCAAAAAATCAATCAAAAAACTGCTGTTGCTACACAAAGCACAGAAACAATAGTTGCAACAATAAAAACATTGAATGAGCTACACCGCATTTGTTGATCTATACGGCGATTACTGAAGCAGTGCATGTACCCGATGCAAATGTAGTTGATGTGTCAAGAGCTGCGGGTCATAGCCTGAAGACAGCAGAAGGCTACATCCGTACTGCTGATGACAGACTGGACAATGCAGTGACTGGATTAGGACAACTAGTCACTAATTATTCACCCCAAAAAATAACCTCAACAAAACAGGAGCGTAACTATCTGAAAACGTAGTAGAAGGGTACAGCGATGTGGTTTAGACAAGGGGCTTATGAGTTCACTGCTCTAACCAACTGAGCTACAGGCCCAACGTAGTTTTTAATCGTTAAAACGGCGGAAATTTTAACATAATGATATAGCTACCCTTGAAGCTATCCGTCTTTAAACGACTTAGAACTACTTAAAACTACAATAAAGTGTCACTAATTAGTCACCCCAACTAAGACGCTCCTTCATCTATGGCTCTCTATATAGAGAGCTTAGAATGGTTACTGAATAGGAGATGTGAATCAAATTGCTGAAGCCGTATCTGGATGCGCTGATAAAATATTTACGGGACTCACATTAATTGAGAACCGTGATCCCGACAAGATTGCTATTCATCTGACCCGAAATATTGAGATGGGAAAAAGGCAACCAGTACATTATTTCGAATGGCAGACAGCGCTATCAAGTAGCTTGCCATCGCTAACGTTACATACAAAGGGAAATAGGATTTGGGTGGAGTGCTGTTATCTGCATTTATCTACTCAGGTATTTGTCGTCTTGAGTGCGACGATGATGCTTATGACAGCCCCTTTTATGTTGTTGATGGCACAGCCTCAATTGAGTTGTAATAGTTTTCAGAACCTACATCATTAGTAGTAAGCTGGGTGAGTTCAACATTTGATTAATTACTATGTCTTTCATATTATCAAATCGTAAAAAACGTACGCATAATTGTCAAAATGGAACGCTAACCAAGGTAGTTTTGGTTACAACTAGTTCTGACGAGAGCACATGGGAAATCATCAGGGCTCTCGAGAACTCTAGTCGTGTCAGTTTGCTTGTGATTGAGCAGAAACTCTCGTTAATTCGAAGGACAGTTACTCGAATTAGTTTGGTATCGATTAGATTTTCTATTTTTTTTCGCAAAACTGTATTTAGAGAAATACATCCTCCCACGATCGCACCGACGATTGGTTCGTATAGTTGCTTTGCAAAGAATTTAGATCAACCGGAAGTACTGAAAAAAATCCTAGACTATCGGCCAAATATAATAATTGGCAGTAGAATTGATTTGCTTCCTAAATCAATCGTTAGCCTGAACATACTCTTCTTGGATTACTGTCCAGGCATTTCACCGTTTTATTGTGGTCCACATTCTTTACAGAAAATTATTCAAGACAAAAACTATAATTATTTGTATGCGTCAATATATGGTTATGAATCCGACAAATTAAGTCGGTCAATCGTAACTGCACAGTACCTTTGCCCCTATTATCGCGAACCATTAAGGCTGTACAAAAGACGACTTGATCTTATTGGTGCGAAATTGTTAATTGATGCCGTTACTAATTGGCCATCGATTAGTTCGACCATCGAAATGTTTCGCGAAGAGACCCCCTGGTTTGAGTGTTCTAATAGTGGGTTTGACTCGAACCTGATAGACGGACCCGGTTTTCGCTCACGTGATTTGCAACGCTATAGTCTGTACCAGACATACGGCTCTTCCCTTGCGAGATTGCCCGATATCGTTTCACGCCTTCCTACAACATACTTCACAAGTAGTTTACGTGAGTCCGGAATTAATTCAGCGGTATCTAGGGTTTCAGACACCACAATTAGACAAATCAGGAAAGTAGCCGCTTTATGTATTCATAAACAGATTGACAGAAACAATATGTGTAATGGCTTCTACGTACTAAATTACCATCAAATCTGTCCGGACACAGAAGCACTTCACCTATATGGCAAAGGACGTCACAACATATATACAAGCGAAAGCAATTTTTTGTCTCATCTAGAGTTTTTCAAGAATAACTTTCGTTGTGTGCCTCTAGATGAGGGCATCGAGTTGTGGCGTAGTGGCGCTGCTAGGCGTGAGCGTATTGCATCTATCACATTCGATGATGGCTTAAAAGGTCCAGTCCGGTGGCTTGACGAGATGAACAATGTGAATTTGAAACCTAGCCTATTTCTTTGTGGAAATCCCATAATAAGAAATCGCCCACTTGGGATTCACAAAAGTCTTTTGACCCACCAATACATGGCTAATAATTCAGAATATGTTGAAACCATCGACGATATGTTTACCGCCATGGTAGCTAACGGCTTTAGTGACGACAATCATTTCTCCAGTTTTATCTCAGGGTGCTATTTATGTGAAGAAGACGTACACCGTTTGCTACGAGAGAATCAGATAGGACTGTTGGGTAGTCACACGTGGAGTCATCCGTGGTTGTTTCACGACAATTCAGATTTAGCATCAATTGAAAATTTCGAGTATCAATTTTGTGAGATAGTAGAGTGCCATAATTCGATGCGAAAACTATTCGGAACACATCTGCAATTGTTCTCTTACCCATTTGGAAAATTGGATTATCAATCTTTTGTAAGTGAGCTTCTCGCGCATAGAACGTGTAGTAATGTTTTTCAATGCAACGGGGGTATTAATATAAATCCAAGTTCAACTGGTTCTATTTTGAGAATTTCCGTAAAGGAGTTTGGAAGTGAAGATTTAGAACAACTCTTAACAACTCAGTGGGCGCGATAATACACGTGAATGGTTAATTGACATTTGTTAGCATTTCTTGCGGCGAACAACTGTTTCGTATACTAAACAGTTGTATTTCCAGTTCGGTTATATATTTGAGTTGTGCAAGCCTGTGATTATTCAGATAACCTTAGGATAAATCGGATTGTGAAGAGTGGATTCAATTAAAGAAATAACAAAAAGGCATTTTGATGCATATTCGACTCAATGGAGTCAGCGACTGACCCTACATTGTTATCTTAATCGTTTTGAAACAGTCGCCAATTTTGTCTCGCCTAGTTGTCATTCAATCATTGATTTCGGATGTGGTACTGGGGATTATTCTCGACTGTTCGATAACAATAAATACTATTTGGGTGTAGACAATTCTGTAGGAATGATTGAAAAGGCCCGATCACTGTACCCAAGTCGTTCATTTGAAGTCAGGGATATAAATAATTGCGGGTTAGAAGATGAATCGTTCGACATCGCTCTTGCAATTGGCGTATTTGAATACTTAGAGCATCCAACACAATTTGCCCAGGAAATTGTTAGAGTTGTATCAAATAATGGTCGGATTATATGTAGCTTCCCGAATAGAGGTGCGAAACTGAGATGTGGTGGTAGTCTGTTTGCGAGAGTTATAAATAAATTGAAACATATACTGGGTATCAATAACGAAGTGGCAGGTGAACCGTCGTTTCTTCCGTCAGGTTACAAGAAAGACTCCCGAATCGTTCATCGAGCTTACGATGAGAAATCTGCTTCTCAAATATTTGACGGCTTAGAAGTTAAAGTTGTTGGTTGCAAATTTGCAAACTTCCGCGTACTGAAATACTGGTTAGGGCTTGATTGTTTGAGGGGATTCGACCAAGTACTTTCCAAACATATTTCAAAGAGTAGGTGGAATACTTTATTCGCCTCCGATGCCTCTGTTTTGGTTATAGCATTTGACAAATGTTCGCCTTAGCGCCATTTACTTAAATTCGACTTGGTCTCGCACCAGTTGGCAGCGGAATTTTTCACATAACGGCTCTGGGTGCCTTAGCGCGTTTCCGCTTCTAAACGACTGGGCAGCCTCATCGCAATTCCGTTTTGAAACGGCATGAAAATTCTGCGATTTAGAGACAATAGACAAAGGATGCCTGGCAAACATCGCTCGGTTATCCGGTGAGAAAGTAGATGTCGGTAAAAGGAGGTTTACGCAGTACAAAGTAAGAGGCTGATAATTCGCTAAATAGTATGAATTAGTTTGTAGTTATTCCACAAACAACAGCAATCAGCGAAAGTAGCTTTAACAGCTACGACGAAATGTTAGCGAAGATGTACGTCGTTAAAACTTTTTGGACAGTTGACAACCTGATGTAAAAGAATAAATTTGTCCGACTGATCCTCTCTAAAAACATTGAATGAGCTGCACCGCATTTGTTGATCTATACGGCGATTACTGAAGAGGGTACCTTAACTTGGTCCGATGGACGAAAGTACGTCGGCGAGTTTAAGAACAACTGCCCAAGCGGCCAAGGTACGTGGACCTCTGTACTTGGAACTACGTATGTTGGTGAATGGAAAGATTGCAAGGTGAGTGCTCTGACAGTAGGTTTCGTTGCAGCATCGTGCACTACAAACTAGAATTTAACTTAATGGCACGAGCCTAACACAAGAGCTGATTGTCTTTTCACCACTCAGGCCTGAAATTGCTGTGGCTACTTCTTTACAGAAGTTATATTCCTTCATTCACACTGAGTTCAACCGGGTGCTCGGTAAGGCCGGATATCATATTCAACAGCTTCAGCCAGATTATGATGAGCAACTTAGAAATCTGTATCTAGAATTTTTCAAAAGCCGTAGTAACATAACAATATTCGATGTCGGTGGCTATCGAGGTGAGTCTGTTTTACGTTTCAAGAATATTTTCCCCAAATCTACTATCCATTCCTTCGAGCCTGACCCATCTACGTTCGAGGTTCTAAAAAACAATACACTAAACTTCGATGGTGTTTGCTTAAATAATTTTGGCTTTACCAGCCATGAGGGCGTCGGTTCTCGCACATTTTACCGAAATGAATTCTCAAAACTAAGTAGCCTTCTCAAATATAATATGTCAGGTTCTGACATATCGTACATGCTTAACCGGATTGAGAAAGAAGGGTCAATCGCTAGCGCTGAAAGAAAGAAACTCGTTGATGGATTTAATCAACCTATTAAGGCCGACTTCACCTCGATCGATGAATATGTAGCGAAGAATCAAATAGATACAATTGATATTTTAAAAATGGACGTACAGGGACATGAACCCGAATGCTTAGAAGGTGCGATCGAATCGTTAGATAAAATCAAACTTATCTTTACGGAACTAATTTTCACCGAAATGTACGAAAAGTCTCTTAGTTTTTATGATGTGGAAAAGTTTCTGATTCCAAATAATTTTCGACTCTATCGCTTATTTAGAGTAAGTCGAAATAAGTACAATCAAGGCACCAGTCAGATCGATGCTCTATACGTTAATCAAGATCATTGTGACTTTGCATCTTGATCCAAAAATATGAAGCTATTGAAGCTGTATCTGGTATCTAGATGCACAGTTTCTGAAACTGACGACAGTGCTCGCAACGACAAGCCTAGGCGGTAGCTCAGAACAGCACTCTGGGTGGATAGCATTAAGCCAAGGCGGAGCAGATTGGCACTTAATGGTTAATAAGTTAATTAACGTACTTCAAGGCGAGTATCACGCTGGGGTGACATCCTTTGTATTTCGGCTAGACAGATCAGGAATTAGCATCACCGACATGACTAACTGAGCCTATCATCCTTGGGCCGGTCACCGAAGACACTATTGCAATGAGTAAAGCAACTAAATGTGGGCCTAGTTTTGGTAATTCGATTTACTTAAGTTGGAATTAACCCAACATACATTATATTGTTAGTGATCCACTAATCTCTGTTCCTACTATGTTTAACCTACTATACAAGATGCGAGCGATTCCGAACTACATAAAACTAACGTTCCAAGAACAGAAAGCTAAATATCGTAAATCACATCAGTTACGCATACTGCCTCTTCGTGAGTTGGCAAGGCCTACATTAATACGACATATTGCGTATCCAGACGATTCTGCGGATTCAAGATGTGTTGATAGAGTAGGGGTGTATCTTCTTGATCAGATCTTTATACACCGAGCTACCGGATTATGTTTGTTACGATCTAACGAGCGGGATTGGCCAATCGGAATTATGGAGTCAGGACTTGAACCTTATGTTGACTTTTCACTTAGACATAAACAGTTCAGCAACGCCGCAACTATCATTAGGTCAGGACATTCAATTCTTGATTTTAGTGAGCCTTGTTTTGTTTTTAATGTATTCCTGCGCAAGACGAACTATTTTCATTTTGTTAAGGATAATTTATCTCGGTTACTTACGTTCCTAAATAGTGTTGATGAAGAAGTCATTATTTTACATTTCTTTGAAAGAGAAGGTGTAATTGGGAACTATTTTGATTTACTAGAAAGTATCTACCAATGCAGATTCGAGAAAATATCCTTGGAAGGATCGAAACACATTAAGGTGACGAGTCCCGTTTATTTTATTGAGGATACGTTTAAACGATTTACCAATTCGCCATATCACGCAAAGAACAATTTTCGGCAGTTGGAAACAGACGAACAGCTAAAAATGCTTGGAATTAGCGTTGATGATTTATCCGCAGTGACTCATGATGACCAGATCATTTCGAGGGCTTGGCGGCACAAACCAACTGGGAAGATTTACAAGAATAACATCGACTATTTCATTCATTCGAGCACGTCAATATCTGCAATTTATGAATTCGGACTAAAGGTATTAGAAAGAAGGAACATAACGGCCTTTGGGAATAACCTGATTTACATAGTTAGAGATAAAGCATCAAGTAGAAAACGGTTTATATGTAATCAGAAACAGATTATCGACTTGCCGGGAATAACTGCAGTAGATTTTTCTACCCGTTCGTTGGAACAGCAGATTTCTATTGCGCATAACTGTGATGTACTCATTGGTTTGCATGGAGCAGGACTAGTTAACGCTGTATATATGAAATCAGGGACATCAGTCATAGAATTTGTTCCCGTAGGACATTCCCTGCCGAAAAGTGACCTATTCGAGAATATTTGCCTAACAAGAAAGATAAGTTACCACAGAATATATTCTACCCCCCTTACGCTTGACGGGTTTACGACTGTTAACATCAATGACTTAGAGGATGTTTTAGAGTCGATAGATTGAATCTGCAGATAGATACAATGCGTTGTACTGATTCTATGTGGTCGATTTTGAGTAGCGAATTGTAGGGATTCCTAAAGCACTCGAAGGTGGTCAATAATTGGTCGCCCTGAAAATTCAGCACAACAAACAAAGTGCGTAAGTAACTGGAAACGTATTGGATGGGTAAAGCTCAGTCGCTAGGATAAATTGATTATGAGTCTACTACCCTAACCAACTGAGCTACAGGCCCGTCTGTTGTGTGGAGACTGAACCTAAACCATGGCCTCGTGATTACTGATCGAGGTAGCTTCTGAGTTTTTCCGAACGCGTGGGGTGGCGCATCTTACGCAGTGCTTTGGCTTCGATCTGGCGGATGCGTTCCCGAGTGACATCGAACTGTTTCCCGACTTCTTCCAGTGTGTGGTCGTTGTTCATGCCGATGCCAAAGCGCATTCGGATTACTTTGGCTTCCCGCTCGGTCAGGCTGTCCAGAATATCGCTGGTTGCACCGGTCAGACCCGAACCCAGTGCCGCTTCTTCAGGCGCTTCGACGTTCTTGTCTTCGATAAAATCGCCCAGGTGGGAATCTTCGTCATCACCGATCGGGGTTTCCATCGAGATCGGCTCTTTGGCAATCTTCAGGACCTTGCGGATCTTGTCTTCTGGCATATCCATGCGTTCGGCGAGTTCTTCCGGCAGTGCTTCACGGCCCTTTTCCTGCAGAATCTGCCGGGATACCCGGTTCAGCTTGTTGATGGTCTCAATCATGTGTACCGGTATACGGATGGTGCGTGCCTGGTCTGCAATTGACCGGGTGATCGCCTGGCGAATCCACCAGGTCGCGTAGGTCGAAAACTTATATCCGCGCCGATATTCAAACTTGTCTACCGCTTTCATCAATCCGATATTGCCTTCCTGAATGAGGTCGAGAAACTGCAGACCGCGGT
>Ga0315339_1000449_pt1 | contig 51694 bp, 49 predicted proteins | sample ASW17metaG_FD_204514 | JGI IMG/M metagenome (GOLD analysis project Ga0315339, IMG submission 204514) | Ammonia-oxidizing marine archaeal communities from Pacific Ocean, United States - ASW #17 | ecosystem: Environmental > Aquatic > Marine > Oceanic | place: USA: California | collected 2016-12-05 | reverse complement strand
TAATCACACCAACATTGTCCAATGCGCAATCGTTATGGCAGAAAATGATAGATAAAGGATGGGGTGAACTCGATCAGGCAGGTATAATTCGAGTTATTGAAGAACAATAACAACAGTTCACATGTTGCCTCTAGAAGACATTCTTGGTGTTAGACCAATTAATATCTGAAGGGTAGCCTTAAACATTTGTGCATTTTCACCTAATACAGAAAAAAACTGGGAATCAAGGTCCGTCATTTCGGGTTCAATATCGGATATGGTTCTTCGTCCGCTATCAGTTAAAAATAAGGCATGTGATCTAGCATCAGAACCTGGAGCCCTACGAATTAAATAAGCTTGCTCAAGCTGCCTGAGAACCTGTGATGTCATTGTCTGATCGACACCCGAATGTATAGCAAGACTTCGCTGGGTTACTGTTTGTTTTTCAATAACATTACGTTCTTCCAGTTTGCGTAAACCCAAAAGTAAAACATATTGAGCTTGTGTTAGACCTTGTTTCTTTAAGGTTTTTTTAACTTGCCGCTGCCACGCATTTGAAGTTCTACACAGAAGTATACCAATATTATCTTCGGGGCCTGTGTGGACTAAATTAGAAGTATTATTAATATCTAAATCCTTCATATTTATCAGGTAAAGTAATATAGTATGTATACATATTATATGTATACATACTATTGTCAATAAAAAAGAACCGCACAGTAAGACACTAGTGCGGCTCTTAGTATTTAAAGAAAGATAATTAGGTACAGAACTACATACCCATACCACCCATACCACCCATACCACCCATGTCTGGCATAGGCATTGAAGGTGCTCCAGCAGGCTCTGGTTTTTCAGCAACCATAGCCTCTGTAGTAATTAGCAACCCAGATACACTTGCCGCATCCTGCAATGCTGCTCTAACGACCAGAGTTGGATCAATTATTCCCGCCTTAACCATGTCGGTGTAGACGCCATTTTGGGCATCATAACCATAGGTTGGGCTTTTTTGCTCTAATAGCTTACCAGCTATGACAGCACCATCAGCTCCTGAGTTTTCAACAATTTGTCTAACTGGTGACTGAATAGCTTTACGGACGATATTAATACCAACTTGTTGATCTTCGTTTTCAGCCGTTATCTTATCAAGTGCCTTTGAAGCATAAAGCAGGGCCACACCACCACCTGGAACGACACCCTCTTGAACAGCGGCTCTCGTTGCATGCATAGCGTCTTCGACTCTATCTTTTTTCTCTTTTACTTCTATTTCTGTGGCACCACCAACACGTATAATAGCTATACCGCCTGCTAACTTAGCCAAACGTTCCTGAAGCTTTTCTTTATCGTAGTCTGATGAAGTTTCTTCTATCTGTGCTCTGATTTGATTACAGCGACCAACAATATCAGCTTTTTTACCGGCTCCGTCGACTATTGTCGATTCTTCCTTAGTAATATGAACCCTCTTGGATGTACCAAGCATATCAAGAGTTACATTTTCTAGCTTAATTCCAAGATCTTCAGAAATAACTTGACCATTTGTTAATATAGCAATGTCTTCGAGCATCGCTTTACGACGATCCCCGAAACCAGGTGCTTTAACCGCTGCTATTTTCAGACCGCCACGGAGCTTATTAACTACCAAAGTAGCTAATGCCTCTCCTTCAATATCTTCTGCTATAATCAGCAATGGGCGACTAGATTGAACAACCGCCTCAAGAACAGGTAACATAGCCTGCAAACTGGAGAGTTTCTTCTCATGGAGAAGTATATACGGATTCTCCATCTCACAGATCATTTTATCAGCATTAGTAATGAAGTAGGGGCTTAAGTAACCGCGATCAAACTGCATACCTTCAACTACATCCAACTCAGTGGCCAGACTTTTAGCTTCTTCAACAGTAATTACGCCCTCATTACCAACCTTTTGCATTGCGTCAGCAATAATTGCTCCAACTTCGCGGTCTCCATTAGCTGAGATGGTTCCGACCTGAGATATTTCCTCATTGGTCTTTACCTTTTTAGCACTTTTTTCAATTGCCTTAACTACAGCCTCTACAGCGGCATCAACCCCACGCTTTAGATCCATAGGATTCATCCCAGCAGCAACTGCGCGAGATCCCTCCCTAAATATAGCCTGAGCCAACACAGTGGCTGTTGTAGTACCATCACCAGCTAAATCATTAGTCTTGGAAGCAACTTCCTTGACCATCTGGGCACCCATATTCTCGAACTTATCGTCAAGCTCAATTTCTTTTGCAACCGTAACACCATCTTTGGTTATTCTTGGTGCGCCAAATGCTTTGTCTAGAATAACGTTACGCCCCTTAGGACCTAGCGTTACCGAAACAGCATCGGCAAGAGTATCGACACCACGCAGCAACTTATCGCGTGCTGAAGTGCCAAACTTTACTTCTTTTGAAGCCATTCTATTAAATTCCCTAAGTTATATTTGCGTTAAGCAGCTTTTTTCTTGGCATTTTTTTTGCCTTCAACGATACCCATGATATCGGACTCCTTCATAATGAGCAGTTCCTCTCCATCTATCGTTACTTCAGTGCCCGACCATTTGCCAAACAGCACTATATCACCGGCTTTTACATCCATCGGCGTTATACTGCCGTCTTCTGCACGTGCACCAGACCCAACGGAAACTACTTGACCTTCCGATGGTTTTTCTTGTGCCGTATCAGGGATAATAATACCACCGGCTGTTTTTTCGTCTGATCCTACTCTGCGGACCACAACCCGATCGTGTAACGGGCGAAAACTCATGCCTTAATCCTCCATATTTTCATATATTTTTGCGATTCCGCGATTATCGCGGCAACTATTAGCACTCCAACCGTAGGAGTGCCAAACAGATAGTGACGGCATAGCCCGCTGTCAACCACCGACCAGCTTAAGTAATCAGATTTATGTATATCTATTAATTCTTCCCTATATCATAATTTAAATAAGTAACTGTATTTAAAAGAGTAATTTTATTACAAGATTATTCTATGTTAGAATTAATAATTTATTATTAATTCACATAATTAAGGTTTTTCTATTAGTTTTTACAATATATTTGGTAATTTCCTTATTAAGATTATCATTAAACTTGTCAGGTAGATAAAAAAAACGTAGCAATACAAAATATCATGCTTAAGATTCCCTTTAGGAATAGTAAAAAATAAAATATTGAAGTACATTCATTATAGTCCAGCTCAAAACCTGGAGGATTTATGACTATAAAAGTAGCTATTATCGGTTCAGGGCCGAGCGGTTTTTATACAGCAGATTCGCTGATTAAAAGTAAAAGCGACGTCGAAATCGATATTATTGATCGATTACCAACACCATTTGGTTTAATTCGTGGTGGCGTGGCACCAGACCATCAGACAACCAAAAAGGTTGCAAAAGCTTATGAAAAAATAGCACTTAATAATTCAGTTAACTATTTTGGCAACGTCGAAGTAGGTAAAGATATTTCCATCGATGAATTACGAAAAACATATGACGCCGTAGTCCTTGCAGTCGGAGCACCAACTGATCGAAAACTAGGTATTCCGGGCGACGACAAAAAAGGTGTGTACGGATCCGCTGATTTTGTTGGATGGTACAATGGCCATCCTGACTTTACCAATTTAAACCCTAATCTAAATGTCAAAGCTGTCGCCGTAATAGGGGTTGGAAACGTGGCAATTGATGCTGCCAGAGTATTAGTAAAAACTCCCAATGAAATGGCAGCAACAGATATTGCGGATCACGCCACCCAAGCAATAAATGCTTCGCCAATATCTGACGTCTATTTGTTCGGAAGAAGAGGGCCTGTTGAAGCAAAATTTACTAATGTTGAGCTGCGAGAGATGGGAAAATTGGAAAACTGCATGCCCATAGTCCATGAAGATCAAATCCCAGAAGAAGTAGTTGGCTCTTGGTCTGAAAGAGACCAACGATTAAAGGAACGTAACCTGACAACTATGCGTGAGTTTTTACAGGTAGATCCGACTACTAAATCAAAAAATGTACATTTTGAGTTTTTTGCCAACCCTGTAGAGGTACTTGGGAATGATAGAGTTGAAGGTCTTCGAGTAGAGAAAACAATGGTCAAAGGTGGAAGAGCTTTGGGTACAGGTGAGTTTTTTGAGATAGAATGCGGCCTAGTAGTTGCAGCCATAGGATATTATTCTATTCCCGTCAAAGGCGTGCCATTTGATAATGATAATGGAATTGTTAAACATATAGATGGACGAATAGATGAAGGTGTGTATGCAGTAGGATGGATTAAACGTGGACCTACTGGAGTTATAGGAACAAATAAACCGGACGGTGTTATTGCAGCAAAACAAATTATTGAAGACACCAAGGAAAGTGAAAAGCTAGGACGTATTGCCCTTACATCCATGTTAAAAGAAAGAAATGTAAGAATAGTTACTTATCAAGACTGGCAAAAAATTGACGAAGCTGAAATGACCGCTGCTAGCAATCAAGCACCTAGAAAAAAGTTTGTAACTGTTAAAGAAATGATATCTGCACTTGATTAAATGAAAAAAAAAGCGTTTAAGAAAAAAACTTTTACTTTTTGTCAAAAAAACATCATTTAGCACTTGAAAGAAACTCACCAGAGGAAGATGTTAAGCTAGTAGCAATGTACTCGCTAATAACCCCGGAAATCAAATACAACCCATAAGAAATCGTCCAAGGAAAAAGTATATGTCCCAGGTAGCCGCCCTGGCTCGGCCGGAAGAAAAACGCGATGAAGTAGAATCAGCAGTAGTTCGCTTTGCTGGAGATTCTGGTGATGGAATGCAACTAACCGGAACCCAGTTTACATTGACTGCAGCACTTGCAGGAAATGACTTAGCAACATTCCCCGATTTTCCAGCTGAAATACGAGCTCCAGCAGGAACAACCTTTGGTGTATCAGCGTTCCAAATTAATTTTGGAGCAAGAAGGATCATGACATCGGGTGATGACCTGGATGTGCTAGTCGTAATGAATCCAGCAGCATTAATAACAAACTTATCAGATGTTAAGCCAGGCGGTATAGTTATAGCAGATGTCGGGGCATTTTCTAAACGCAACCTAACTAAGGCTGGTTACGAAAACAGCCCTCTGGAAAATGGCAACAGCTTAGATAAATACCGTGTAATTAAAATCGACATGTCAAGGTTGACTGTCGAATCTGTCAAGGAATTTGGTTTATCCAATAAAGAAGCCCTCAGATCAAAAAACATGTGGGCATTAGGGTTAGTGTATTGGATGTACGGGCGAACCCGAGCTGCATCAGTTGACTGGCTTAACGCTAAATTTTCAAAACAGCCTAACATTGCTGCAGCTAATATAGCGGCTTTGAATGCTGGTCACGCATTCGGGGAAACGGCAGAAATGCCAGCTGAGATAGGTGGCTATAGCATACCGCCAGCTAAGATCGACCCAGGTATATATCGTACCGTCACCGGAACTGAATCTGTAGCACTAGGACTCTTAGCGGGAACACAATTGGCTAAGGTTGGTTTAACCTTTTGCTCATACCCAATAACACCGGCATCTGCTTTGTTGCATCAGTTGGCCGCTCTGAAGGAATTTGGAGTAATTACTTTCCAGGCCGAAGACGAAATAGCTGCCGTGGGTGCCGCTCTAGGTGCTTCCTATGCAGGCTCTCTGGGTATTACGTCCAGTTCCGGTCCCGGTATAGCTTTAAAAATGGAGGCAATAGGGCTAGCAATAGCTACAGAGCTTCCACTTGTTATAGTAAACTCACAGCGTGCTGGACCGTCAACTGGTCTACCTACAAAAACTGAGCAATCAGATCTCTATCAAGCTGTATTTGGTCGTAATGCAGATTCCCCAATGCCTGTAATTTCAGTTAGCTCATCAACAGATGGATTTGAGGTAGCCATAGAGGCAGTACGTCTAGCAACAAAATTTATGACACCGGTAATGCTACTAACAGATGGTTACCTGGCTAATGCGTCTGAACCATGGTTAATTCCAAATATAGAGGATTATGATTCATTTGAAGTTAACTTCCGAACCAATCCTGATAATTTTCAACCGTACTCCAGAGATGAAAAAACCTTATCAAGACCCTGGGTAAAGCCGGGTACACCCCTACTAACTCATAGAATAGGTGGTATAGAACGCGCTGATGGAACTGGACACATATCATACTCACCAGAAAACCACCAAAAGATGACCGACTTGCGAGCAGCAAAAATTGATGGAATAGCTAATGACATACCTGAACAAGGTATTGAACAAGGTAAAGCAGGAGATGGTTTAGTAGTGATAGGATGGGGTTCAACATACGGCCCAATCAGTAGAGCAGTCAGCAATATACGTAAAGAAGGATTTGACGTGGCCCATATCCATTTACGCTATATTTGGCCGCTACCAAGGAATCTGGGCAAGCTACTTAAAAGCTTTGACCAAGTTATGGTGCCCGAGATGAACAATGGCCAACTAGTCACACTTCTACGTGCGCAGTATCTCATCCCGGCGGAAGGTTTTAATAAAGTAAATGGCAAGCCTTTCCTTATCAATGAGTTAGAAGGGGCCATTCGTGGTCGGATGGAGCAATAAAATGAATGTACAAACACCTCCAGAAAAACTAACTGCAAGAGATTATGCAACTGATCAAGAAGTTCGGTGGTGTCCGGGCTGTGGTGATTATGCTATTCTTAAGGCCGTACAAAAAACCCTCGCTGATCTTCAAGCTAACCCTGAAAAGACAGTGTTCGTTTCAGGCATCGGTTGTGCTGCCAGATTTCCGTATTATATGGAAACTTATGGTTTCCATACTATCCACGGCAGATCTCCAACAATCGCGACAGGAGTTAAACTCTCCAATCCCGAGCTAGACGTTTGGGTTGTTGGCGGGGACGGTGATATGCTTTCTATTGGTGGCAATCATACCATGCATGCATTAAGACGAAACGTAGACCTAAATATTTTACTATTCAATAATGAAATCTATGGCCTTACTAAAGGACAATATTCTCCAACATCTCAGCCTGGCACACGTTCCCCTTCCACTCCTTATGGATCTATAGATAGCCCAGTTTCTGCCGCTCAGTTTGCTATTGGAGTAGGCGGTAGATTCATAGCCAGATCTGCAGACATCCTACAAAAACATCTTCCGGTTGTTCTCAAACGTGCTTATGAAAACCAGGGCGCCTCATTCGTAGAAATATTTCAAAATTGTATTGTGTACAATGATGCCGTTTTTAGTCATTTTACTGAAAAATCTGTTGCCGCTGATAATCAAATACACGTTGAACACGGACAACCACTCATATTTGGTTCTGGATTAGATAAAGGACTAATAATGAAAAAAGATTCTATTGAGCTCGAAATAGTTACAATTGGAGAGCAAGGTGTTAAAGAAAAAGACATTCTGATACATGATGAAAAAAACCGAATGCTAGCTATGTTACTTGCCAGCATGCAACCTCCTAGCTTTCCTATTGCCCTCGGGGTCCTCTATTGTGATCCCACACCAACTTATGACGGGGCAGTACACGAGCAAATTAAAACTGTAAAAAAATCAAAAGGAAAAGGTGACTTTAATAAACTTTTACGCAGAGGACACACCTGGGAGGTATAGTATAGCTGATAAAGCCAGCTGTTTTATTTATTCGCCTTCATCCTCTTCTACTTTAGAAGCTTCCTCAGCAGATTTTTTTAAACGCAACTTACTACGTTTCCACTTTTTCTCAGCATATAGAGCTATAAAAACAGCCATTGCTATACCAAGAAGGATCAATGGACCATGGTGTCCTGCTGAATCACCACCAAGAATTCCATGTGCTGAAGCAGGACTAATAAACACTTAAGCCTCTAGATAAAATAATAGCTAACATCGATTTCAATCTATTAATTATTGGGGTAATCATAATTAAGGAAATTGTTTCATAAGTTACTTTCATTAAATATAGACACCCGAAAAGAAATTAAAACAACTGGATAATTAATTAAAGTAGTGTTTTTTTCATAAAACTAATGTTAGCACTAAACGTGTCAAAAAGCCGCACAGCTTTTTTTAATCAAACGGCTACGAACTGCTAAGTAAATACTATTAATTAATAATTATTATCTCGCTACAGTTAAGGCGAGGAGGAAGCAAATGGTGGCTCATAGCACTGACGTGACACAGAATTTTGTCGAACGAATAAGTGAGATAGCTATAGATTACGTAGCTTTACTTAAACCTCGGGTAATGTCTCTCGTCGTATTTACTGGGTTTGCTGGTCTATTCGTAGCGCCCGGTAACCTTCCACCAGTGCTTGCAGCAGTAGCAGTTATTTGTATTGCTATCAGCGCCGGTGCTGCTGGTGCGATCAATATGTGGTACGAAAGAGACATTGACGCCTTGATGGAGCGCACCAAAAATCGTCCTATACCTGCAGGTAAAATTTCACCCAATAAAGCACTGATATTTGGTGTTCTATTAAATATACTACCGGTCCTAGTTATGGGGTTCCTATTAAACTGGGTGGCCGCTGCATTACTTGCATTTGCCGCCGGGTTTTATATCTTTATCTATACGATATGGTTAAAAAGACGAACACCACATAATATAGTTATAGGAGGAGCAGCTGGAGCAATACCACCCATGATAGGCTGGGCTGCCGTTACCGGATCAATAACTTTGGATTCCATCGTTCTATTTCTCATTATTTTTATGTGGACTCCGCCACACTTTTGGGCACTAGCATTATATCGCGAAGGTGATTATGCCAAAGCAGGAGTACCTATGTTACCAGTGGTGTCTGGAGCCGCTGAAACAAGGCGTCAGATTTTAATTTATACGGTACTTTTGATACCACTTACTTTCGCACCGCTAATACTAGGTACAGCTGGACTAATTTATGGCGTAACTACAGGTATTTTAGGTGCTTACTTTTTCTGGCTAGCCATACAAATTATAAGAAGCAAAAACGACAAGTCTGCCCGTCGTCTATTTGGATTTTCAATAATTTACCTGTTTGCTCTTTTTGCAGCATTAATAATTGAACAAGTAAAAATATAAAATTTTCAATTTAAAAGTGGAATGTTCCTTAGAAGTCCTTAAGGAAACAAAAATTTGAAAACAATATGCAATCTATAAACGTAATTGTTTTGCCTGTGAGATATATTCTACTCTCTACCAGAAAATGTGACCGCCCTACTTTAGAGAGAGAAGGTAGACCGAGGCTGTTAGGTTCAGGCGCGTGTTACGCTAGATCGTCGGATGTGTTCCCTCCCGCTCTTCGTAAGCTTTCAGTTTACTTTATAAAGGTAGTGAGAAGTATTATATAGAACTAACCTATTGATTGCTTACGTACTTCATAAAAATTGCTATAGGTTAGACATTGGGTCTTCCTAACGAAATAGGTTTTATAAATTACTTAATTAAACTATTTGAGCGGTATTCCACCAAAAAAGTATAGTAAGCGTGTAAGATGAGTATAATCTGCCTCTATAGCCATAAGAGTCATTAGTACCATTAATGCCAATGGTGGTAACAAAATAGCGTAAACTATAGCTAGTCTTTCCCAAACCATATGCATGAAAATTGCGACTATCAAACCGGCCTTTAATAGCATAAAGATTATTATCAAAGACCAGCGCAAATATCCTTGAAATTCTAATATATCTACTGCATATGAACATGCGCTAAGTACAAATAACAAACCCCATATTTTAAAATAAATACCAAGAGGATGTTGTTGGCCTTCTGTTGTTGTTGACATAAGAAACCCCTTACCAGAGATAGAAAAATGCGAAAATGAAAACCCAGACAAGATCTACGAAATGCCAGTAAAGGCCAGTAGTTTCTACTATATCATAGGAACCCTTGTGACTAGTAAAGAAACCTCGTCGCTCAGTATTCGCCTCATAGTCACCACGCCACACTTTCCTAGCAACAAGTAAAAGAAAGATTACTCCTATGGAAACATGTGCCCCGTGAAAACCCGTAATCATAAAGAAAGTTGCGCCAAATTGTTGTGCACCAAAGGGATTACCCCATGGTCTGACACCCTCATGAATCAGCTTAGTCCACTCAAAAGCCTGCATACCTACAAAGGAGGCACCAAGGATGGCTGTTATAATGAGCAATAAAGTAGTTTTTTTTCGGTCTAGCCTATAGCCATAGTTAACCGCCAATACCATGGTGCCACTGCTTGTTATAAGAATAAAAGTCATTATGGCAATTAGTATTAAAGGTATATCAGCACCAAACATATGAAGTGCGAAGAGTTCACTTGAAGGTGGCCACGGAACAGCCGTAGACATACGGACTGTCATATAAGAAATTAAGAAAGTACTAAATATAAACGTATCACTTAGGAGAAAAATCCACATCATGGATTTACCCCAAGGGACACCCTTGAAGGCTCTCTGATCAGACGCCCAGTCTGCTATCACGCCCTGCATGCCATCCGGTCGATCAGTCGACACTGCTGAATGCTCTACATTTGTTTCGGCCATATGCCCATACCCTTCTTTACGTAATCACAAACCAAATGAATAAAAATATCCAAAGAGCTAATAAAAAATGCCAATAAAAGGCACATAGCTCAACGCTATAATATATTTTTTGATCTTCAAAACCGCGCCATATTCTCAAAACAGTACGCCCCCAAACATAGAGCCCGCCAATAAGGTGAATAGCGTGTAACGCACTCAACATATACAAAAAAGCCAACGCTGGATTCGTGGGAGCAAAATACCCAAGTGCATCAAGCTGTCTAACAACTAATAATTGACCAACCAAAAAAGCTAGTGCAAGCGCTCCTCCCACTAATAAGCCAACTTCTACATTTGCCATTTTATCACGGCGGGTATTAATAACCGCCCACTGCATCGCCAAGCTGCCACCAAGTAAAACTATTAAATTTAACCACATAATTAATGGTTCGGGAACCGGATTCCAATCAGCCAATGCCATCCTGTCAGAGTAAGCCACTACTGAGAGAGAAAATACCACACCTACCACGCCCACAAATACGCGTAGTGCCAATTTCTCCTTAGGTAGCCCTATAGACCCTCCAGTATGAGCATTATCGATTTCAACCTGGGATTCTAGCCAAGGCTTGGTCCTTATGTCGCTAAAAAACCCCACTAGGCATTACTTTCAGAGGATACAAGTTTTACATCATCAGGGTGAATGTTTTGTGGGACATAGTCGTCTTTAGTTCCAGGAACACTAAATGAATAGGCCCAACGATAAACAACTGGCAATTCTTTAGAGAAATTTCCATGACCAGGAGGTACGGTTTCCGTCTGCCATTCTAATGTAGTCGCCTTCCAAGGATTTTGCCCTGCTGGTTTTCCTTTAAAGACGCTTACAATTATATTGTAAATAAAGACAACTTGAGCAAATCCAACTATTAGAGCTGCTACAGTAATAAAGGCATTAAGATCTGCAGCAGAATCTGGAATAAAACTCGTGTCATCCACTGACCAATAGCGTCGTGGAACGCCAACGAAGCCAAGATAGTGCATTGGAAAATAAATTAGATACGCTCCTACAAATGTAACCCAAAAATGAAATCTACCCATTGCATCATTAAGCATTCTTCCTGACATGAGAGGAAACCAATGATAAATCGCACCAAATACTACTAATATCGGTGCGACACCCATAACCATATGGAAATGGGCTACCACAAACATAGTATCGGAGAGTGGCACATCAACAACCACATTCCCTAGAAATAAGCCCGTAATTCCTCCATTTACAAAAGTAATAATAAAAGCAATTGCAAATAACATAGGGATAGTAAGATGAATATCTCCGCGCCATAATGTTAAAGTCCAGTTATATACTTTAAGAGCCGTTGGAACGGCAATGATTAAGGTGGTTGTTGCAAAGAAAAATCCAAAGTAGGGATTCATTCCACTTACATACATATGGTGTGCCCAAACAACAAAACTAAGTGCTCCAATCCCAACAATTGCCCAGACCATCATACGATAACCAAAAATATGTCTTCGGGCATGAATACTAAGTAAATCTGATACGATACCAAATGCTGGCAGGGCTACAATATAAACTTCAGGATGGCCAAAAAACCAAAACAAGTGTTGAAAGAGAATTGGGCTGCCCCCTCCGTAAGAAAGCTGCTCACCAAACTCAACAATAGCAGGCATGAAAAAGCTGGTTCCCAGAACACTATCTAAAGTCATCATAATCGCGCTTACAAATAATGCTGGAAATGCCAATAAAGCTAAAACGGTAGCGGTAAAAATACCCCAAATTGTTAATGGCATGCGCATTAATGTCATGCCACGCGTCCGGCCCTGAAGGATTGTAACTACATAGTTAAGCCCACCCATTGTAAAACCAACAATAAATAGAGACAAAGAAACTAGCATTAAGATTATACCCCAACCCGTTCCACCAGGGGTTCCTGATAGGATTGCCTGCGGAGGATAAAGGGTCCAACCAGCCCCAGTTGGTCCGCCAGTTACAAAAAAGCTAGAACACAGAACCAAAACGGCTACGAGATAAATCCAGTAACTAAGCATATTCACATATGGGAAAACCATGTCTCTGGCGCCCACCATCAATGGTATTAAATAATTGCCAAAACCACCTAAAAAAAGTGCAGTTAATAGATAAATAACCATAATCATACCGTGCATGGTAACAAACTGGAGATATGACTCAGGACTAATGAATGAAAATGATTCCGGGAAACCAAGTTGCAATCGCATCAGCCATGATAACACTAAGCCCACTAGTCCAATTGCCACCGCAGTGCAGCCGTACTGAACTGCAATTACTTTTGCATCTTGGCTAAATACATATTTTGTCCACCAGCTATGCGCATGGTAAAGATCGGCTTCAGGGACTTCGGCCGGACCTACATTTTCAATTTTCTCCGGAGTTATATCAACCATCAACTAAACCTCATTATTCTTTCTTTAAATTCCCTTAATAACTTAACTAGCGCGCAACTGTCATTTCATCAGTTTCTAGCGCATTAGCGTTCATTGCTAATTTTGGGATTAAGCCATCTTTATTTCTTATATCCGCTCGCATCTCAGCAAAAGTCTCTTGTTCTGCCAGCCAAGCGTCATAGTCATCTTTTCCTGCTACTGTTACTAGCCCCCTCATAGCATAGTGGCTGTTACCACATAGCTCAGCACACAGAATATCAAACTCCCCTTCCCTTGATGGCGTCATCCAGTAGTAAGTAACTACACCAGGAACCATATCCATTTTAGCCCTGAATTGCGGAACATAGAAGTTATGGAGCACGTCCAAGGACCGAAATAATAGATTGACTGGTTGGCCAAGTTGGAGATGCATATCATAACCATCTGTTACAAGTATATCGTCTTGAGCATTCGGATCGTCAAGGTGTAAACCAAATGGGTTATCGTCATTTATAAGCCTCGCGTCCGATAACCCAAGCTTTCCATCAGCGCCCGGATAACGAACGGCCCATTCCCATTGTTTACCCATAACCTCTATTTTTACAGCTTCCTCAGGTACCGAAACATAATCATTCCATACATACAGTCCCGGAGCCAAAAGGCCGGCAACTCCAACAGCAGTAATAACTGTAAGCCATACCTCTAATTTTTTACTTTCGGGATTATATTCAGCTTTATGGTTTGTATTTTCTGTGTTCTGTCTTTTTTTAGAATTAGAGTGAAACAGGTAAATACACATCGCCATAAACATCAAAATGATAATATAAGCAACGCCTGTAATCCAAAACGTTATGTCGATGGTTGTATCCATCGACCCCCAATTAGATGCAATTTCCGTCGACCACCACGGAGTAAATAGGTGAAACACTAACGAGCCGATGGCTACAAGAGCCACTATGATTGCTACCCACATTCAATCGTTTTCCTTAACTATGAGGACTTACGGATCTTAGATCCCAGCCTTTTAAGTATATTTAAAGACCAAATTATCCTAGTTTTTTCATACCAAAAACAGCACCCACCATGTTTGTAATGAATACAGTTAGTTTATTTAAATATGATATACTACAAGGTTTCCGTCTGGGCCACTATTTGATCGACCTTTTTGTGCGACGATGGGACGCACAGCTAAAAGCATCTTTAAAAACATAACTGCGACCGATAAGCGCGGCAGCTTGATAACTGCAAACATTCAAACGAGATTATATAATAAATACGGAGCTTAGACCAACATTGAACCAAACAGCACATCTACCAAATAAAGGCCAAAAAGCATTTGATAATAACCAAGATATGGCTTCATGGTTATTCGTTTTGTCAGCTATGGTGCTGGTGATGGTATCAATAGGAGGTATTACCCGACTGACAGGTTCTGGTCTATCTATGGTTGAATGGAGACCATTTATGGGTTTTATCCCTCCATTTTCTGAAACTGAGTGGTTAAGGGTATTTAACCTATATAAGGCAAGCCCTGAGTACCAGGAAGTTAATTCTGGTATTTCATTGGCTGGTTTTAAATCAATATTTTGGTGGGAATTTATCCATCGTCTCTGGGGTAGGCTTATTGGAGCAGCTTTTCTATTACCATTTCTCTGGTTTCTGTTTAAAAGACAAATTAACCCATCACTTGTACCACGGCTAATTCTTTTATTTATTCTTGGCGGTGCTCAGGGGTTTTTAGGCTGGTATATGGTTAAAAGCGGATTAATTAATGAACCAGAAGTGAGCCAATATAGACTGGCTGCACACTTACTTTTAGCGTTAGCATTATATATAGCATTATTTTGGACGGCCCTACAGCTGCGTTTTCCACAATCTGAAGAAAGACAAAATCAAAAGACAAAAGGTGTAGTCAATCTAGCACGACTAACTTTCTTTATGGTCGCAATTACTATTCTGTCCGGTGCTTTTGTTGCGGGTACAGACGCAGGTTTCGCCTACAACACATTTCCTCTAATGAACGGTCAATTAATACCATCTGACTACCTACCTCCTCCTTGGTTTACAAGTGCATTTGAAGATATAGTAACCGTACAATTTAATCACCGCACCTTAGCTATTCTGTCATTATTCATAGCATTGATAACTTGGTGGCGAAGTAGATGGATTGTTCTAGTGGAACGAGCGAGGAAAGTAGTAAATGGCATGCTAATAATAATTTTTCTGCAGGTGGTGCTAGGTATCACAACATTGATATTAGCTGTTCCAACTCCCTTAGCTGCAACCCACCAAGTCGGGGCCGTGCTTCTTCTTACAATGACTGCTTGGTTTATTTTTGAATTAAATAAACTCAAGTAAATAAAAGAAAAACAATCAAGCGGTTAACGTACGACGCAATAAATTAACCCTATTATCAAGTTCCTTTGGAATATATGACGAAACAGGCACTTGCCCCCAAACTGGTTTTGGCCAAGCTGGGTCAGTAGTAAATCTAGCAATGACATGTATATGTAGCTGAGGCACTTGGTTGCCAAGTAATCCAATATTAATTTTATCGGGTGAGAAAAGCTTTTCCATAACCTTACTACACTTAACTAACTCAGATGTAGTGAGAACTAGATCTTCAGATTTGAGATCATGTAATTCCTGTAAACCCGGCCTCTGGGGTACCAATATTAGCCATGGGTAATGAGAATCATTCATGAGCAATACTTTGCAGCAATCCAATTTAGCAATTTCGATAGTGTCGGATACGAGCATTGGATGCAGAACAAAAGTATGACTGGTAAAAATTTTGTTAATCATAAACAAATCATAAGGCTAATTAACATGTATATTTTGTCGAAAACGCCTATCGTAAACCAACCAAACTAACGCCAACACCTGCATCGCTAATGCTATACAAAATGCTGTCCTGTAGCCAGATTCAGCATAACCTCCGCCTACATCTAACGGCCAGAGATTGATGATTTCTCCGATTCCCCATTGTATTGCGAAAGCTGATAGAAATATTAGCAAGTTCATCCCTGTACTAGCTCGTCCAGTGAGATGGTCCTGAAATGATTGGGACAGTACAGCAAAGCTTAAGACACCAACAGATCCCAACATGCCAAATACAAACCACAGTAGATTTGGTGCAGCGACCCATTTTCCAATAACAAGTAGTTGTACTAAAATAAAAAAGATCATACCAACCGTGACCACAACAATTGGTGGGATGTTTTTTTTAGCAAGCCTGACTGCAATTAACCCAATAAGAATATTTCCAAATACAAAACCAATAGCACCGTATAGCAATGTAAAACTAACGGAAACAGCTTCGAGTTTTGCAACATCCCTTAACCAGGGCCCAGCCCATAGTGTCTGGATGGCCAGAAACGTTCCTTGAGATAAGGCAGTAATTGGAGCAAGCTGCCAAAAAACTCTCTTTCCGTATATTTTTTTTAAGTCACTAATTTGATCGGCTAAGCCACCTACCCTCCTCTCGCGCTCACGTTCTGGCACAGCAAACCAAATAATTATCGCAACCACTAAAGTGGATATAGCCAGCACTAAAAATCCATAGCGCCATCCCACATTCGCAACCAAATACTGTGTAGGTGCAGTAGCAGTGATAGCTCCCAGTCCCCCACTAGCCATTATAAAACCATTTGCAATGGGTAGTTTTTCGCGAGGAAACCATTCTCCCATTGCTTTAAAAGAAGCCATTAAGCAGGCAGCAACGCCTAGACCTATCATCGCACGCCCCAATGCGAGATCCCATAATCCATACCCAAAACTAAAGACCAAAGCCCCAATTGAGGCAACTATCAATAAACAAGATACAGTTCGACGAGGCCCATGACTATCGAGGAAAAAACCTAAAGGCAGTTGCGCAGCGGCGAATGAAATAAAATAAGCACTGGTTAATAAACCCAAGCCTCCGGCACTCAGACCAATTTCCTCAACTAAATTAGGCCCTATAACCGCATTAACAGTACGATATAAATAGGATAAAAAATAACCCAGCGCAAAAGGAATAAAAACTCTACAAACTAACCAATAAAATTTTGGTTCTTTTTGACCAGTATTATTTTTTATATTTACTTTTTCCATGAGGATAAAACCCTAAGGTGGAGTTATTGGCCTCTAAATACAGGCTTTTTTCCATTAAGAAACGCTTCATATCCCTCTTTATAGTCATCACTATCTGCATAATCATATTGCGCGTCCATCTCATCGGATGTGTATGGATTTCGCTTGTCTATTCGACGAATGGCTTTACGATGCCAATGAGCCGCAAGCGGTGCGCCAATTGCAATCCGTTTGGCAGAACTCGTAACTTCTTCTAACAAATTATCTTGATCTGCAATACGTGTGATTAATTTTTTAGATTTAGCTTCTTCTGCTGAATAGATCTGACCCTCTAAAAGAATTTCAAGTGCTGTCGGTTTACCAGCTGCATCAACCAAAAGCTCAAGCAAACCATAAGAAAGAAAGAGGCCGACATTCTTAGCTGGAATTCCAAATCTTCCAGAAGGACTAGAAATACGAAGATCACAAGCCAAAGCCAATTCAAACCCCCCTCCCAAACAAAAACCGTTTATCATAGCTATTACCGGTAACCGGCATTCATGGGCTGCAAAAAATGCCTTACCAGTTGCCTCTTCATAGGCTTTCACTTTCTCCCGGGTGGCGCGCTCTTCTTCAAATCCACTTATATCCGCTCCAGCACAGAAAGCCGCATCTCCAGCTCCTTTAATAACTAAGCACCGAAGCTCTTCTTCTCGGGACACTAATTCAATAGTATTGGCTAGCAATATCCAGTCAACCTGTCGAAGAGCATTACGTTTTTCAGGCCTATTTAAAGTAATAAATGCTACATTATTATGCCGTTCTACTAAAATAGTGTTATTCATAAATTATGCGCCCATAAGTTTAAATATTAATAAAAGCTATAACTACATTCAATATGCCCCAATTCGCCATATAGCACGAGCATTAGAAATTAGGTAATAGCTGACAACGAATTAGCCGGCCGGCCGGCAAAGTTCTTAAGCGTGTCTTGTAATATTTTTTGTTCAACATCACGTGTTATAAAAACTATACGCGTGCGTTTATCTATAGTTTCCCAAGAATCTAATTCCACTGGTGGATGAAAAACATGCTGAACTCCGTGTATTACAACGGGGCCATTTAATTCAGCCACATTGATTATACCCTTAACCCTTAACAAGTCTGGTCCCTTTAGCAACATAATTAAATCAAACCATTGTTCTACAGCATCTAATCTTATCGGCTCATCAAAAGTTACACAAAATGCCCTAATTTTATCATCGTGACGATTAACATCATGATGGTCGTGGGAATGTAACTCAATTTCAGTATACGCTTCTTCTTTAAGCCACTTGATAACATCAGGTTTTTTTTCTTCTGGATTATATAATCCTATACCAAATAGTTCTTTAGGTTCCACAGCACCATTCACCACCATCAAACGGGGTGCCGCTGGATTTATTTGATTAAGTCTATCCTCCAGCAATTTAAGAGAAACCGCATCTATTAAATCAGTTTTAGTTATTAAAAGTCTATCCGCAACTGCTACTTGCTTTATAGATTCAAACTGGCAGTCGAGCGTAGACATACCGTTTACCGCATCAACACTTGTTACAACACCATCCAGACGAAAATACCTTACTGTAAGATCGTCTCCCATCAATGTATGAAGAATTGGGGCTGGGTCAGCAAGCCCTGTTGTTTCAATCAAAACTCTTTCAAAAGGAGGAACGTCACCTCGCATGCGAACCATCATTAAATCCCGTAAAGTATTCACTAAGTCGCCTCGAACAGTACAACATAAACAGCCATTATTTAATAAAACCATATCTTCCTTACCGCCAACCACCAGCTCGTGATCAATTCCTATTTCACCAAACTCATTTACTATTACGGCACTGTTATTCATGCCGGTTTGTTGAAGTAAATAATTTAGAACTGTGGTCTTTCCACTACCCAAGAAGCCGGTCAACAATGTAACTGGGATGGCCTCGATCTCGAGGCTTTTCTCATTATTTATCACTAAAATTATCTCCTTTAAATAATAGAGCGACTTGACATCTTGTGATTCAGAACCAGTATAGCACACACAACTAGCACCACAGATATGTATACTAAACACATCTGAAAGGACTAATGGATATGACAAAAGAAATCTCTACGCTTTTCTCCCCCAGAATATCTATAGAGCAAGTAGAAGAGGGTGACGAGCTAGCACCTAAGTTCGATGAATATGGTTTGATACCTGTAGTAACCACGGATGCCATAAGCGGCGAGGTGTTAATGCATGGCTATATGAATACCCAAGCACTAGAAAAAACAATTCTTACTGGCGAAGCATATTATTGGAGTCGCAGCCGCAAATGCCTTTGGCACAAAGGCGCTACTAGTGGTCTTGTTCAGAAAGTAATTGAGATACGTATCGATGACGATCAAGATGCAATCTGGCTTAGAGCAGAGGTAAATGGTGGAGCAAGCTGCCATGTAGGCTATCGATCATGCTTTTTCCGTTCAATACCTATTGGAGACAATACAAATACCCCTAAAAAACTAAGCTTTGAAGAGTCAGAAAAAGTTTTTGACCCTAAAGAAGTTTATGGAGATGCACCTAATCCAACCAAACTCTAGCGGTCTTAGAAGTCATTATAGGTGGTCAAAACCAAAATCCCATATTTAGAGTGTTTCTTGGAATCGCACAGGTTTACCAATAGGTGCTGCAGCAATGTCTCCATCTCGCATAACTACATTGCCACGAATGATTGTACCCATAGGCCAACCAGTTACATCTATTCCTTCAAAAGGTGACCATCCGCACTTAGAAACTAGCCAATCGGCTTTTATTTGATGCTTAGCTTTCATATCCACCAAAGTAAAATCACCATCAAAGCCAAGAGCAATCCTTCCCTTCCCTGCTATGCCATATATACGTGCCGGGCCAGAGCATACTAAATCTACTAAACGTGCCAATGTCATTCGACCCGAGTTTACGTGATTAAGAAGTAAAGGCAGCTGCGTTTGAACGCCCGGCATACCAGAAGGAGATGAAGGATAAGCCATTGATTTTTCTTCAGCTGTATGCGGAGCGTGATCAGAGCCAACAACATCAAATACACCACCAGTAACACCAGACCATAGAGCGGTATTGTGATGTTGACCTCGAATAGGAGGGTTCATTTGTGCATATGTACCTAGGCGATTATAGCAATCAGGAGAAATCAGAGTAAGGTGCTGAGGTGTTATTTCACAGGTGGCAATATCTTTTGCATCAGCAAGCATTTTAACCTCTTCAGCAGTGGATACATGTAAAACATGTATCCTACGTCCAGTATCTCTAGCCAATTTAATTAGTCGACGTGTGGCATTGATTGCTGTTTCCTCATCTCTCCACAAAGGATGAGAGGAAGGATCACCATCAACTCGATAGTCCTTACGGTCTATCAAACGTTTTTCATCTTCTGAATGAACAGCTACTCTTCTCGTTCCGTTAGATAAAACCCTACGAATATTTTCATCATCTGGTACTAATAAATCTCCTGTAGAACTACCCATAAACATTTTTACACCACAGCATCCAGGCAATTTTTCCAGGTCTGCTAGTGTTTCAGCATTTTCTGCGGATGCCCCAACAAAGAAAGCATGTTCAGTCCAAGCACGTCCACTGGCACGAGTTAACTTATCTTCTAAAGCAAGTTTATTAGTTGTTGATGGATTTGTGTTTGGCATCTCAAAAACAGCGGTTACTCCGCCCAAAACTGCAGCGCGAGTGCCACTCTCAAGATTTTCTTTTTGTTCATTTCCTGGCTCACGAAAATGAACCTGAGTGTCCACTACGCCTGGCAAGACCATCAAACCCGTTGCATCGAAAACGTCTCCAGCACTATTAGAGCTAATACTACCAATTTCTGAAATAATTCCATTTTTAACAGCAACGTCTGTCTCACTTGGCCCACTAGTGGTCCATACAGTTCCGCCTTTAATAACCAAGTCGTATATTTTATTCATAGTCCCATCCAAGTGATCTGTATCCAAAAGTTATATTTAAATTCATAAACTGTAAATTTCTAAATATTTATTTAGAAATTTACAAATGATATTAAGTGTTTTTTGAGGCTGGTCTTTGTGGGGAGAATGACCGCAAGACCTCAAAATTTTAGTTTTAACCACACCCCCTAACTGCTTCCTAATTGCAGCAACTTGCGCCGCGGTACCAAATTCATCGACATCGCCCTGGATCACAAGGGTCGGACATCGTATCTGACATAAATAATTTTCTATGTTCCAAGATCTAAACTTAGGATCGAGCCATATGTCATTCCATCCATAAAAACAAGAATCAGGATCCCTATGGTATCTTGCTAGTTTCTCACGCAAGTTATTTTTAATATATTCTTCCTTTACCTTTTCAATACCAACTATACTTCTATTTTCAACAAAAACATGAGCGGCCTCTATAGCCATTGCTTTCACTGGCCATTGATTAGCACCAGCATGAATTAGTGCTACAGAAGCGCCATCACTATGGCCGATAAGTATAGGTTTTCCAATGTTTAGTTCGTTCCTCAAAGTCGGTAAAACCTCAAGTGCCTCAAAATGCATGTAATCTATGTTGCGTGGCCTAGTTAGTGGATCAGAATTACCATATCCATATCGCGAATAAACTAATGACGGTAATCCAGTTATATCTGATATTTTTTCTGGGAAATCCCGCCATAACTCAGCTGAACCCAATCCATCATGTAAAAAAATTATTTCAGTATCATTGATATTTCGAGGTCTAGTCCAATAATATTCCAGACGATGGCCTGCAATATCAATGTTTTTATAATTTTTTGAGTAATTCATTTTGATAAGTCCATGTAAAATCCTAGACCAATTATTCATAATTTTTCTTAGTACACTGTATTATGATGTTCGAGTGATCTAAACTCCTTAGTTAATCGTAACTAGAATAAGAATTATTATGATAGATTTTCTAACAAGTCCTGACCACTACAAGCATTGGAAAATTAGTTTTAATGGTCGAATTGCCAGATTAGCATTAAATATTAAAGAAGATGGAGGTATATCAGAGGGATACGAAATGAAGCTAAATTCGTATGACCTGGGTGTTGATATTGAACTTAACGACGCAATCCAACGCCTTAGATTTGAACACCCTGAAATAGGGGCAGTAATAATCACTTCTGACCAAGACCGTATCTTTAGCGCAGGCGCTAATATAAAAATGCTCGGACAATCTTCGCACTCCGACAAAGTAAATTTTTGTAAATTCACAAATGAAACTCGAAATTCTATTGAGGATGCCAGTGCTTATTCAGGACAGAGTTATTTGTGTACAATAAATGGCAATGCTGCCGGGGGCGGCTATGAATTAGCATTAGCAACAAGTCATATAATCCTAGTTGATGACGGAGTTACATCTGTTTCATTACCCGAGGTGCCTATGCTGGCAGTATTACCTGGGACTGGAGGTTTAACTAGAGTTATTGAAAAACGCCGTGTACGTCGAGATAGAGCAGATTTCTTCTGCACTACTGGAGATGGGTTAAGGGGAAAAAAGGCCTTGGAGTGGGGACTTGTGGATGAGCTAGCATCACGTTCAGATCTTGAGAGCGCTACCTTTAAAAAAGCAGAATCTCTTGTAAAATTGAGTGATCGTCCTTCAGGTGACAAAGGCATTTTATTGAAAGATCTAGAACGTAAAATTAGTAACAACACACTCAGATATAGATATGTAACAGTAGATTACGATCGTGATCTAAGGTCAGCGACTCTAACAATAACTGCTCCGCAAGAGATTCCTCCAAATAATGTTGAGATGATCCATGCTCAAGGTTGTGATTTTTGGCCAATAGCCATGGCACGTGAATTAGAAGATGCAATTCTTCATTTACGATTTAATGAACCTGAGTTAGGTACGTGGATACTAAAAACTTCAGGTGATGGCCAAAATATTGCTGCGGTCGACCAAGCAATGTATGAAAATGCTGATCATTGGCTCATACGTGAAATCACCCTTTACCTAAAACGGACCTTTAAGCGACTTGATGTTTCTTCTCGTAGTATAATTGCTCTAATAATGCCTGGCTCCTGCTTCACAGGAACCCTGATGGAATTGGCACTATGTGCAGATATTTCTTATATGCTTGATGGCATACTCTTGAATTCTGATATGATGCCAGCAACAGTTCGCCTAACTAATATGAATTTTGGTCCGCTAGTTATGTGCAACGGGTTAACACGGATAGATAGCCGATTCCTCTCTGAAAACGAAAAAACATCCAGAATTAAGGATAGAATTAGTGAAAATTTAACAGCAACTGAAGCAGAGAGTTTGGGAATAGTAACATTTATTCCTGATAATATAGACTGGGAAGATGAAATTAGAGTAGCTATTGAAGCTCGCGCTAGTTTTTCTCCAGATGCTCTAACAGCCATGGAAGCCAATTTGCGTTTTGGAGGTCCAGAAACTATGGAAAGTAAAATATTTTCCCGTTTATCTGCTTGGCAGAACTGGGTTTTCTTACGTAAAAACGCAAGTAATTCATTACAACTATATGGCAGCGGAAAGAAGCCCAAATTCGAACGAGAGCGAATTTAGAATATGAATATAAATTATAATGATTTAATACCCAATAATGTTGGCCTTTCTGATGATCGCCGTCTTATGCGTGCTCTCGAAAGATGGCAACCAGCTTACTTAAATTGGTGGAACGAACTCGGGCCTATTGATACAGAAACATTCCAAGTTTATTTGCGGACGGCTATAAGTGTAGAGTCAAACGGCTGGGCTAATTATGGACGTGTACATATGCCTGAATACCGTTGGGGAATTTTTCTAAGCCCTGCAGAACAAAACCGTAAAATAGGCTTTGGGTACCATAAAGGAGAAGAGGCATGGTCAGAGGTACCAGGTGAATACAGAACAGAATTACGCAGACTAATTGTAACTCAAGGAGATACCGAACCAGCTTCAGTTGAACAACAACGTCATCTGGGAAAAACCTGTCCATCTCTGTACGATCTTCGAAACCTATTCCAGGTTAATGTCGAAGAAGGACGACACCTATGGGCTATGGTATACCTTTTACATGCGCATTTTGGACGAGATGGACGTGAAGAAGCAGATGAAATGCTCGATCGCCACGCTGGTGACCCAGATAAACCCCGTATTCTAGAGGCATTTAACGAGACCACAGATGATTGGCTATCGTTTTTCATGTTCACCTATTTTCAAGATAGAGATGGTAAATTTCAACTCGCAGCCTTATCAGAGTCAGGCTTTGACCCCTTATCTAGGACTTGCCGTTTCATGTTGACTGAAGAAGCTCACCATATGTTTGTTGGCGAAACTGGTATAATGCGTATTATTCAAAGAACATGCGAGCTTATGCAAAAACATGATAGTGATAACATACGTCCATTTGGCGGAATTGATCTCCTTACTATTCAAAAATGGATAAATTTTCATTATTCTATCTGCTTAGACTTATTCGGATCAGAGAAGTCCACAAATGCAGCCAACTATTACTCTATGGGGCTAAAAGGTCGATACCAAGAAGCTAGAATGGATGATGATCATATTTTAACTAATTCCCAAACTTTGATTCCTAAGGTTGAAGGTAATAAAATATCTACTGAAGAATCAACACTACTTACCGCAATAAATTACAAACTGAGAGAAGATTACGCCAAAGATAGTCAACGCGGTATAAGTCGTTTTAATAAAATTATTAGAAACTACGCTATAAATACAGTGCTTAAACTTCCTGACCCAGCCTTTAATAGAAACATTGGGGTATTTAAAGATATAAACTGTACGCCGGATGGTACGATTTTATCTCAGAATGAGTGGCAAGAACGTCGGCATGAATGGCTACCCTCCGCAGATGATTGCGCATTTGTAAAGTCACTAATGGTACCAGTTATAGAACCAGGTAAAATGGCAAGCTGGATAGCTCCCCCAAAGCGCGGCATACATGGCTTAGACATAGACTATGAATACGTGATATTTCATTAAGAACACCATGAAAGATAACACACTTTTAATAGATAGATCTGTAGTTCCAACAGAGTTAACTTTCTCTCCAATTTTTAACGTATCTGCGCCCTTTATTGATATTCACTTAGATGAAGGACGAGAAAATAAGGTCGCTATTCGCACCCTAGAAAGCGATATTACGTACAGAGAATTATTTGAAAATGTAAATCGGGCGGGAAATTCTCTGAAAAACCTAGAGATAGAAAAGGGCGACCGTGTCCTCATGGTAATTAAAGATAGCCCAGAATTTTTCTATGTCTTCTGGGGAGCAATAAAAGCTGGCTACATTCCAGTACCTATTAGCACCCTGCTGCGTGCAAAAGATTATACTTTTATTATTGAAGATTCTGACTGTGCTGTAGCTATATACTCTCCCGAGTATGCCAAAAAATTCGAAACTGCACTTATAGCTACAAAGAACAGCCCGGAATTTAATATTTGTACAGAAGGCAATAAAGGTAGCCTAGTTTCGTTGATGAGTGCATCAAAAGGGACTTTAATGGCTTACCCATCAAAAGCTGATGATGATTGCTTTTGGCTCTATACTTCAGGGTCAACAGGTACGCCTAAGGGTGCCGTTCATGCACATAAAGATATGGTTATTACTAGCCAGTACTACGGGGTAGAAACACTCGGCATAACGGCTGAAGATGTTCACTATTCAGCTGCAAAATTGTTTTTTGCATATGGATTAGGAAACGCTATGTCTTTTCCACTATGGACAGGCGGTCAAGCAGTTTTATATAGCGGTCGTCCAACCCCAAAGACAGTTTATGAAACAATAAAAACTTTTAATCCCTCTATTTTCTATGGCGTTCCTACCCTTTACGGTGCTCAATTGCACGCTTTGAATAAAGATATAAAAATATTTTCATCTCTAAGACTTTGCGTTTCAGCAGGTGAACCTCTGCCTGAAATAATTTTTAAAAAATGGAAAGAAAAAACAGGCCTAACAATCTTAGATGGTATCGGCACCACAGAAACCCTCCATATTTTCATTAGCAACCGTCTCGATGTACTAAAACCCGGAACTAGTGGAAAATTAGTTCCTGGATACCAAGCAAAAATTGTAGATAAATTTAATAATACATTAGGGGTTAATAAAATTGGTGATCTAATGATAAAAGGAGAATCTATCATTTCACGCTACTGGAAACTGCCTAAGCGCTCCTCAGAGTCCTTAATTGATGGATGGATTCGTACTGGTGATTCATATTTTATTGATGAGGATGGTTTTTTTGTCTGCTATGGACGAAGTGACGACATGTTAAAAGTTGGTGGAATTTGGGTGTCCCCAGTAGAAATTGAAGCTCAATTAATATCGCATGAAAAAGTTCTTGAGGCAGCCGTAGTTGGAAGACATGATAAAGATCGGTTGATAAAACCAGAAGCATACGTTGTCCTGAAAGACCCAAATAGTTACTCTAAATTTTTAACCGAAGAGCTGCGCGAATATTGCAAAAGAAATTTGGCTCCTTATAAATACCCACGCTGGTTTAACTTCGTGAAAGAACTTCCTAAAACTTCTACAGGAAAAATACAAAGATTTAGGCTGAGAGAGTAGATACCCCAAAGAACATGAGATTTATTTGAAGTGATTTAAACCCCCAAATATCTTTGTTTTAGTTCTTCATTAGCACGAAGTTCCAGAGATGTTCCTTTCCAAACAACTTTTCCCTTCTCAACAATATAATGACGGTCAGCTATTTGTGATAAAATATCCACATTCTTATCTATTACCAAAAGTGCTAATGATTCCTGTTTAAGCCTTTGTAAGCATGTCCATATCTCATGCCTAATCATTGGAGCGATCCCCTCTGTTGCTTCATCAAGAATTAAAAGTCTAGGGTTTGTCATTAGCGCTCGGCCAATAGCTAGCATTTGCTGTTCACCGCCTGATAACTGATTGCCCATACTGCCCAAGCGGTCTCTCAAAATCGGAAACAAATCAATGACTCGCTCCAATGACCACCCATCTCCTTTATTAGTTGCAGGTATAGCGGTAGCAATCAAATTTTCTCGTACTGTTAAGTTAGGAAATATTTGTCTACCTTCAGGTACTAATCCAATCCCATATTTTGCAACCCGAAATGATGGTAAATTACTAATCGTTTTTTCTTCGAATTTAATATTGCCTGCTATTACGGATAAGATTCCCATAATTGACTTTACGGTAGTTGTCTTACCCATACCATTGCGACCTAAAAGAGTTACAAATTCTCCAGCAGAAACTTCTAGAGTCATTCCAAACAACACTTGGCTGTCACCGTACGCTGCTTCAATTGATTGCACACTAAGCATCATATGATCTCTTCGTGATAACCCAAATACGCCGCACGGACTTCTTCATTAGCACGTATGTCTGATGGGGTTCCTGAAGCAATAACTCTACCATACACCAACACAGTAATTTGATCTGCTAATGCAAAAACAGCATCCATATCATGCTCAATAAGAAGCATAGTATAATCGGACTTTAGTTCATTAAGTAAGGATATCATGGTTTGACTTTCCTCAGCCCCCATGCCGGCCATTGGTTCATCCAAAAGCAGCATTTTAGGTTGCGTTGCAAGGGCCATTGCAATTTCTAACTGACGCTTTTCACCATGGGCTAGATTGCCAGCAATTACATCTGCGCGAGCACCCAAACCAATTCTATTCAGAATTTCGAGCGCAGGGATACGCAGCTCATCATCATCATGAGTTGGCCGCCAAAATCGAAAATTATGAGCGCTGCGAGCCAGAATAGAAAAAACTACGTTATCTCTAGTCGAAAAATCAGGGAAGATACTTGTAATTTGAAATGAGCGAGCTAAACCAAGGTTTGCACGCTTTGATGATCGAAGACGAGTAATAAAATTACCATCAAATATTATTTCTCCAGAATCCGGTAAAAGTTGTCCAGACAAAATATTAATCAGTGTGGTTTTACCCGCACCATTTGGGCCAATAACAGCATGGGTTTGACCTGTCATTACCTCTAATGATAAATTATCACTAGCTACAATTCCTCCAAATGCCTTACAAATATTTTGTGTTTTTAGTAACGGTTTAATCATTACTTTTTCCAAAAAGACCCGATAACCCCCCTCGACCATACAACACCAGTATAATTAATAGAGGGCCAAAAATTAGATGCCAGTGTATAGTTAAACTTGATAAAATCTCTGATAGAACAAGATAAGCTGTTGCACCCATCACAGGTCCAAATACAGTACCTAATCCGCCCATTATAACCATAAACATTAGCTCCCCAGAACGCGGCCAATCCATCATGTCTGGGCTAACAAATTTCTCAAAGTTAGCCTGCAAAATACCTGCTAAACCACATATAACGCCGGAAATAACGAATGCGGTCAGACGATAGGAATATGTTCTGATACCTACTGTGTTTAAGCGTATTTCATTGGATCGAGATCCCTTTAAAACCATTCCAAAACGAGATTTAACCAAACGCCGAGTAAAATAAATCACCAGAAGGAGTATAAAGAAAATCACGTAATAAAAAGTGATGTTATCATCAATTTTAAAATCGACATTGCCAACCTTAAAATGACTACGGTGCCACACATTTAGCCCGTCATTGCTACCATATTTATCTGCGCTTACCCCCAAAAAATAAACCATCTGAGCAAAAGCCAAAGTAATCATAATAAAATATACGCCCCTAGTACGAAGAGATAGAGCGCCAAACAGCAAAGCAACAGCTCCGCTGATTACTAAAGCCACAGGCCACTGAATGAAACCGTTATTTATTTCGTGAAAACTAAATATAGCTACGGTATAGCCGCCGATGCCGATATAGGCAGCATGGCCAAAACTCACCATTCCACCGTAACCAAGTATCAAATTAAGTCCCACTGCTGCAATTGACCAAATCATTATACGTGCAAATACATCTACGTAAAACACCTCACCTACGAGTGGTGCAACATAAGGCATAAGAGCAAAGACTATAAGCAGGATTGCAGTACTAGAAGAAGTAGCTTTTTTCATTAGTGTCCGCATTATCTTATCATCCACCTCGAGGAGGAAATAAGCCCTGCGGGCGAAAGACTAATACAACCGCCATTAGTAAGTAGATAAGCATAGAAGATAGTGCTGGCCCAGCTGCTTCGGCAGCATTAGACGGAAGAAGTGCTAACAATAAAACATCCAGAAAAGCTCTTCCCATTGTGTCAATTACCCCAGCGAGAATAGAGGCAATAAATGCACCGCGTATAGATCCAATTCCTCCAATAACGATGACTACAAATGCCAAAATTAATATCTCCTCCCCCATACCAATTTGGGCTTGATTAATAGGAGCAATAAGCATACCTGCTAGCCCAGCAAGCATAGCACCCAGGCCAAAAACTGCAGTAAAAAGTAATCGAATGTTAACACCCAAGGCGCTAGCCATAATCCGATTGGATGCGCCTGCCCGTATCAGCATCCCTAATCGCGTCTTTGCAACCAGCCAATACAAACCTATTGCAACTAGAACACCAATAATAATTATGAATAATCTATATGCGGGATAAACAATACCTAGAGGTAGGTCGATACTCCCATCAAGCAATATAGGTAAAGGTATCGCTAGACCCGCGGGGCCCCATATTATTCTTACAAATTCATTCAGAAATAATATTAGCCCAAAGGTAGCCAATACTTGGTCCATATGATCCCGAGCATAAATAGTCTTTAGCGCAATAAACTCTAACACCATTCCAAACAGTAAGGTTAATGGCAAAGCAAAGATTATTCCTAAAATAAACGAGTCTAACCATAATGTAATCGTAGCAGCGATAAAGGCTCCGACCATGTAAATAGATCCATGCGCTAAATTTACAAGATCCATAATACCAAAAACTAACGTCAACCCAGCTGCAAACAAAAACAGCAACATTCCAAGCTGAAATCCATTTAAAAGTTGTTCAATAAAAATATTTATATCCATGGTCTCTTCCAAGGAATTTAATACAGAGACGGGGGCCTATAGCCCCCGTCTTAGAACAAATTCTTACTTCAAAATTATAGATTACAGTCTTTGGCGTAAACGTCCTGATGGTCTTTCAATGCTACACCAGTAATTTTTGTAGTCCACTTTCCATCGCTATCTACAACTACTTCACGGCTATAGAAGTTCTGAATTGGGAAATGGTTTTTACCAAACCGCACCTTACCTCTTACTGAAGGAAAATCCGCTTTTTCAAGAGCCGAACGCATAGCATCTATATCGCCGACCTTTCCGCCAGTAGCTTCTACAGCTGACTTAATAAGAAAGATAGAATCATAAGCTTGTGCAGCATAAAATGACGGATAGCTACCATGCTTCTTTTTAAAATCAGCAACAAAACGCTTATTTTGGGAGTTGTCCATATCTGGCGACCAGAATTGAGTCATTGTTGTGCCTAGAACCCCTGTCATTTTAGCCTGCTGTAGTCTCGGCAGGCTAAGTGAATCTAAAGTATAAACTGAATAGAGAGGAGTACTAGACAGTCCTGCTTGTGCATACTGCTTTAAAAAAGCAGCCCCGTGTTTTCCGGGATAGAAAGTAAATACTGCACCTGGTTTGGCCGCTTTAACCTTTGTAAACTCGGCAGACCAATCTATCTGAGTAGGCCACGTTGTCATATCTTTCCCAACGACCTTACCTTTGAACGTACGTTCAACTCCTGCAACCATGTCTTTTCCTGCGGCATAGTTAGGAGCTATCACATAAAGTGACTTTATTGACCTCTGATTAAGGACTTCTCCTAATGCCATCGGAGTTTGGTCGTTCTGCCAAGAAATATTAAAGAAATTCTTATGACAATTTTTTCCCGCCAGTGGAGAAGGACCGGCATTAGCGCTAATCAAAATCTTATTAGCATTAAGCACCACTGGAGCCGAAGCCAGAAGAACGTGTGACCATATATAACCTGCAACTATATCAACATCACCAGATTTGATCAGTTTTTCAGTTTTCTGTTTACCCTTTTGAGGATTAAATTCGTCATCTGCATATATTATTTTTACGTCTAGGGCTCCCATTTTGCCACCAATGTGCTCAACAGCAAGGTCAACAGCCTTTTTTTGATCCACTCCAATAATGGCAGCGCCAGTTGTTAAAGTCGTTACAAAGCCAATATTTACAGATTTAGCATATGCTACTGATGAAGCCATCGCTAAAATAGCCGTAGCACTAAGAATTTTTTTTATCATTTTTTTCTCCCATTCAATATTTTGCTATGGGAACATAAGAAGCGATCAATGAAAAGTACCAATTATATCCCCTTTTGGGCTATATCGTTTATAGCAAAGATTCTTTATGTATAAATAAACATTTCTGGAAGTCACTAAAACATGATTGAAAACAACATACAATCTCGCCGTAGCTTTATCTTTACGCCAGGTAATCGTCCCGAATACTTTAAAAAAGCACTAACATCTGGTGCGGATATTATATGTGTTGAGCTCGAGGATGGTGTTGCCCCACATGATAAAGAAGAAGCCAGAACAAAAATGCTAGAAATATTTTCTGACACCCAACCAGTTGACGGTATTGAAAAAATAGTTCGCGTAAATTGTGGAAGAACTACTGAGGGCATGTCAGATATACAGGCTATATTAACCAGCGAGAGTTTTGTACCATCTATAATGTTACCAAAAGTTAAAGGTCCCGAAGAAGTTCGTGGCATAGCTGAGACATTGGAGGAACATAGTTTAGACACACGCCTCCAAGTAATCATTGAAACCAATGAAGGTTTAGAAGCTGCATATGAAATTGCCCAGTCAACATCTCGTCTTGATGCACTTTTATTCGGAGCAGTTGATCTCGCAGCTGAATTGCGATGCACAAATAACTGGGAGTCATTACTTTACGCTCGATCAAGGACTGTGCACGCAGCTGCTGCAGCCAGAATCGACGCCATAGATGTTCCATGGCTTGATTTGAATGACGAGATTGGAATGCGTAATGAGGCAGAATCTAGCGCTGATCTTGGTTTCACGGGAAAGGGGGTAATACATCCAAAACAAATACCCATTATTAATGAAGTGTATTCTCCAAGTGATAAAGAGATAAAATACGCTCGAAAGGTTATTGGTGCATTTACTGAAGCCAATACAGGAGTAGTAGTCGTAGACGGAAAACTAATAGAACGTCCCGTTCTAAGGACAATGCAAAGAATTTTAGCACGTGGGGAACGGGCGTTTAAAGACTGAGCATAACATAATTTATTATTTACATAATGGTGGGACACCTATGCGCTCTCGAGCTGAACCCAGAACCTTCTCGAAAGTTAACGCTATGGCCAGTAATTTCTCGTCATCACCATGCTGAGAAATTACATGCAAACCAACTGGCATATTAATAGAATCTAGTGCTACCGGAATAGTTATTGCACATAAATCAAGCATATTTACCGTACTGGTATTTCGTGATGCCGCCATATTGCGACGGTGGTATTGCTTCGATTCAGATACTTCCGCAAGTGTAGGAGGTGAAATCGCAATTGTAGGACCAACTATGGCATCAAAACCAAGCATATTTTCGCGCATTTTTGATGAAAGTTGAAGTCGATGTTTACAACGTGCAATGTATTCGTTTGCTTCAACACTTTCCATTGCATTAAAACGGCCTGCAACATTAGGGTCGAGATCCTCTTTAAACTCTAACATTTCATTATTTATAAAACTAGCGAACTCAGGTGCCGACAGACCTCCTTTTGTAAATAATGTATTGGACTCTTCAATTTCTACGAAATCTACGGATGATATACGAGCTCCTTTTTGTTCTAATTCATTCAGAGCTAACATTACTCCTTCTGCAACACCTGGGTCGCAATCATTAAAATACCAATCACAAACTCCAATATTAAAATCAGACAGATTTGCATTTTCAACCCGTCCAAAGAAGTCATTAGGTGATTTACTTACAAGTGGATCAATCACTCCAAATGCTGAAATTGAATCAGTTACATTACGGGTCAATGGCCCAGCAGTATCTAAAGTATGACTTAACGGTACAATTCCAGAAGTTGACCAACGCCCCTTACTAGTTTTAAGGCCAACTGTGCCAGTAAAACTAGCCGGCATACGGACCGAACCAGCAGTATCTGACCCTAAAGCCAGCAAAGCTGAGCCTTCCCATAAGCTAACACCAGCTCCTGCGCTGGACCCACCAGGAACTCTATGGTCTTTACTGTCCCACGGATTGCGAGGGGTACCCCAATGAACATTAGTACCCAACGCCCCAAAAGCAAATTGCACGGTGTGAGTTTTTCCAGATACTATCGCAAGTTGATGACGCAAAGCTCTAACCACCGGTCCTTCAATCTGCCATTTTTTTGCTAGTTCCCTTGGACAGCCAGCAAAAGTTGGATAACCGGAAACTCCATAGAGATCTTTTACAGAGACAGGAATTCCTTGAAATGCACCTAAATCTATTCCCGCAGCAAACACACTATCCACAGCTCTGGCCTCTGAAATAAATTGATCAGGATTCCACGTTTTGTATGCCTCCAAAACCCCTCCCCGGTCTTGTCTATTAGCAATGGACCATTCAGCTATTTCTGTAACTGATAAATCACCGCAGCGAATTGCCTCTGCGATTCTTTTAATTGTACTTGTTTCTATATTTTTAACCTTCATTTCCTGTATCCTCCTCACATAAACCAATCAATTTTTTTACAAGATAAAAATAGCTATACAATAATATTATGCTAATCAGATGGAATAAACTCTCTTATTGTGTGAACCATTGCAGATATATTCGGAAACCGATTTTTTTTACAAGGAAAAACTATGTCCAACAATAAGCAAACTATGCAGCGCTTTACGCGCGTCCAGATTGAAGAATTTATGCAACGCTGTTTTGTTTCAACGGGCCTTTCTAATGATAATGCAGCTATAGTCGCTCACTTTATGGCAGAATCAGACATAATGGGCAAAGATTCTCATGGAATATTTAGACTACCTGGATACATAAGTAGGTTGCAAGCAGGTGGTTTTAATAAAAATCCTAATATTCGAATATCACAGGAACGCACAGCAACTGCCCTAGTCAATGGTGATAATGGAATGGGACATCTAGTTATTAACTACTGCGCCGAATTAGCAATTAAAAAAGCTAAAAAAACAGGGGTATCATGGGTCGGTGTGCATCATTCCAATCACGCAGGCGCTGCTGGAGCATATGCTATGCTACCGTTAGAACATGATATGGTAGGCATTTATGTAGCTGTTGGTAGCGCTAACCACCTTCCACCTTGGGGAGGCACTGAGCCATTGCTTTCGACCAATCCGATTGCTGTGGCAATACCAGGGATGGAAGAAAAACCTATCCTACTTGATATGGCCACCACGGTTACCTCTTACGGAAAAGTTAAGGTACATGCACAGCGTGGTATTCCTATGCCGGAAGGCTGGATGATTGATAATGAGGGAAAATCAATGACCGATGCCTCATTATCAGATAGTGGCTTCTTACTGCCTATTGGAGGTGCAAAAGGTTACGGGCTGGCATTAATATTTGGTATCTTAGCTGGAACCCTTAATGGAGCTGCATTTGGTAAAGATGTCATAGACATGAATGCGGACAAAAGTTCTGCCACTAATACCGGACAGTTTATTATTGCTTTAGATATATCTGCATTCATGGATGTCATTGAATTTAAAAAACAAATTGATCAAGTGATCCGTACCATGCATAATTCTGCAACTCTGAAAGGTATAGATAGCGTGCGTCTACCAGGTGACGGTAGTCACGCCGCAATTGCTGATAGAGTTCTAAATGGCATACCTTTGCCTCTTCAGTTACTTGAAGGGTTAAATAAAATTGCCGATGAACTGAACGTAGAGGTCCTCAACTAAACTACTCTAGAGCTTTCGATATGAGCTATCTTTCAGAATCCGACAATAAATCACCGCTACTCGAAGCAACGTTCTGGATGGTTGGTGCATTACTATCGTTCACCCTTATGGCCATATCTGTACGGGAATTACATGGAGCAATACATGCTTTTGAAGTTCAATTTTTTCGAAGCATAGGAGCACTGATAGTTCTGGCCCCTATTATCGCCTATAAAGGATGGGCATCTCTAAAAACTCAAAAGCCAAAATTACACTTATTCCGAAATTTAGTACATCTTTTAGCCCAACTTGGTTGGATCTCTGGTTTGATGTTACTGCCTTTAGCAGAAGTTTTTGCTATTGAATTTACTACACCCATCTGGGCTGCACTTATTGCAGTCTTCTTTCTTGGTGAAAAATTTAATAGAGGTCGTCTGACTTCAATATTTTTAGGTTTCATAGGGATTCTTATAATTGTAAGGCCAGGCATGGCATCCATTAATCCAGGAACCTTACTCGTTTTATCGGCTGCCATAGGTTTTGCCCTCACTTTAACAGCCACTAAACAACTAACAAAAACTGAATTACCCATAACAATACTTATCTATATGGCCCTTATTCAACTTCCAATAGGTGCGGTTATGTCTTCAATGGTTTGGGTAACCCCTAATCTAAACCAATTATTCTGGTTATTCGCAGTCGGAGCAGTCAGCTTAAGCGCACATTATTGTTCGGCTCGTGCGCTTTCTTTGGCCGATGCAACTATTGTGATCCCAATGGATTTTATGCGGCTACCACTAATTATATTAGTTGGATATTTACTGTATAACGAGTCAGCAAAGTTTATTGTAATACTAGGAGCCACAATTATATTTGCTGGAAACTACTACAGCATACGTCATGAACAAAAGCTTAGTAATTTACGCCACGATATCTCAGCTAAAAAATAACTACTCCTGGCCAGCAGTAAAAGTCATACCCCTTTCCTCAAACTGTTCAAGCACTCCATCTCCAAAAGTTTCTAATTTCTGTGCTATAGCTTCTGGAAAATCGATGTCGCCCATATCATGAACTCCACCTGTTATAACCACTTGCAGAACGCCTTCAGTATCGCCAACATTTCGAAAAGCTCTACAAACCCCTGGTGGGACAGAAATAGTATCAAATAGATCGAGTTCTACGCTCTCACTGCCGTCATCGTTCCATGTAATTTCAAATCGACCTTTTAAAACTGTAAAAGTTTCATGCGTTTGTTGATGTGCGTGTAAAGAAGGACCATTACCAGGAGGACATACAGCCATGGTCATAGTCATACCACCAGCACCCTGAATAGGTGCCCCCTTATTGACAGGGGTATCAGAATCTCCTCCCAAACCAATTACTGAAAGAAGTTGACGCGCATAAATCACATCCTTGGCTTCCTGTGACATGTCAAGGCTTTCAGCAAACGCAAGCGGTTTTAGTTTACTAAATCGAGACACACGTTGATCCATATCATTTTTTGCAACTGTAATAGTTTTCATTATGTTTTCTCCTATATACCAGCATTTCTATAAAGCAATTATTTACCTTAAGCGATGATATTAAAAATAATACAATACGAACGTTTTACTGGAGAATATAAAGAAAATCGAGCTTTCCTTAATTAATTAGAAAAAATATATTCTATCGTTTTTCTTTATCCTCGTATATTTTTTAAAAATAGTTGTTATAATTTAGGTTGAAATAGATAAATTCTATTTTAAATGTTTAACTAGTTTATTACATTTTTTGATTTTAGCTAAATAATAAACGACGACCCACTACGGCACTACTGGACAATCAGGCTAAGTAATTGTCATAACTTATCTATAAAGTTGGATTTATAAAAAATCCTTCCGATATTAAGAGTATTTGCGAGGGCTCGACAGCATGTATAATTTAACGAGTAATGACATAAGCGTTACGGTAGCACCAATATTTCTAGAAGATCAATCTGACCCAGATGATGATCACTTTGTGTGGGCTTATCAGGTGCGAATTGAAAACAATGGAACGGATAGAGTACAACTACAAACCCGTTATTGGCATATAACAGATGCTAATGGTTTGGTTCAGGAAGTTAGAGGCTCAGGAGTAGTGGGAGAACAGCCTGTTCTAGAACCAGGCGAGATATTTGAATATACTAGCGGTACACCATTGGCTACACCTTCAGGAATAATGGTAGGTTCATATCAAATGCAGACAGATCACGGAGATCTATTTGACGTAAAAATCCCTGCATTTTCCTTAGATAGCCCTCACCAAATTATTAACTTAAATTGAATGGATTTCTTGTAATAATTACGGATAAAAATAAATAGAATATATCCTCAATACAATAAATTCTATTACTATGAAGATCTGAAATTGGGATAAATGAAATACCTATGCCTGACACCCCTAACAAACCTAGTAATATAGCTGTTCACCCTACAGCTGATAAAAATATTAAAAGCAGCCCTACAAGAGAAGAGGCTGAAAAGGCAGTGCGGACGCTGTTGGAATGGGCTGGAGACAATCCAAATAGAGAAGGTTTGTGTGATACACCCAAACGAGTTGTTCAAGCCTATAAGGAGTTTTTCGCCGGCTATGGTCAAGACCCTGTTGCATACTTGCAGCGTACATTTGAAGAAGTAGAAGGCTATGACGAGCTAGTATTATTGCGTGATATTAGATTAGAATCATTCTGTGAGCACCATCTAGCACCAATCATAGGAAAAATTCATATCGGTTATCTTCCCAATCACCGTGTAGTAGGCATCAGCAAGCTAGCCCGTGTTGCTGAAACCTACTCGAAGAGACTACAAATACAAGAAAAACTGACTGTGGAAATTGCGAAATGCATCCAAGAGGTACTACAACCAAAAGGAGTGGCCGTGGTAATTGAAGCAGAGCATCAATGTATGACTACTAGAGGTGTTCATAAACCAGGGGTTTCAATGGTAACTAGCAGAATGCTTGGTGCATTTCGTGAAAACCCTGATACGCGACGAGAATTTCTTTCTCTAATCAGCCAACCAAGGCTAAAGTAAGATGCTGGAAGTTCAGCCTAGTAATAAATTAAAATATTATATCTCTGGACTCTTGCTACAAAAATATTGATCATTATTTGGTTTAAATATAACCCTTAAAATGCCGTAATAGACAACAAAGTGATATAGATAGCAAAGTCGTGCTCAATATACGCCCTATATTATTCATTTTAGGCCTGCTGCTAACAACGTTAGCGCTGGCCATGTCCTTACCGGCGTTGATAGATGCATTAACCGGACATTCAGACTGGCAAGTATTTCTAGCGTCTGCTGGATTAACAATGTTCATTGGTATCTCGCTAATCCTCACAATGCGCGGCAGCGATATGTCTCTTGGAATACGAGAGGCATTTATACTAACCATAGGAAGTTGGCTAGGGGTTACACTCTTCGCTTCATTACCATTCGCTTTTGCCGAATTGAATCTTAGTTTCGCAGATGCGTTTTTTGAAGCGATGTCTGGAATTACCACCACAGGAGCAACAGTAATAGTAAACTTGGATCAGGCTCCCCCTGGGATATTACTCTGGCGCGCTCTTCTTCAATGGCTCGGTGGCATAGGTATTATTGTTACTGCTGTAGCTCTATTACCCATGCTTAAAGTTGGAGGTATGCAACTTTTCAGAATGGAAAGCTCTGACACCACAGAAAAAATTTTACCAAGAACCGCTCAGGTCTCAACTGCAATTGGAGCAATTTATTTTATACTTACCGCGTGTTGTGCACTCGCCTATTGGCTTGCCGGAATGCCCGGGTTTGATGCAGTTGCTCATTCAATGACGACAATTGCCACAGGCGGATTCTCTACATCAGATAATAGCATTGGAGTGTTTAAAAAACCGAGTATTGAATGGATAGCTGTCATTTTTATGATAATTGGATCACTACCGTTTGTCTTGTATTTACAAGCTGTGCGCGGCAGACCAATGTCGTTATTCCGTGACTCACAAGTTCGCTGGTTTTTATGTCTAGCTCTGTTATTGGTTGTAATAGTCGTGTTGATTGTATTCACAACACAAAATTTTAGCACAACACAGTCACTCAGAATTTCTGCATTTAACACAGTATCAATATTAACTGGGACTGGCTATAGCACTGCTTCATTCGATAGTTGGGGACCATTGGCATTAACTATATTTTTTATAATTATGTTTATTGGTGGGTGTGCAGGGTCTACTACCTGTGGAATTAAAATTTTCCGTATTCAAGTTTTATATGAAACGGCAGCAGCACAAATTCGTCGATTAGTTCAACCGCATGGTATCTTCATTCCTTATTATAACCGCAGCCCAATAACCGATGAAGTTGCCATGTCAGTTATGAGCTTCTTTTTTTTCTATGTTCTTGTATTTATTATACTTGCTCTCGGCCTCAGTGCTCTTGGTCTTGATTTTTTAACTGCATTGTCAGGTGCCGCTACAGCCATTTCTAATGTAGGACCAGGACTTGGTCCTGTTATTGGACCGGATGGCAATTTTACCACTCTTCCTGATGCAGCTAAATGGCTTTTATCTGCTGGAATGTTATTGGGCCGCCTTGAGCTATTTACTATTTTAGTACTTTTTGCTCCTGCTTTTTGGAAGGCATAAGTTCTATGCTTTATGATTACTTATCTGCAGAAGAAATTCTTTCCGACCTGATCGAAATCAACACTGTATCAGCACTCTCTAACCTTGAACTAATTAAATACATTGAAAACTATCTTAGTAAATTAGGCTTAAAATCTGTGCGTATTAGTAATCACGATGGAACCAAAGCAAATTTATACGCCACCATAGGTCCAAGTGATACGGCGGGTATTGTTTTGTCCGGCCATACAGATGTTGTTCCTGTTGCTAACCAAACATGGAAAACCAATCCATTTGAGCTGAATCGAAAATCTGTAGATAATAAAATAAGGCTGTATGGTCGAGGAACAGCCGATATGAAAGGATTTATATCGGTAGTGTTATCTAAAGTACCTGATTTTCTTAAAGCCAACCTTATAACACCAATACATATAGCGTTTTCGTATGACGAAGAAATTGGCTGCCTTGGAGTTGGGAGTATGATAGAAGATATGTGCAAAAACTTAATAAAACCACAGCTGGTTATTATTGGTGAGCCAACGAGCATGAAAATTGTTAATGCTCATAAGGGCATACAGGGTTTTAAAACTGAGATAAAAGGAGTTTCTGCCCATTCTAGCGCTCCGCATTTAGGTGTTAATGCTATAAAGTATGCAGCAGAAATTATAAATTTTTTATCAAACCTAGCAAAAGATAAAGAAACTCAAAAAGATCCTAACAATAGATTTTCTCCTTCCTGGACGACATTTAATATTGGTCAAATACAAGGGGGCGAAGCTCTAAATATTATTCCAGAATATTGTTCCTTCAATTGGGAGTTTAGACCCGTCCCAGAGGAAGATATAGGTTTAATTAAATCGCAATTTGATGACTTCATCACACAACATATCCAACCTCGAATCCGAAAAGAAAACCCCTCAGCAAATGTTACTACCAAGCCTTTGGCTTCTGTGCTGCCACTTCAGGAGGATCAAAACTCATTAGCTGAAAGGTTAACGAGGTATTTAACCGGCCATAATACAACAACCACTGCATCTTACGTGGCGGAGGCCAGTCAGTTCCAATCTAAAGGAATATCAGCAGTCTTATGCGGCCCTGGAAATATTGAACAGGCGCACAAAGCAAATGAATGGATTGCATCAGACGAACTAAAGAATTGTGATGCTTTTCTAGAACGCCTAACAACCTGGGCCAAAACGGGAGATCCAGTACCATAGGTTATTACTAAAATAATTTAAATTTATAATTTTTTTGACTAGTTTGTCTAAAAATAATTTAGAGAATATACTTTCCTAAAAACTTAGGGATAGAGTTCTCTAGCTCTTTATTCAGATCCCCAATTAATGTTTCGCTCATAGCAAACCAAATCTTATCGCGTTCATTTAAGGTTATATTTTCTGACACAGACCTAAAGCGTAAAGCGTCGGCTTTAGTCATTGCAAGCCGGCGACCACTAAAATCAAAAACCTCGAGTCGCACCGAAATTTTGGCCTCAAAAAGATCAGACTGTTCTATTTTTACAGCACCCCGAATTCCATCTTCTCGCGTCAATGGCTTAGATAAAACCGTACCATCAACAATAGTAAATACAGCACGACGACCTGAAAACCCTGAAGTTTCCAGTCTATCTTTTGCCCACTGATTTGCTGCTAAGGCCGGAGGAACAGGCATCATATGTTCAACCGTTTTTGCATTTAATGTTGACTTAAATTCATTAACTATCTCTATTTTGGAAACATCTAATATAAACTTACCTAGATGTGCATATGTCAGTTGAGGAAATTGTGCTTGTGTAGAAATTTCTGCGCATGACGCAAACGATAATGTTACAACTAGTAACAAAGCTCTTCTTATTAATATGCCCACAGATTCACTCCACACTTGAGTTATAAACGAATAGAAATAACAAACATTAATTTAAATCAAAAAATTATTCGTATATTTATGGTTTCTCAGCCTTATCTCCTAATCCGTATAACGTCTCTCTAATGTCTCAGGATCAAACAAATAAGTCGAGTTACAAAATTCACAGGTCACCTCTACAGCACCTCCAACCAAAAAATCCAGTAGGTCTTCTTTAGGTAACTGTTTGAGAACCAATATAATTCGTTCTTCAGAACACCTACAACCGCGTGATAATGGGCGCACCGGAAGCACCCTTAGCCCTTCTTCATGAAACAATCGATAAAGGTAGTGCCTAGGATCTAGCTCTGAATCAAGCATCTCTTTACTTGTTCCTGTGGCCAACAACATCATGTTTCGTCGCCATGGATCATTTCCCTCATCTGATGGAAGTGCTTCTAATTTATCTTCAGCAACTCTTTGCAACATAATACACGCGGCCCTCCAAGAGCCACTGAGACCGTCACGACCTGCTGATACCATAACCGCAGCATCCATCTGTTGCGATTGTCTAAAGTAGTGCTGCGCAAACTCCGACAATGTATTTCCCACTAATTCAACTAAGCCCTGATAACGTTCAGTATCCTCTCCCTGATCAACAGTAAGGGCTAAATAACCATTTCCTAACAATTCTCTCGCGTTTGGTTTATCAAACATCTGTAACTTATCTTTATCGTACTTAGCGTAACTACGTAAACAAAATGTATTTCCTTCATCTAGTGTGGAAATATCAACTACAATCAGGGATATCGGGCCATCACCCTGCATTTGCAAAGTAAAAACCCCATTAAATTTTAATGCTCCAGCGAGAGTTGCTCCCATGGCCAAAGATTCACCTATAATAACGGATACAACCTCGGGATAGTTATGTCGTATTATTACGTCCTCAACGAGAGGACCCAATCTAGATAAACGACCGCTGATAGCAGGGCCGCTTCTACGACCGGCCAGAAGGTTAAAAGGTTGTATTATATCATCAAATTCGACTGGATCACTATCAAAAGCAGATTCTCCATAATCGGGCATTAAACGGAAATCCCCAGACACCACATAAGAATACTTTTTTGTACTGGTAGCCTATTACCCGCCTCTACCCATACAACTGATTGATCTCCATCGATAACTTCTCTGGTAACTTCATCGCCTCTGTGTGCCGGTAAACAATGCATAAAGATAGCATCTTTCTTAGCATAGGACATCAATTCGCTATCGATCCGATATGGTTCAAGTAGGCTACGGCGTTCAGTCTCTTGTTTATCACCCATAGACACCCAAGTATCGGTAACTACACAATCAGCGTATTCAACAGCTGATCGTGGATCTTCACATACAATCACGTGACCCCCATTTGACTGGGCCCAGTTAATCAGCTCACTAGAGTTTTGTAGAGTTTTTGGACTGGCTAAACGAAGTTCGAAGTCAAACTTAACAGCAGCATGTATCCAAGAGGCCGCAACATTATTACCATCTCCACTCCACGCTACCACCTGTCCATTTATAGGGCCTTTATATTCCTCGACTGTTAAAAGATCTGCCATAATTTGGCATGGGTGTGAATCATTAGTTAAGCCATTTATAACTGGCACGGTTGCAGCATCTGCCATCTCAACAAGGCTAACTTTAGCAGAAGTGCGAAGCATTATTGCATCAACGTATTGTGATAAAACTCTTGCGGTATCAGCTACAGTTTCGCCCCGGCCCAACTGCGTGCCTATCTGCTCAAGAACTACTGCATGCCCACCAAGTTGTTTAATCGCAAGCTCAAAAGAAACTCTGGTCCTTGTACTAGGTTTCTCAAAAACCATGGCAAGTGAACAACCAGATAGATAGTTAAGCTCTGTATCCAAAGACTTGAGAGTTTTTGCTGTGTTAAGAATTTTCCGTAAAGTTTCCCGATCAAGAGAATCTATATCAAGAAAATGCCGAATATCTGTCATCATCTGAGTATTATTTTCCTGATTGGTTGGATGATTTTGAGGAAACACAAGCGCTCTCCAACGCACTTAAAATTATATCAACTTCCGGCTCTCTAATAATAAGAGGTGGCAATAGGCGCAATACATTCTCACCAGCCACAACGGTTAATAGACCATATTCGCGAGCGCAATCACAAAATACAGTATTTATATGGGGTTCACGTAATACAATACCCAACATCAGCCCACTACCTCTAACCTCTATTATAACCTCAGAGTAGCGGTGCGCTAAATCTTCTAAACGGCTTTTCAATAAAGAGCCAATTCTCTCAACCTCACTTAAAAACCCTTCTTCTAATAGTACATCAAGCGTTGCATTAGCGGCAGCCATAGCAAGCGGATTCCCGCCGAAGGTACTACCATGTGTTCCTGGAGACATAGCATTTGAGACATGTGACTTAGCCAAGACAGCTCCACAAGGGAAGCCACTTGCAATGCCTTTGGCACAGGCCATTATATCAGGACTAACCCCAGCCCATTCATGAGCAAATAACCTGCCTGTACGCCCAAAACCAGTTTGCACTTCGTCAAATACTAATAAGACGTCAAGTCTATCAGCAGTGGCCCGTAAAGCTTGTAAGTACTTTTTATCAAGTGGCCGAATGCCACCTTCGCCTTGTAGTGGTTCAACAATTATTGCTGCCGTTTCCTCAGTAATAGCCGCAAGCATGGCATCTAAATCATTGGGTGGGACAATATCAAAACCCTGAACTGGAGGCCCAAAGCCCTCCAAATGCTTAGGGTTGTTTGCAGCTCCTAAGGTAGCCAACGTACGACCATGGAAGGAGCCTTCTAGAGTAACTGCCCTGTAACGTTCAACTTTTCCATTTACGGCTTGATATTTACGGGCAACCTTTATAGCGCCCTCCATAGCCTCTGCCCCAGAGTTACAGAAAAATATTGAATCAGCGAAGCAGGCAGCAACTAATTTCTCAGCATAATAACTCTGTTCAGGTATCTCATACAAATTTGATACATGCCAAAGACGCCGAACCTGAGCCTCTAAAGCTGCCACCAACTTTGGATGGCTATGTCCCATGGAAACAACAGCGATGCCGCCTGCTCCATCTAGATAACGTTTCCCCTCTGTAGAAAAGAGATAAGAACCCTCTCCATGATCAAAGGCAATAGGTAAACGTCCATATGTCTGCATAATACTTTTCATAAGCAGGATTCCAACTATTTGTTTTTCTAGGGCTTTTCCCAATCATTCTAAAAAAAGAGATAAATATCGGGAAAGGTAGCCCCGAAGTCAACGCCCGCTTTATCTCACCAAGTAACTGGTTAGCTTAAAAGCATAATTATTTGCTAAAATCTATACCGATAACCTATTCGAAAAAGTCTGTGACAGATAGCCGATAACACAAAAATACATATCAGAGTAACAAAGACCCCGATCAAAGGTTCACCATCAGTAACACCAGTAATGCCGTAACGTACGCCATCAACAATGTAAAATATAGGATTAGCCCAAGTAAAATATTGAATAACTTGTGGAAGCTGATCAATAGTAAAAAAAACACCAGAAAAAAACACGAACGGCAAGAAAACAAAAACTTGTATGCTAATAAGATAATCCCATTTGGGTGCAAAAAGACCTACTATCTGACTAAATAAGCCCAATATAAGAGACCCAGAAATAACAAAATAAGCCAAAGTAAAAGGCAGAGCCGGAATTTGTCCACCAAATGGAAGAAGTACTAACCATACAACTGCACCTACAGAAATTCCTGCAGTTATAGACGAACCGGCATACGCAACTACTAACTCAAAGGGTGAAAGCGGGACAATTGCCAAATCATCAAAAATCCCTTCTGACTTATCGTAAACCATTGAAAAAGCTGCTGATTCAAATGCTCGCTCCAAAATAGCTACCACAATTAATCCAGGAATTAAAAAATTCAAAAATGGTAAACCTAGAACAAGCTTTGCAGAATCTTCAATAATAAGAGAAAAAACCGTTACAAATAGTAGTGCCCGAATAGCGGGTGCGACTAATGTAATTCCCCATATTTTAAAGCTACGTCGTGTTTCACGTATGTAGAAAGTAAACAAACCCAATACGTTTATTAACCCATAGTTACGAGTCTGGGGATGCTTCTGCCATATCGGACAGTTTATTTTCCTTTCCTCTGACATTAATTTTTTAACTTATAACCAATTGTTAAAATTCTACATGCTAACATAAACAATATTACATTGAGTATGGTTATAATCAGCATGCCTACCCATAAATCGCCATCCATGCGATTGATAAATCCATATCGAAAACCATCAATTGCGTAAAAAAATGGATTAAACCAGACCAGATTCTGCCAGGTCTGTGGTAACAGCTCAACCGAGTAAAATGTTCCTGAAAGAAATGATAATGGTACTATAATAAAATTCGTCATAGCGGCGATATGATCAAATTTTTTTGCCCATATACCTCCAATCAAACCCAAAAGAGATAACATCATGGATGAACCAAAAGCGTAAAATAATATTATAAAATAATGTTGGATGTGAATATTAACAAATATACAAATAGCAATAGTCGATAAAAAACCAACAAGAAGTCCACGTGTTAGTCCTCCTGCAACGTAGGCTACCGTAAGCTCTATAGGAGTAATAGGTGACATTAGTGTATCAACAATATTACCTTGAACCTTGGACACTAATATTGATGATGACGTATTGGCAAAAGAGCTTTGTAGAATCGACATCATAATAAGTCCAGGAGATAAAAAAACAGAAAAAGTTAGATCACCTATTTTTTTTTCAGCACCATCAAGTGCTAGCAAGAATATTATGAGAAACAATAAAGTAGTAATTATAGGTGCAATAAGTGTTTGTGAACGCATCTTATAAAATCGTTTAACTTCAGCAAGGTATAGCGTCCAAAGCCCTCGCCAATTAACTATCCCAATAGATCGCACCACAGGACTTGTAGAAAAAATACTATTGTTTTTATTCATGCGTAAATTTGTCAACTTTCTTCGCAATTTAATACTAATTTATAAAATACTTTGATTATACATTACCAAACTTATTGTTTGAAACCACGACAATCAACATTCGATAATATATAAAGATTATAGAATATACCGGATTAATGAAGATGAATGAAAAACATAAAAAACATAGTAATGTTAGAAAACCCAAACCCCTGACACATAAATATCTCGAAAAAATTGCCCTCGTTCATATAGACCGGTACGCAACATCAATAGAAAACTTAAGAAATGTACTAATGAGGCGCGTTGAAAAATCAGTGCGCACTCATAAAATAGATAAAAGAGAAGCAGAGAAATGGGTAAAAATAATAATTACTAAATTAGTTAACCTTCGACTTCTAGATGATCAAGCCTATGCAGAAAGCAGAGTACGAAGTCTTCATCGCTTGGGCGCTTCTGAAAAAAAAATTATGAGCATTCTGAGTAATAAGGGGATTAGTAAAGTAGATTCTGCTTCTGCTGTTTCACTTTTAGAAAACGAATATTGTAATAGAGAATTAATGGCTGCTAATATTTATGCTAGAAAACGTCGTCTTGGGCCTTATAGGCTGGATGAGAAAAGGAAGGAAAGACGCAATCGTGATTTAGCATCACTTGCCAGAGCAGGTTTTAGATATGATGACGCTAAAAACGTTATCGATGCAGTATCTGTTGTAGCACTTGAAGCAGAGATACTTTCTACTACCAAATACAATTAGATATTTTATTATTTTTTAAAATATTACGCCCCCCCAAATAACATCAAATCAGATTGGCGGCTCAAACTTCTCAGGCATATTCTCCCAATACAAAGAAGTGGTGGGAAACGCAAAATCACTTTTTGCTTCGGCTACAATCTCTTTTATTCGATAAGCAAGCTGCTCTTTAAGGGACAACCATTCACCCCAGACTGTAGTTTTTGTAAAGCAATAAACCATGATATCTATACTGCTTTCACTAAAACTATCAATCCTTACAAAGGTAGAGACCTCTGGTGGCTTAGCAAAATCTTCGCTATTCAATATATAAGATTCGATTTCGTTCCGGATATAACCTAGCTGAGCCACACTAGTGTCATAAACAACACCAATTTTCCAGTAAATACGACGATGAGTCATTTGTGAAAAATTAATTACAGGATTATCGGCTAGCGCTGTATTTGGTACCTGAACCAAAGCCTTATCAAACTGGCGTATACCAGTTGAACGAAATCCGATTGCCTCCACAGTCCCCTCTACAACTCCATTTACTTTTATCCAATCTCCAAGCTGAAACCTCCTTTCAGTAAGAACTAAAACTCCTGACAAAAGGTTCTTTAATAAGTCCTGCGCTGCTAATGCACCTGCAAGACCGAATAAGCCTAGTCCTGCAAGAACTGGTCCAATCTCAATACCCCATACATCAAGGATAGCGGCAGCCCCAATAAAAATGAATAACAGTCTAATAGCTTTGACAAACCAGGACAGCATAGTTTCTGAAAAAATATTTCTTAAGCTAGACAGTAGAAAGCTTATGGGCTCAGTCAGGGAAATAACACCCCAAAACAGAGTAAACGTCACCAGTGAGCGGGTGCATTTAGTAGCTATAGTATCCATCGCCCCATCTAGCTGCAAAATCTGTGTAGCAATAAAAAAACCAAAAACCACAAAAACAAACCTTAGAGGCTTTTCAAGAGCATCTATGAGTCGATCATCAAGTTCAGTTTTAGTTTTAGTGGTTAATCGCTTAATCCAAGCAATCACAAATTTTGCAAACAGGCGCCGGACTAAAACCGAAAGCATAACTGCTCCAACACCTAAAACTATTCTGCCAAAACTAGCTCCAAAACCCGCATTATTCCAGGCATCTATTACAATGGCATAAAATTCAATTAGTGATTCCATAATACAACTAACCTCAATCCTATATTTGTAGTATGTGCAATTAGCATCAATCTTATAATTTATTTACAAATTTACCATAATAACACATTTTGAGTAAAAAATGACTTTTATTCAGCTAGATTCATTCATTTTACATCACAATATTTTGATTATATAAATATCAGGTTATTGACTTCCGCGGGGTATCCACTACATTTTCACAAGATGCGACACCAATTTGTTGCGTTAAACTAAAGGCGACACACTGATTAGGCTATTATTCCTGAAAATGTGAACGTTAAAATGACCACACAATCACATTTTGTAGGGTCCTAAAATAGATAATCTTGTTAGAGGATAAGACAATGACAACTGGTACTGTAAAGTGGTTCGACCCAGCCAAAGGTTATGGGTTTATTGAACCAGAAGATGGTTCAAAAGATGCGTTTGTTCATATATCGGCAGTTGAACGCGCTGGGCTAACTTCACTAAATGAAGGACAAAAGGTTTCTTTCGATTTAGAGCCTGGCCAAAACGGCAAAGCATCCGCAGAAAATCTTTCTGTTATAGAGTAAGAAATAGCCTTAATTAAAATAAACTAATTAGGTTGTTTATTATATATAATAAAGCGGCGAAGAGCTAATACTTCGCCGCTTTATATTTATAATTAACATAAAACCAACATATACTAATTACTAAAAAAAACATTAGTTGTTCCAACAAAACATCTAAGTATCTTTATTTTTTTTAGGAATTATGGGCAACAATATGTGTGAAGGATATTCTGTTCCAGTATGAATAGTTACCTTCGCCCCATAAACATCAACTGGTCTGTTTCCCTGCATATCGTGTTTGAATGGTCCAACTCCATAATACACTCGACCTGCTACTGTTCCCTGACTTTCATCATATCCAGGATAAATATAATCACGCCCACGTACACTCAAACCCAGACGGTAACCCTTCGGTAATACAATTGACGTCGGCCATATCTCAACATCTAGTTCATATACCTCTCCTGGAACCAACTTTTGCACTTCATCATGCATATGGTACGGACGGTAAGGTAGTGTTTTTTCTTTATCTAATTTGCGATGTGATGCCCGCAACCAGCCCAACGCCACAGGCGTATGAGGATCATTTGAACCTTGGTAAACCATCTCTCTCATATCCGGAGAGAATGCTCTCAAAACTAAAAAAACGTCTGCATCATCAGTCTCTGACGACAGAAAAATCTTAGCAGTAACAGGGCCGGTTATTTCCGTTTCTCTATCCATTGGTGTTGAAAGAAATGTAATACCTTCTCCCAAAGCGTCATAAGTAATTTCGTTAGATTTATTTATTAAATTTTTAGTTAGCGCGCGATCGGTAGGATCAAGGTACATTTCAGTCCAATTTGTACGAGTGAGTGGCCATTCCTCCTCAGCACGTTCAACATAGCTCTCATATGGATAGCGTATTTGTAACTGCACTTTTGGTTGTTGGCCCCAACCCGTGTCTTCTTCTTTAAGAAAATGCCCAAAAAAACGTTTTTGTAAACTCATCCCATATTCGCTATAGAAATGCGTAAAATGGTCTAATCCATGCATTTCCAACCATTTTTGATCACTTGCTGAATTTACGTAACCCTCTGTATTACCACGTGGGTGTAGGCCTACCCCACCCCAATTACCGGCAGATAGTAAAGGAACATTGATCTTTGAATAATCGGGCATACGCAATTTCCAATAATCATCTATTAAAGAATGATCGAGAATATCAGCAATGAAATCAGTGCGGTTTGATGCCAGCTCTTCTTCACTGAATGTATCAGGGCCTGAGACCCACTCACCATTAATTCGACTTTTGTAGCCATTTTTTCCCTTACCATTTTGTCGAGGCCTAATAGCTTCTCGGTACCAGGTTTCAGGAAACCTGCAGGCTATTCCTCCATGGTGGCCCATATCACGATAATAGTCAGCTGCACCTTCCCAAACACACATTGCACTTAAATGTTTAGGTTGCAACGACGCTACCTGCCATTGATTCATTCCGTAATAAGAGATCCCGTTCAATCCAACTTTACCGTTAGACCAGGGTTGAACCCCAGACCAATCTATACAAATTGAAAAATCTTTTGCCTCTCTAAGTGACCAAGGGTCCAGATAACCAGGGGACCTTCCCATACCCCGAGAGTCTACGCGTACACAAATATATCCATCCGGCACCCATATTTCTGGGTCGATAAGCTCCCAATTTTGATATCTATTAGATGAACGAGCCAAGATATCAGGATAGTGATCTTCCAATCTTTTCCACTGATAAGGATACCCATCCTGAAAGTGCAACCACTTACCGTAAGGACCATAACTAATAATCACCGGATGAGTAGCTGTATCATTAGGCCTATATATATCAGCGCGTAATGTAACTCCATCTTCCATCTCTATTGGCACATCCCAATCAATAAGCATGCCATCTCGAACCTCAGAACGGTAATTTAGTATATTTTGTATCTCTTCTGTGGTCATAGTTTTGTCCCGTCTATTATTTAATATTTGAGGGTTTATTATTTATACCTCGTGATACCTTTTACCGCCCACATAGACCTAATCAAATATTTTAACCAAGTGGTCTCTAAATGTCCAAATAAGTAATATTCCGCTTGCAATCACATAGATGATACATCCCAAAGATAGAGTTTCAACTGACACTTCCTGGTCTAATAGAAGCCCAAAAACTGCCGGTGATGTTGCTGACGTCAAAGCAACCATTGCTGCCACCACGGCGCGAATAGAACCCAGGTGCATAACTCCATAAAGCTCGGGCCATAACGACCCCATGACCGGCATTAATATGCCAATACTAATCCCCATAAAACTCAAATATATGTACGGAATAAAATATGCATCAGATACAGTAATAGCTATAAGAGTGACTATTAGTGGCATTTGCATAATAGGTAAAAAAACAATACTCCCGAATCTATCAATTAATGATCCCATGCATAGAGAAGTCAGTACCTTAAAAATTGCAAAAAATATAAAAGCGCTAGCTAATATCTCTAATGGCCAACCTTTTGATTCAGCAATATGTATCTGATGAAAAAATAAACCTGTACAAATAAATGAAAATGATAAAACAACGGATGAAATTACATAGAAACGGAAATCTTTTAAAACTTCTGGCCTTGACCAGTGTCGCTTAGTGTTTTTTTGATAATTAGGCTTTAAGGAAATTCTACTTTGATAAGCCTGATGACGCTCACTATAGTCACGCATAAAATATGGAAGAAAAATAACCAGTATCAGAGTGATAGTTATTGCCGCTAAGTACCAAGACTCGCGCCATCCAAATTCAACTATAACAATTAGAATAAATACTGGTAGAATTGCTTCTCCACACGACTGCCCCATTGCAGAAATACTAACGGCTTTTCCTCTATCAGTATCAAAATACCGTCCCATACTCGTGTTGGAGATATGCATCAACAAACCCTGTCCCGTTAAACGAGCAAGGTACAAGCCAATTACCAGAATAATAATACCCGGTGCTGAAGCAATCATTAACATTGAAAGAACCAACCCCATGCACACTGCCAAGGTATACCAACGAAGATCAACCCTATCAATCACACGCCCAAGCCAAATTAT
>Ga0315339_1000448_pt1 | contig 52094 bp, 63 predicted proteins | sample ASW17metaG_FD_204514 | JGI IMG/M metagenome (GOLD analysis project Ga0315339, IMG submission 204514) | Ammonia-oxidizing marine archaeal communities from Pacific Ocean, United States - ASW #17 | ecosystem: Environmental > Aquatic > Marine > Oceanic | place: USA: California | collected 2016-12-05 | reverse complement strand
ACATATTAAAAGTATGAAATTGATCTTGCATGCCCAGGTATAATAACTTGTGATTATTTTGCCAAACTACACCTTTATATAACTTTGGTGGATATAATCTGTTTCCTGTCTTTAGTTTTAGATCTTCGGATAAAAAAGGAAAATGATGAAGATAACCTGTAGCTAAAATTACAGCATCTGCCTCCTGTTCATGCCCATCTTTAAAAATTGCTTTGCTGCCTTCAAGTCTATCTAGATGAAAAACTTCCTTCATTCCATTTGGCCATTTAAATCCCATTGGATTGTGCCTATAACCTATTGTTACACTTTTCGCTCCATACTTATGACACTGAAGAGCTACATCTTCAGCAGAATAACTGCTTCCCAAAACAATAACATTTTTACCTCTGAATTCTTCTGCATCTCTAAAATCATGAGAGTGTAATATTCTTCCTGGAAAAGATTTCATACCAGGATATTCTGGAATAAATGGAACTGAGAAATGACCACTTGCCACAACAACATAATCAAAAATATCTTTTGAAAATTTATTATTTTTTTTATCAAGAGAAGTAATTTCAAAACTATTCTCACTATAGGTAACATTGGTAACACTATTATTAAATCTTATTTTATCTTTTAGATTCCCTTTTTTAACTCTACCGAGTATGTAATCATATAAAACTTCTCTTGGTGGAAATGATGGAATCGGATATCCAAAATGTTCATCAAAAGAATAGTCAGCAAATTCTAAACATTCCTTAGGGCCATTTGACCAAAGATATCTATACATACTATTAGGAACCGGGTCGCCGTATTGATCAGATCCTGTTCTCCAACTGTAATTCCATAATCCTCCCCAATCCTCTTGTTTATCAAAACAAACTATTTCAGGTATTTTTTTACCTTTTTTTTCAGCTTGTTGAAAAGATCTCAACATGGATAAGCCACATGGTCCAGCTCCAATAATTGCTACTTTTGTCATTAAATTATCTCCGTCTAAAATAAATTTATAAATTTACTTTACTGGAAAAATGTTAAAAATTAAAATAAATAATACTTTATTATGAAAATAAACTGGAATTACTTCACTTCTATATGGGTAGATAAACGAAAAAAATTATTAGGCCTAGATTAAAAGTCCATGAAAAAATTAATTCTTTCCATTGATCAGGGGACTACATCATCTAGATCAATTTTATTTAACGTTAAAGGAAAAAAAATTTTTTCCTCTCAATATGAATTTAAACAACTTTTTCCAAATGATGGATGGGTTGAACATAATCCAGAAGAAATTTGGAAAGTTACTTTAAAAACAATCAAAGAATCAATTAAAAAAAGTAAATCATTAAAATCCAAAATTGTATCAATAGGAATTGCAAATCAAAGAGAAACCACTATCCTCTGGGACAAAAATACAGGCAAACCAATTTATAATGCAATTGTTTGGCAGGATAGAAGAACTCAAAATATTTGTCAAAATTTAAAAAAAAGGAAACTAGAAAATTTATTTAGAAAAAAAACTGGACTTTTTATTGATCCTTATTTTTCGGCAACAAAAATAAAATGGATACTTGAAAACATTTCTAAAACAAAAAAACTACTTAGTGAAAAACGTTTGATGTTTGGAACAATAGACACTTTTTTAATTTGGAGGCTAACAAATAAAAGAAAACATTTAACAGATGCAACAAACGCAAGCAGAACTTTAATGTTTAATATAAGTACAAATAAATGGGATGATGAAATTTTAAAAAAATTAAAAATTCCAAAATCAATTTTGCCAGAAGTAAAAAATTCTGCTGATAATTTTGGAGTTACATCTAAAAAAATTATTGGTGAAGAAATTCCAATTAGTGCAGTTTTAGGTGATCAGCAAGCTGCAGCAGTAGGTCAGGCTTGTTTTGAAAAAGGTTCAGTTAAAAGTACCTATGGAACTGGAGCTTTTGTAATAATGAATACTGGAAATAAAAAAATTTTATCAAAAAATAAATTATTAACTACAATTTGTTATCGAATCGATAATAAAACTACATATGCTTTAGAAGGGTCTATTTTTACTGCTGGTGCTGGTGTTCAGTGGTTAAGAGATAAGGTAAAATTAATTGATAGTGCTTATGATACTGAAAAAATTGCGAGATCCAATATTGATAATAATAATGTTTATATAGTTCCTGCATTTACTGGGTTGGGTGCTCCTTACTGGAATGCTAATGCAAGAGGAACAATCAGTGGCATAACAAGAAATACTGATTGGAAAAACATTGTAAGAGCAGTTATAGAATCTGTAGCATATCAAAGTTATGATTTATTTAGAGCCATGAATAACGATGGATTGAAACCTAAAATAGTAAAGATAGATGGAGGTATGGTTTCAAATAATTGGTTTGCACAATTTCTTTCTGACATATTAGGTGTAAAAGTAATAAGACCAACAATTTCTGAGACTACAGCTTTAGGTGCTGCATTAATGGCTGGTTATCAAATTGGATTATATAATTCATTTCATTCAATTTCAAAAAAGTGGAAAATTGACAGAAAATTCACCCCTAAAATTAAGAAAAAACAAAGAAATGAGCTGTTGAAAGGCTGGCAACAAGCAATTAAGAGAACTTTGGTCTAAAGTATAGTTATGAAAAAAATTATTATTATAGGAGCAGGTGCTATGGGTTCTGCTTTTACTATGCCTTGCATAGACAATAATAATAATGTTACTCTTATTGGAACTCATCTTGAAGATGATTTAATAAAACAAATTAAATCCAATAAGAATATTCACCCAATATTAAAAGTCAAACTACCAGAAAATTTAAAAATAGAAAAATTTGAAAAATTGAATTCAATTCTTAAAAAAAAAGTTGACATTATTGTTGCAGGAATAAGTTCAGTTGGGATTGAATGGTTTGCTGATCAAATATCCAAAAATTATAAAAAAAATTTACCAATCATTTTATTAACTAAAGGACTAGCAATAGTAGACGATGAATTAACAACACTTTCAGATAAAATTAAAAAATTATTAAAAAAAAAAGGACATAAAGAAATAAATATTTCTGCAATTAAAGGACCTTGTTTGGCTGCAGGTTTAGCATATAAAATGAGAACAGGAACAGTTATTGCAAATCCTAATATTAAAGAAGCAGAATTTTTAAAAAAAATAATATCAACAGATTATTATTCCACTGAGATATCAAATGATCTGGAGGGAGTTGAGTTATCTGGAGCAATTAAAAATATTTATTCAATGTTGATAGGTGCATCAGAGGGATTAAGTAATTCTAAAGTATCAATAGAGACTCAATCAAAATATTATTTAAATACTTCAGCTTCATTAATTCATAGATCAATTTCTGAAATGGTAGATTTTGTTTCTCATTATGGAGGCAAACCAGACACTGTTTATGGTTTAGCGGGACTAGGAGATTTATATGTTAGTGCAATAGGAGGAAGAAATAGTTTAATGGGTAGATACTTAGGACAAGGATACTTATACAAAGATGCAAAAGAAAAGTTTATGAAAAATATTACTGTTGAAGGAGCCCAACTTGCTTTAGAAATTGGTCCAAAAATTTTAAATGAACTTGACTCAAAAAATTTTCCACTAATGTTTAGTATGCTCAATACTATCTGTGATAATAAAAAATTAGAAATTAACTGGTAAATGAAAAGCTTAAATATTTTAATTTGTGAAGGAAATACTCCTGAAGAAGGAAAAAATTTTCAAGATGTAGGTATACCCACTCATACAGAAAGTCTAAAAGAAAGTCTTTCATATTTTAATAAAAATTTAAATATAGATGTATTAAATCCTTGCCTAGAGCTAAATTTAAATGAAATTATAACAAATCTAAAAAAATATGATGGACTAATTTGGGGAGGTAGTAGTCTGAATATTTATAACGATACTATTGAAGTAAAAAGACAAATTTCATTTATGAAAGAATGCTTTAGAAATATAAAAAAAACATTAGCTATTTGTTGGGGTATGCAAGTTGCTGTTACAGCAGCAGGAGGCGAGGTAAGAAAGGGAGTAAATGGCTCTCATATAGGAATAGCAAATGATATTGAATTAACTCAAGCAGGTTTAAATAATTTGTTTTATAAAGACAAAAATAATAAATTTAATACACCTGCATTTAACTTTGATGAAGTGGTAACACTACCAAATGGAGCTACTCACTTAGCTTCTAATAAAATTAATAAAATTCAAGGACTTCACTTTAATTCAGGTATTAGTGAAATTTGGGGTATACAATATCACCCAGAAATTACTTATGAAAAAATGATAAGTATTATCAAATTTAGAAAAGATAGATTAATTAATCAAAGAAACAGATTTAAAAATGAAGAAGAAGTTAACAATCATATCAATTTTATTGAAGAAGAGATTAAAATCTCAGAAAAAAATTCTAGAATGCTAGAATTAAGAAATTGGTTAAATCTAATTAACTAATTTTTAAAATAAACCTTCTATTTCACCACTTTTATTTAACTTGATTGAGTCAGCTGCTGGAACTCTTGGTAGTCCTGGCATAGTCATGACTGCCCCACAGACAACAACGATAAATTCTGCACCTGAAGAAAGTTTAATTTCTCTTATTGGTAAAACATGTCCCGTAGGTGCACCCTTTAAGCTTGGATCTGTTGAAAAACTGTATTGAGTTTTTGCGATACAAATAGGAAAATCTCCATAACCTGACTTTTCAAAGCTTTTTAATTGATCTCTGATTTTAGTATCAGCAATAACCTCATTTGCTCTATAAATTTCTTTTGCAATTATTTCTATTTTTTTAAATAGAGGAGTTTTGCTTTCATATAAGAATTTGAATTTAGCACCATTTTTTTCGCATAACTCAGCTACATGATTTGCTAGTTCTTTTGTGCCATCACCTCCATTTGCCCAGTGAGTGCAAAGACTTGCTTTAACTCCAATTCCGTCACAAAATTCTATTAAAGTTTTTACTTCATTATCTGTATCTTTAATAAAATGATTAACTGCTACCGTAACAGGTAAGTCAAATTTTTTAACATTTTCAATATGTCTTTGAAGGTTAATTAAACCTTTTTTTAAAGCATCTACATTTTCAGTTTTAAGATTATCTTTAGCTACGCCACCATGCATTTTTAGTGCCCTAATAGTTGCAACGATTACAACGCAGCTAGGCTTTAAATTTGATTTTCTACATTTAATATCTAAGAATTTTTCAGCACCCAGGTCAGCACCAAAGCCTGCTTCTGTAATTACATAGTCAGCAAGTTTTAATCCAGTTTTTGTGGCGATTACAGAATTACAACCATGGGCAATATTTGCAAATGGGCCACCATGAATAATCGCAGGATTATTTTCTAAAGTTTGAGTTATATTTGGTCTGATTGCGTCTTTTAGCAATACAGTCATTGAACCATGTGCTTTTAAATCTTTTGCATAAACAGGCTTTTTATCTCTAGTATATGCGATTGTTATATTTCCAATTCTATTTTCTAAATCTTTTAAATCATTTGATAAGCAGAAAATTGCCATAATCTCTGAAGCAACAGTAATATCAAAACCATCTTCTCTAGGAAAACCATTTGCAATTCCACCTAAATTTATATTGATTGATCTTAGAGAACGATCATTCATATCCAAAACTCTTTTCCAAACAATTCTTCTAACATCTATATCTAATTTGTTTCCCCAATAGATATGATTATCAATTAAAGCAGATAATAAATTATGAGCAGATGTTATTGCATGAAAATCACCGGTAAAATGTAAATTAATTTGTTCCATAGGAACTACTTGAGCATATCCACCACCAGCAGCACCACCTTTCATTCCAAAAGAGGGTCCAAGACTTGGCTCCCTTAAACAAACAATAGATTTTTTTCCAATTTTATTTAATCCATCACTCAAACCAACTGAAGTAGTAGTTTTACCTTCACCTGCTGGAGTAGGTGTGATGGCAGTTACCAAAACAAGTTTTCCATCAGGTTTGTCTTTTAAAGTGTCTAAATATTCTAAGTTAATTTTTGCAATATGTCTGCCCATTGGACTATAGGCTGTACTTGTATCTGGCACATCTATCTTTGCCAAGATATCATTTATAGGTTGCATTTTAGCTTCTCTAGCTATCTGAATATCTGATTTAACTTTACTCATTTAAAACTCCTATAAATTTATATTTCTTTAAGCAGAATTAGTATCTTCTTTTTATAATTTTTGAAACTTCTAAAAAATATATATAAAAAAAATAAGATCTATTTATATTATTTTATATAAAATTAAAAAAATGCAAAAATACTCCATATTTAATCTAATAAAAAATGCTTTCTCAAATCATCAAAATTGGGATTTAGCCTGGAAAGATCCAACTCCAAAGAAAGAATATGACGTTGTAATTATTGGAGGTGGAGGACATGGGCTGGCAACAGCATATTACCTTGCTAAAGAGCACAATATTACAAATGTTGCGATTATTGAAAAAGGATGGATTGGCGGAGGAAACGTAGGAAGAAATACAACTATTATTAGATCTAACTATATGTACGACGACAATGCTTTGTTTAGTGAGTTTGGAATGGATTTATGGAGAAAGATGAGCCAAGATTTAAATTATAACGTAATGTTTTCTCCAAGAGGAATTATTAATCTGGCTCATTCAGATGCTCAAATGAATATTTTTACAAGAAGAGGAAATTCTATGCGTTTAAATGGTATTGATGCAGTTCTTTTAAATAGAGAAGAGGTAAAAGAAATTATTCCAATGGCAGACTTTTCGGACAATGTAAGATTTCCTATTTTTGGTGGATTGATGCAGCCAAGCGCAGGAACAGCAAGGCACGATGCTGTTGCTTGGGGTTATGCCCGTCAGGCAGATTCAATGGGAGTTGATATTATACAAAATTGCGAAGTAATCGGATTTGATATTTTGGCTGGAAAAATCAATGGAGTTAGAACTTCAAGAGGAGACATTAAAGTTAAAAAAATTGGTTTATGCGTTGCTGGTAGTACAAATATTTTAGCTGAAAAGCTGAATATGACAATACCAGTAGAAACTCATCTTTTACAAGCATGTGTTTCAGAGCCGGTAAAACCTGTTTTAGATAGAGTAGTTACTTTTGGAGCAGGTCATTTTTATATTAGCCAATCAGACAAAGGTGAAATGGTGATGGGCGGAGATTTGGATGGGTATAATAGTTATGCTCAAAGAGGAAATTTACCAACACTTCAACATGTTTTAACAGAAGGAATTGCTATGATGCCATTTCTTAGCAAATTAAAAATGCTTAGAACTTGGGGAGGTATAATGGATATGTCTATGGACGGATCACCAATTATAGACAAAACGCATATTGAAGGATTATATTTAAATTGTGGATGGTGTTATGGTGGTTTTAAAGCAACTCCAGCATCAGGGTGGACTTTTGCACACACAATAGCTCAAGATAGAGTTCACAAATTAAATGCAGGATATAGTTTAAACAGATTTAATACAGGTCACTTGCTTGATGAAAAAGGACTTGGAACAAAAACTTGGATTTCTTAAATGCTACATATTAAATGTCCACATTGTGGTATGAGATCGCAAAATGAATTTGCATATGGTGGTGATGCGAGTGTCAAAAGACCAGAATTAAATAAAGAAATTTCAGATTTAGAGTGGGATAATTTTGTATATCTTAGAAAAAGCTTAAGAGGAAAACATTTAGAGTTATGGCAGCATATTTCAGGGTGTAGGCAGTGGTTTAAAGTTCAAAGAGATACAGCAACCCACGAAATATTTAAAACATTAAAGGCTAACGAAGATATCTAATTATGTCACAAAATTTTAGATTAGAAAATATTGGATTAATTAATAGAGATAAAAAAATCTCATTTAAATTTAATGGAAAAAATTATTTTGGTTATGAAGGAGATACAATAGCATCTGCTTTACTTGCTAATGGAGTTCATCTTATTGGAAGAAGCTTTAAATATCATAGACCAAGAGGTTTTTTTGGGTCAGGTGTTGATGAACCATATGCTATAGTTCAATTATACAGGAACGGCGAGAGTATACCAAATATAAAAACTACAGAACAAGAGCTTTTTGAAGGGTTAGAAGCAACAAGCGTGAATTGTTGGCCTAGTGTTAATTTTGATATTGGAGCGATTAATAATTTTTTAAAAATATTTCTTCCTGCTGGGTTTTATTACAAAACATTTATGTGGCCAAAAAGTTTTTGGCACAAAGTTTATGAACCTTTTATTAGAAAAGCAGCTGGATTTGGAGTTGCATCAATCAAGCACGATCAAGAGAGATATGAACATAAATATGAATATTGTGATTTATTAATTACCGGATCAGGCCCATCAGGTTTAGCAAGTGCATATTCTGCAGCAAAAAACGGAGCCAGGGTAATACTAGCTGAAAACAACCCAAGGTTTGGAGGAAGTTTATTAACCAGTGAGGTAAATATTGGAAATCAAACCGGAAGAGAATGGGCAGAAAATATTATAACTGAACTAAAAGAGATGCCTAACGTGGTAGTAAAAAATAGATCACAAGTTTTTGGTTACTACGATCACAATATGTTAGTGATGGCAGAAAAAATAAGCGATCATTTACCTAAAACAAAAAAATATAGTCCAAAAGAAAGACTTTGGTATATTAGAGCAAAAGAAGTTGTTATTTCATCTGGATCAATAGAAAGACCTTTGGTATTTGGAAATAATGATACACCAGGAGTAATGCTGTCTTCTGCAGCAAAAGAATATTTAAAAGTCTATGGAGTTTTAGTTGGAAAAAAACCTTTAATATTTACTAATAATGATAGTGGCTATGAAACAGCAATAGAATTTAAAAAAAATGGTATAGATCCAGTTATATTAGATACACGAAAAGATCCCAAATCAGAAATAATAGATGAAGCAAAAAATTTAAATATCAATATTAAATTTTCGTATGTAGTGGTTGTAGCCAAAGGTTATAAAAAAGTAAAATCAGCAGATATTGCAAAAATTTCAGAAGATAAAAAAGAATTAGGTGCAATAGAAAATGTTAATTGTGATTGTATATGTGTTTCAGGTTTTTGGACACCAACAATACATTTGGCATCTCAATCAGGAAATAAAACTAAGTTTAATAAAGATATAGATGCATTTGTACCAGGCATATCAAAACAGAATGAAACAACTTTAGGAGCGGCAAATGGAACATTTACTTTAGAAGAAACTTTAAAAAATTCATTTAATATTGGTTATGAATTATCAAAAAAAATAACCAATAATGATAATAAGATTTCATTTCCAATAGTTGTTGAAAAAAAATCAACCGAACATGATAAATTTTGGTGTGTGCCTCTTCCAAAGGGAAAAATTTATAAAAGATTTTTAGACTTTCAAAATGATGTAGCTGTTTCAGACGTCGAAATTGCTCTAAAAGAAGGTTATAGATCTATTGAGCATGTAAAGAGATACACAACTCTAGGGATGGCAACTGACCAAGGAAAAACAAGTAATCTTAATGGTTTACAGCTGGTATCTAATTTAGAAAACAAAATAGTGCCGGAGGTTGGTCACACAACTTTTAGACCCCCATACACACCCGTTACTATTGGAACAATTGTGGGTAGGGAAGTAGGTAAACATTCAAGACCAACAAGGAAATCACCAATGCATTTATGGCATGAAAAAAATAATGCTGTATTTGTTGATGCTGGAGTGTGGTTGAGACCAAGATATTACAAACAAGGAGACGAAACATTATTTGAAGGATCAAAAAGAGAAGCAATAAATGTTAGAGCAAATGTAGGTGTCTGCGATGTAACTACTTTAGGTAAAATAGATATTAAAGGACCAGATGCAGCTGAATTATTAAATAGAGTTTATACGAATGCATGGTTAAAATTACCAGTCGGAAAAGCTAGGTATGGAGTAATGCTGAGAGAAGACGGAATTGTAATGGATGATGGTACGACTACTAGAATTTCAGAAAATCATTATCATATGACAACAACAACTGCTCAAGCTGCAAATATTTTATCTCACCTTGAATACTATCTGCAAATTGTATGGCCAGAATTAAATGTAAACGTAGTATCTACTACAGAACAATGGGCAGGGGCGGCTATCGCAGGACCCAAGTCTAGAGATTTAGTGCAAAAATTATTTCCAAAAGTTGATGTTTCAAACGAAGGTTTACCATTTATGGGTTATGTAGAGGGAGAACTATTTGGTATCCACGCAAGGATTTTTAGAATTTCATTTTCCGGTGAGCTAGCATATGAAGTTAATGTTGAGTCTGATAATGGAAACTATATGTGGGAAAAAATAATCGAAATAGGTAAGGAATTTAGAATTCAACCATATGGTACAGAGGCATTATCAACTTTAAGAATTGAAATGGGACATGTAGCAGGGTCCGAATTAGATGGAAGAACCATTCCTTATGACAATTCTTTAGAGGGAATGGTAAGTAAAAAGAAAGATTTTATTGGTAAGAGATCTTTAAATAGAAAAGCATTTATCGCAGAAGATAGACAAAAAGTTGTTGGCGTTGTTCCATTAGATAAAAAAACAAGTATTCCAGAAGGATCTCACTTGGTTAAAGATGCAAACGCTAAACTTCCAAATCCAAAATTAGGTTATATTTCTGCTTCTTGTTGGAGTGTTGAATATGATAATCCATTTTCTTTAGCTATAATAAAAGATGGAAAAAATATGATTGGTCAAAAATTAATTGCAATGTCTCCATTGAAAAATAAAACAATACCTGTTGAGATAGTTTCTTCACATTATGTCGATCCAAAGGGTGAAAGGGTTAGATCATGACATCAGTTTCAGTATTAACAAATGTTCATTTTAAAGGTCTTTTTGGAGACCATGAAGGTAAAAATGAAAAAGATTTATTAAATTTATCTGAAAATAAAAATTTATTAATCATTCAAATAGTAAAATACAAAAACTCTTCAGCTTCAATTAATGACATAAAAATTGACAATTTAAATTTAAAAAATGAGACACTTAATATAAGCAGTAATAATGATACACGAATTCTATGGAACGGACCTAATAACTGGCTTTTAGTATCAACTAAGAAAGAACTCTTAAAAGAAATAATAGAAAAATTTGATGAAACTAATTTTGCTGTTACCAATTTATCTCACTCAAGGGCTATAATTGAATTAGAAGGAGAGAACGCAAAAGAAGTATTAAAAAAAGGATGTCCTTACAATTTTAATGAGTTAAAAAAAAATAATTGTCTAAATTCAACATTTAATGGAATATCAGTTACAATAGATGTTTTGGATGACAACCCTAATAAAATAAGAATATTTACTTTAAGAAGTTTTGGTGAGTCTTTATATCATTCTATTACAGATGCTTGTTTAGAGTTTGGTTACAAAAGCATTTAAACTTCGTTTTTCCTTGTAGCAATAAAAACACCAAGAGTAGCTATAGCAAAACCAATAATGTCTAAATTATTTAATATCTCACCTAGAAATAACCATGCAATTATAGCTGTAGTAGGAGGTATTAAAAAAAAAAGGGAAACAGTCTTGCTTGCTGAATTTTTTTTAATTAAAAACATTAAGATCGTGAAAGCACCAAATGAAACCAAAAGTATTTGATGACTCATAGCAATTAAAAAAGTAGGAGTAAAATTAATATAAGGGTCAGTAAAAACAAAAATAATAATTATATGAAAAAGACATCCACCTATAGCTTGATACATGTTGCTTACGGATAAAGGTAAGTTATTACTTATTTTTTTTTGCCAGAGTGTAGAGCTTGTAATTGCTAATAATGCTATGAAAGATGATACAACACCGATTACAGGAAGTTTTGAGCCAATATCAAATCCTAAAACTAATGTGGCACCTACAAATCCAAGAGCAATACCAATCCACTGTTTAAAAGAAACTTTTTCATTTAAAAACTTTCCAGCTAAAGCATTTGTTAAGATTGGTTGTAATGTGACAATTAATGCTGTGATACCAGTTGGCATGCCAATGGAAACTGAATAAAAAACACCACCAAGATAAACTCCATGAAATAGAACACCACTAAAAATAGATTGAAGTAAATTTTTACGGTTAGCTACAACTTTCTGCTTTGTATAGATCGCAAATATTAAAAAACCTAGAGCTACAAAAAAAAATCTAAATGCTAATGCTGCAAAAGGATCGCTGTTATCTATTATGGGTTTTGTAGTAACAAAGGCAGAAGACCACAGAATAATGAAAATAAATGGAAAAACTCTAATCATCATTATTTTATAAGTTAAATTCTTAAGTAATATCAGTCATTTTCTACTGATTATACTGATAGTGACTGCATACTACCTTGAGTTGTATTTTAAAATGTGTAAAAATATTTTAGGGATTAATGATTAGCAAAAAAATAATTTCAGGGATATTTTTTTTATGTCTTTTAAATGGTTGTGCACAAAGTACAGCTTTTTTAGGACCAATCTATACTTTTGGAACAACTGGCAAAGTATATCAAGCTGGTTTTAGCTATGGTTCTAATAAGATAGTTACAAGCCTTACGGGAAAATCAACAGTAGAAAATGTAGAACATCTATTAAAAACTAAAAAACAAGATTCTGATTTAAGAAAACTAGTTAAAAAGCAAATTGAAGAAACGAGAAAAAAATTAAATCTCATTAAATAATACTCTCACTAGAAAAATTCAAAAGACACAAGACGTTAATAAATATTAAAAATTAAGAGTAATCACCATTGAGTTAGTGATTAAAATAAGTAAAAGGTATTGAGGGAAATCAATGTTTATAAATAAATTAATTAAATTAATTATGGGAATATTTTTTTTAGTGTTTCTTAATAGTTGTGCACAAAATATTGCATTTTTAGGTCCCGCTGCTACATTTGCAAATACAGGGAGTGTATATCAGGCTGCATTAAGTTATGGTTCTGATCAGATTGTTACAAGCCTTACGGGAAAATCAACAGGACAAAATATTAAAGAAATATTACAACCCAAAAAAAACAATACAAATTTTTAAAAATTAGTTAAAAGAGAAATAGAAGATACTAGAAAAAAATTACACTTTACTAATCAGTAATATTCAAAGATAAAGCATTAAGTTGCTTTGTTTCTTTACACCAAAGCTCATAGCTTTCACACATACGCCATAAAAATTGGTGTGCTCTATTGGATGCTTCAATTAAGATATTGTTTTTTTTTTCATATAGTTCAGGTATTTTAATTAATTGTTTTATGGTTGCATCTCTTTGAATTTCTAAAAGTTTAATTGTTTCATCTGGTATTTTTTTTCCAGTTTCTTGATCTAGATAATTATTTTTTTTAAGTTCATTAAACCATTCGTTGTGAAGTGCGCCACTACTTAATTTATTGAATTCATCTGTTTCAATAAATTTATTAATAGCTTCCTTAGTATCGATATTAGGGTATTTTTTTTTAATAATGGAAATATATAAATAAATAATTTCAGCCACATATATGACGTATGGTTTTTTAGTAGCTATATTCATTATTTTATTTGTATTTAGTCATCGAGGAAACAGCCAGTATTAAATTAGGATCTAAGAATATTTTTGATAGTTTAATTTTTTTGAAAGATTTAAATGCAAAAATAGCTATAGGTAATTCAGTACAACCAAGTATTATTTTTTTACATTTCATTTTTAATAGATAATTGATAGCAGGTCTTATTGCTTTTTCTGCTAATTTTATATTACCCATTTTTACATATTTAATTGTTTGGTTAACAGATTTTACTTGCAAGCTTTTAGTAGGCTTAATTATTGTAAAAAATTTTTCAAATAATTTGTTATAAATTTGAGTTTTTAATGTACCCTCTGTAGCAAGAAGACCTATTTTTGAATTTTTTTTACAATTTTTTTTTGTATGTATAAAAACTTCTTTAGGCATATTTATAATTGGAATTTTAATTTTACTTTGTAAATCTTCATACCAATAATGGGCTGTGTTACATGGAATAACAATAAACTTGCACCCACTTTTCTCAAGTGAGTGACAACCGTTTACAAGACTTTTTAAAACTTTATTATATTTAATTATGTTTTTTGGTGTTCCAGGAATAGTTGAAAGTGCTTTTGCGTGAAGCCCAATTGATTCTGGTCTTCCAGGAATGTTTGATTTGTTATAAAGTATAAAAAGTGGATATTCTTGATCAATTTTTCCTCTATTAAGCATCGCTAACTTGTTGCAAAAATCAAGCCCAGCTTGCGTTCCCATTCCACCTAAAATTCCAATCATTAATATTTAATTATTTATAAATTTATATAATATTTTTCTTACAGAGGTTTATTTATACCTCTCATAAAAACTAAAATTAAGCAACCATCTTTAGTGTAAGATGAGTGTGTAGACCCAGGTTCAAAAGTAACAAAATCTCCTTTTTTAAAAATTTTACTATCAGAATCTATAAGCTCACCTTCCAACATTAAAAACTCTTCATAACCTGTGTGCATGTGATGTAGACTTTTAGCTTCAGGATCCATTTTTAAAAGATAAGAGCCTTGACCTCCATTTTCTCTATTGTAGCTAATTTTATGCCAACTCATTCCCGATATTGGATGTCCATAATTATCAAAAGGTTCAAATTTAATATTGTAGAGATTAGTTATTTTTCTTTTAGTCATAATTGATATATTTGATAATTATTAATTAATTATAAATATGCAAGATATATTCGTGGATGACTATGGAAGTGGAACTCCTTTAGTTTTGGTGCATGGTTTTTTGGGTTCTACAGACATGTGGAAACCACAAATAGAACATTTTAAGAAAAATTTTAGAATTCTTACTCCAGCTTTACCCGGTTTTGGAAAAAGCAATAAAGTAAAATCATGTGACTCAATTGAATGTATGGCTAAAGCAATACTAAATTCTTTAAAAATAAGACAGGTAGAAAAATTTAACTTATTAGGCCATTCAATGGGAGGCATGATTGTTCAAGAAATGACAAGACTGGCAAGTGATAAAATTTTGAAGTTGGTTTGTTATGGAACAAGTCCAAGAGGAAATATACCAGGTAGATTTGAAACAATAGATGAATCAAGAGAAAAATTAAAGATGAATGGGTTAGAGGCTACAGCTAATCGAATAGCTAAAACTTGGTTTATAAACGAAGACAAAGCAAAGTATTTTTATTTATGTGAGAATGCTGGCAAACAAACTTCTTTAGAAGCTGCTGACAATGGACTTATTGCAATGAAAAATTGGAGTGGAATAAATAATTTAAAAAACATAAAAAATGAAACTTTAATTATTTGGGGAGATCAAGATAGAGCCTATAATTATAGTCAAGTTGAAACTTTAAAAAACAATATTTCAAATAGCAGTTTAAAAATAATAAATGGTTGTTCACATAACGTCCATTTAGAAAAACCTGATGAATTTAATAATTGTGTAAGTGATTTTCTTAAAAAAACTTAATTGCTATTGGCTGAAATATTTAGCTAAATAATTAAAAAATTAATTTAATTAAAAAATTGCAGCCAATAGATAGAAAGTGTGAAAATTATGCAGTTTTTAAATTTACTGCAGAAGGGCCTTTAGGACCATCTTCAACTTCGAAAGTCAAAGCTTGACCCTCATCTAAACCATTCATGCCAGCATCTCTTACTGCTGATACGTGAACGAATACATCTTTTTCTTTATCTTCTCTTTCAATAAAACCAAAACCCTTAGTTGGATTGAACCATTTTACTTTTCCTTGTAGACTCATATTTATCTTCTTACTTTTTGTTATGTTACTTTTTATTACTTATAATTAAGTAATTTTGACTTTGTTTAGATTTATTCAGGTTTTGTCAACTAAATTAGACCAATGATTGCAATAAAAATCACTTTAGTTGCCTATTAACAAGCTCATATATACTGAATTAATATCCTTTTCGTAATGTGAGAAAGGTTTGCAAACTTTAAAATTACATCTAAGGAATAACTTTCTTGCAGGTGAAAAAAATTTTCCAGCACCTGTTTCCAGGCTTAATTTTTTGATATTTAATTTTTTTGCCTTAATAATTAAATGATTAACGACTTTTTTTCCATTTCTTTTATTTCTAAATCTATCATTAATTCTTATAGATTTAAATTCTCCGTGATCTTTATTTAAAAATTTTATAGCTCCACTGCCCATTAATTGATCATCTTCCCATAAACTCCAAAATTTAATAGTGGGATCTTTAAGGCCAGCTATATCCAAGACATGAGTACTTCCTTCTGGAGATACAGATTTTAATTCGATGAAATGTTTTACTAGCAGTTCATGCACTTCTGGATTATCAAAATTTCCTTCAATTAATTTCATATTCTAATCAATTATATCTTCTAATTTAGTAATCTGACCAATTTTAAAATTAATTGCATCTTCTTTTTTAAATCCATATTTTTCAGCGTTTTCTTTAAATCTTATTGGTGGTTCCATAATAGGTTCCAATGATAAAACAAAAGTTCCCCAATGCGTTCCAATAACTTTTTTACTTTTTAAGTCTTGGGCAATATTTAGAGCTTCTTCGGGTGTAGTGTGATAAATTGATTTATCAAACATTGGTTTAAAATCATAAGCACCTATATTAACCATAGTTATATCCATTGGACCATATTTCTTACCTAGTTCTTTATAAATATTTCCGTATCCAGTATCACAAGCAAAAAATATTTTTTTATCTTTATATTCAATTAAAAAACTTCCCCATAATGTTTTGTTGTTATCTGTTAAACTTCTTTTAGACCAATGAACAGCAGGCAAGAATGTTATCTTTAAATCTTCATTAATTTTTACTTCTTCATACCAATCCATTTCTTTTACATCTTTAAATCTATGTCTTGTAAAATATTTACCTAGTTTTAATGGAAGTAAAACCTTAGAATCTTTATATGGATATTTTCTTATGGTAGCCATATCTTGATGGTCATAATGATTGTGAGTTAATAAAAATAAATCAGTCTTGGGGATTTCATTTAATTTTAGTGCAGGTTCGGTAAATCTATCAGGGCCAAAAATTAAAGGTCCAGCATTTTTAGAAAATACAGGATCTGTTATAATTGTTGTATTACCCAATTTAATTAAATAAGTAGCATGTCCAATCCAACCAATATAATCTTTATTTTTATAATTTTCTAAATCAGATAAAACTATTTGTTTATCTATAACATGTTCTTTTGGAATGGTCATATCTAGTTTTTTTTTCTCTTTATTGAATATTGCATAAGACCATTTTATAGTTCCAGATCTTACAGGTGATCCTTCAGGATTTCTAAAAGTTCCATCTGGTAAATGATGATAAGGTTTTTTTTCCATAGCTATTATTAAAGAGTTATATGTAATAATTATAATTATAAAACCTATAAATTTTAACATACGTTTTGTGTATTATTTAATTAAATTAGAGTTGTTAGATGCCCCATTTTTCTTTTGTGTTTAATTTCTTTTTTTAAATAATCAAAGAAAAATTCATTAGGGGCAAGCTGCTTATTTCGATAAATAGTTATTTGGCTTCCAATCAAATTAATCATTTTTGCATTTGAAATCTTATTAAGTGTAATTTGTTCTAAATTACATACAGCTCTTACATGGTTTTCAAATTGACTGACATTATAAGCATTTATTGTTAAGTGACCCGAATTATGAACTCTTGGTGCTATTTCATTTACATAAAGATTTTCGTTTCTATCAATAAAAAATTCTACACACAATGTTCCGACATATTTAAATTCTTCAGCAAGCATCATTGCCCATTGTTTAGATTGTTCTAATATTTTATCACTAATATCCGCAGGTATAGTTGATTGTTTTAATATTTGATCTTCATGAATATTTTCAATTGGTTCATAAACTTCATATTTTTTGTCACTAAATCTGGTAATTATTATAGAAATTTCTTTTTTTAGTTTAACTAATTTTTCTAGAATATAACCTTTTGAAAAATCAATATTTAATTCATTTAAATCTTCAAATGAATTTATAGCGTGTTGTCCTTTACCGTCATAACCGAGAGTGGTAGTTTTAAGTATGCCAGGTAATAAATCCTGTTCAGTATCTAGTTCAGATTTATTGGTAATTGCAACATATTGTGTTGTTCTAATATTTAATTTGTTGATAAAATCTTTTTCGGCTAGTCGATGTTGTATAATTCTATTTATTGATGGCTTGGGGAGAACTGGTCTTATTTTATTAATTTGATTAAGAGTTTCATAAGGAATATTTTCAAATTCGTAAGTTATTATATCAGTCTTACTTGTAAATTCATTAATTTTATTTAGATCATCATATTTTCCAAAAATAAATTCATCAGAAAATTTTTGAGCAGGTGCGTCTATATCATCAGAAAAAACTACTGTTTTAATTTCCAGTTTTTTAGCTGCTGTAGCTAACATGCTACCTAATTGACCGCCACCTATGATTCCTAAAGTTGGTTTTGACATATTTTAAAATTATTTGGGTATTTTTTTAACAGATCTGCTTTGACTTATCCGCCATTGTCTTAGATTTTTTTTGGTTTTATTGTCACTGATAGCGATTATAGATGCAGCTAATAATGCTGAATTAATTGCACCGTCTTCTCCAATCGCCAAGGTTCCAACAGGTATACCTTTCGGCATTTGTACAATTGATAAAAGACTGTCTAAGCCTTTAAGTTTTTTACTTTCAATCGGCACACCTAAAACCGGCAGAGATGTTAGCGCTGAAATCATTCCAGGTAAGTGCGCAGAACCCCCAGCCGCAGCAATAATAACTGCAATACTATTTTTTTCAGCATTTTTTGCATATTCGTACATTCTTTCTGGAGTTCTATGTGCTGAAATAACTTTAGTTTCAAATTTAATATTTAGTAATTTAAGAACTTTTTGACATAATTTCATGGTTTTAAAGTCAGATTGACTTCCCATTACAATAGAAACTTTATTAGATTTAATTTTAGGCATTAGGTGTTAATTCTTTTATCACCTAAACAGTTATTTCAAATTAAAGCTTATATTTCAATAAAATTAATAGAATTTATGTTTCTTATTGATATTCTTTAAACTTAACAAAAATAAATGAATTTTAAGATTGATAATTTACAGTATTGCAATTGGTCTAGAAAAATCTTTCAAATTAATAGAGAGGCTGGACTAGATGCCGTTCATGTGACTATTGTTTACCATGAGGACTTTGATGAGCTTCAAAATGTTATTAACTCTTGGAATAAACATTTTAAAGAAAATTCAGATTTAATTTTTTTAGGTAAAGATTTTAAAGATATTGAAAAAGCAAAAATTGAGAACAAAACAGCAATTTTTTTTGGTTTTCAGAACTGCTCACCTATAGAAGATGATATTGGTTTAATAGAAAAAGTTCATGAACAGGGATGTAAGTTTATGCAGCTTACCTATAACAATCAATCATTACTTGCTACTGGCTGTTATGAAAAAAATGATAGTGGAGTCACAAATTTTGGAAGAGAAGCAATTAAAGAAATGAACAGAGTTGGTATAGTAATTGACATGTCTCATTCAGCAGAACAAAGCACACTAGATGCAATAGATATTAGTGAAAAACCAATTGCAATTACCCATGCAAATCCAACCTTTTGGTATTCAGCTAAAAGAAATAAATCAAGTGATTTATTAAAAACTTTAGCAGATAGTGGAGGAATGCTTGGTCTTTCTTTATACGCACACCATTTAAAAGATAGCAGCAAATGTACACTTGAAAGTTTTTGTGAAATGGTCGCAAAAACTGCAGAAATCATGGGTATAAAAAATATTGGTATTGGATCTGATTTATGCCTTAATCAACCAGATAGCATAGTTGAGTGGATGAGAAATGGAACATGGACTAAAGCTAAAAATTATGGCGAAGGATCAAAAAATAAACCTGGCTTTCCGGAACAACCAAACTGGTTCATAGATGCGAGAGGATTTAAAAATTTAGAAATAGGATTAAAAAAAGTTGGTTTTAATAATGATGAAGTGAATGGTGTTTTGGGTAATAATTGGTATAATTTTTATAAAGGAATAAATTAGTGCAAGTAGAGTTAAGAAATCCAAATGTTATAATGAAATTGTCTAGGTTGGGATCTTTTCATCAATCAAAATTATCTTTTTTAAGAAGCTTTTTAAAAGAATTCAAAGACTGGGAATATAAAAGAGATTTGTTTGATTTAGATGAATTTGGTTATGGTGTTGCTGTTTATTCATTTAAAAAAAATAATAGAGTTTATTCTTTAATTTGTTTTGCTAATGAACTAAGTAAAAACGAAAGATCAGACAGGGTTATTGCAACAAAATGGGATGCTGCATTTACACTTTATGATGGTGTTCCTACAAAAAAAGATATTGAAAGATTAAAAAATGAAGTGCCCAAACAAGAAGTGGGAAGACTTTCGTATAAAGAATTAACTTTATCTAGAGCAAATAAGTCAGTACGTATATTTGACCATGTAGTTGAAAGTTTGAGCAGTGGAATTCAACCAGATATAAATTTGTTATCTAAAGTAGGTTACCTTTATCGAACAACAGCCGTCTATGGTTCTGGAAAATTTGGTTTAGCAGATAGATTTAGAATTAAGAATAGAGAGGAGATTTATGGACCTTTTCGTCTTGAAATGATGTTGGTCTATTTTGTTAGACAATTTACTTTTGATCAAGTTAATCATGTAGCAAAAAATAAAAATCCAAAAAAAGCAGTTAATTTAGACCCAGAAATATGTAGAAACCTTGGAATAGGGAATTCTACAGGATTAGGAATGGCGCCATTTATAGTTAATCATCCTACGCTTTTAAATAATTGGATATATGCAAGAGAAGTGGCATTAAAAAAGATAAGAGAAATAAAAAATGTAAAAACTGAAAACAGTGACCTATTTAAGAATTGTTTGAAAAAATCTATTAAAAATATAACATCTTGGAATACAGAGAGCGAGTATCAAAAAAAAAAAATCAAATCATTATTAAGAGATTTAAATATTTTTATTAATTTTCTTGAAAAAAATTTTGATTTTTTAAAAGAATTTGCATTTAACGAAATTTATTTGTGGTTAGAAAAAAATTCTGAAGAAGAGTGTATAGAGTATGTTGTTTCGATGATGATGGAACCGTATGATGATATTGTAAATCCACTAATTAATACAATGAGTTCGGAGGAAGAAAAATATTTTAATATACCAACAGATAGAACTGTTTTTGAATTAAGAACTATATTAGAAAACAAATATTCTAAGATATTAAAAATAGATTTTTCAAAAAAAGAAAATAATCAAAACTTTTGGTTTATTTCTAAAAATAAAGAAGAACCAAGATTAGCAGATAGATTCATGGAAAGTGGATCTGAGTTAGAGCAACCTCTAGCTATAGCAAGAGACATAAAAAAGCTTTACGATGCATTATCTGTATTTAAAAACAGCTCAACAATTGATAAATTTTTAGTAAAAAATTCAGATTTGAGACATGTTGTTAGGAGAGCATTTGTAATTGAAAAATTTCCATATTCAGAAATACAAGATAATACAATAGGGCAATCTATTATACCTATTGACATGTTAAGGTTAAAATTGTCTTTTTTTGGTGCATTAAAATTTGATCCTAGATCTGATAAGTGGCTGAGAATATGCATGTTTCAAGGCGCTCCATTACCTGAACAATTAAAAAATTACGATGATCATTGGGTCTATAACTCATTAAATTAAATGAAATCTTTAAGTGAAATCGAAACAGTATCAAAAAGATCAAGTAAAGCTGCTGGCTTTTCCTGGGGCATAGCTGAAGAAGTTGGAAAAAATATTAGAATATTAGAACTGTTTGGATTAGGAGGAATAAAAAACTTAAATTATTATTTCAGAGTTAGAAATAAGAGAAATTTTGAAAAACTACATCTAGTTAGCAATGAAAATAAAACAGCAAAACTAGAATTTTGTCCTATAATTGCTGGATTAAATTTTTTAGATCAAGTTAGATCTTTAGAAATTTTAAATGAAATTAAATTTGAAAAAATAGCCTATCCATTACTTTTTTTACCATTTGTAAGTAGGGCTTCGGAAGTTATTGGAAAGAAAATACAATTAAAAATAGATAATAGAGTTTTTTTACTAAACTATAATAACAGCATATATTCAAATTCTTTAAATGAAGGTATTGTAGAGGTTGGAAATAACATTTTAATTAAATTCCAAGAAAACAAAGACTCTTTTGAAGAAAATGAATGGAGAGAGCTTTACAAACTATCTGAAAACACCTTTGTTGAAGAAAGTGACAGTTTAAAACAAGAAGGAGCTGGAGCAGGGTTAACAGATAACGACTAAATAATTATAACTATTTAAGCAAAGAAATTTCTTTAATATGTACAGGCCTTGTTTCACAACATCCCCCTAGAATTGTAGCACCAGCATCCTTAAATTTTTTAGCGAATTCGGAAATTTTTTCAGGAGTTAAATCTTTTCTTTGACCTAAAAATTCATTTGGATTTCCATTGCTTTTTAAATAATTAGCAAGATATCCATCTTTTGGAGTTGTTGTTATAAATGCATTAAGTTTAAAACCAAAAGGAATACCTAAATTCTTAATTTCATCTAAATTTTTTTCAAAGTTTTCTGGTGAGACGCAAGAAAGCATCAATCCGAGTAAGTTTTTATGTTCAATTTTATTAATAATATCAGAGATATTTTCATTACTGGGCAACTTAGTTCCTTCAGAAATATGAGCACCAATTAAGTACGGTTTATTAAAATCTTTTATAGCTTCAATCCCTAATCTGAATTCTTTTACACTGCTCAGTACATCAAAATAAAAAAAATCAACAAAAGGATTTAAAATTTTAGCTTGATCATAGAAGTCATTTTTAATTATATTATTGTCTCTTGTGTCAGCCTCGTATGTAACGTTTTGAGGAGGTAGACCTCCTGCAATTAAGACTTGAGGGTTTAATTTTTTAGCTTTCATAGCTATTTCACCAGCTTTTTTATTTAAATATTCAAATCTATCTTCAATGTTATTATCGCGTAATCTTTTTCTTCTTAATGTAAAAGTGTTTGTTACAATAACTTCTGCACCAGATTTTATAAAATCTAAATGTGTATCTAATAAAAGGGGATGATATTTTTCTTGTATTAGAGCATTTGCACTCCAAAGAGTTCCATTAGGTTCCATACCTCTAGCCAATAATTCTTGACCCATTCCGCCATCTAAAATTCTTGTTTCTTTAAAAAAATCTTTATTCATTTTATTGCTCACTTTTTTAGTGTTTTAACTTCATGTAAGATACACAATATAGTTCAACTACTTTTACTAATTATATTAATGATTTCCATTTTAGCAGTTAAAGCCTGCAATAAGGATCAAATCAGCAAAGTCTTTATATACAAAGTAAGCAGATTTGTAAATTATTTCTTAAAGATAATTTTAGCGTTAAAAGAGAAGGATCTTCTTTCTCCTTCTACATTAAATGGGTAGGCTGCATGCATTAGATAATTAGGAAATATTACAAGATCACCAACTTTTGGATTTAGATTATAAATACTTTTGCTTAAAAAATTTTTTTGACCATTTATAAAATCAATTGTTCCATTTGTTTTAATTTTTTTATTTTTAACCATATTATTTTGGGTCATCTTTTTTGGTATCCTTAGGTAACCAACACCTGAGAGCTGTCCTTCGTGATAATGTATAGGATTATATTCATTTTTAAATTGCCTAACTACCCATACATTTATAATTTTTATTTCTTTGATTTTATTAAGACCTGAATTTGTTAAATATTTTTTAATATTTTTATTTAACTCTTTTGATAAGTTTTTTTTTACAAAAGTACTAGAGAATTTAATTTCATTTTTAATTTGACTAACAAGTTTAGAGCTATAATCATTTTTTTTATTAATTATAGATTTATCAATTTGATTATTTATTATTTTGATAATCTTTTTTGATAATTTACCTTTTCCTAAAATTGGTCCAAATGGTCTAAAACTTTTCATGATATTTATTTTATTATAATGATTTTGTTCAGATGTTATATGAATAATTTAAACCCTATTCTTGCAGCTACAAATATCACAAGCCCAGCTGTTACTAGGGCTAATATGCGTGGTGGAAATATTTTTAAATTTAGAAAATTACCTATTTGTCCACCAATTAAAACTGCTAAAAAAAGAAACCAGTAATTTTGAATTTCAACAAAAATTAAACTTTTTGTTAATTGACCACTAATTCCAAAAATGGAGTTTATTAATATAAATAGTGATGCAGCTGTAACTATATGTTTGGGTTTGCCTGCCTTTATTAAAAAAAGTATTGGACTTAAAAAAATGCCACCACCAATACCTACAATACCAGAAACAAACCCTAAAATAGCACCAATTATGATAGAAATGAATTTAGGAATATTTTTGTAAGTTTCATCTTCGTCATCATATGATTTAAATTTTAAAAGTAATAAAAATCCAGCTATCGTTAAAACTAAAAAAAGTAAAATTTCAAAAACCTTTTTTTCTATTGTAAGAGATCCACCTATAAAAGATAAGGGAATTGAGCCTATCAAGTAAGGTAATAATAATTTAAAATTAAGATTACCAGCTTTTGTGTAATTAAAGCAATTTCCAGAAACGACAATTATATTACAGCAAAGGGCAATTATGGGAAATATGTAATATGGAATTTGCCATATCAATAAAAGAGCCAAATAGGTAGACCCTCCACCAAATCCAACACTTGAATATAATATTGCTGTTACAAAAAATAAAATTGATAATATAATCATAATAACTAATTTAAATTTATGATTGTAAATATAGCACTTTTAACTGTTACAGACACCAGAACTTTAGAGAATGATAAATCAGGCTCCATATTGGTAAATAAAATTGAAGAAGCAAAACATAAATTAATAGATAGAAAAATTTGTAAAGATAATAAAGAAGATATCATTATAATCTTAAAAGAATGGGTAAATCAAAAAAATATAGATGTTATTATTACAACTGGAGGAACAGGTTTAACTGGTAGAGATATTACCCCCGAAGCTGTAAATGAAATTGCTGATAAACATATCCCAGGATTTGGTGAAGTTTTTAGAACTATCAGTCTTAAAACGGTTGGCACTTCAGCTATACAATCGAGAGCATGCGCTGTACTAGCTAATGGAAAATATGTATTTGCGCTACCAGGTTCTTCAGGTGGTGTTACTGATGCATGGGATGGAATTTTAAAAAATCAATTAGATATCAATCATAAACCTTGTAATTTTGTAGAATTATTTCCAAGACTTAAAGAGAAGTAATTATTTTTGGTATTTTTCTTTCCATTCAGAATAAGGCATTCCATAAACATGTTCTCGAGCTTCAGGATCGGTAATCGTAATACCTTTTTTTTCCGCTTCTTCTCGGTACCACTTAGATAAACAATTTCTACAAAAACCAGCTAGGTCCATTAGGTCTATATTTTGTACATCTTTTCTTTTACGCAAATGATTTATTAGTTTTTCGAATGTAGCAGATTGTAATTCTTTTTTTGTATTATCATCCATAAATAATTAGTATATAAAATATTTAATGAAACTTACCGGATCATATCAAATTAATCTAGAAAAACAAAAAGTATGGGAAAGTTTAAATGATCCTGAAATATTAAAGCAAGCAATACCAGGCTGTGAAGATTTTAAAAAAAATTCTGATACAGAGTTTACAGCTACTGCTACTAATAAAATTGGACCATTTAATGTAAGTTTTACAGGGGATGTAGAATTAAAAGATCTTAATCCTCCAAACAGTTATAAAATTGTAGGATCGGGTAATTCCCCTGTTGGTTTTGCTTCAGGTGAAGCAATTGTTACACTTGAAGATTATGCGGGTGGAACAAAGCTTATTTATAATGTTGAAGCAAATGTTGGTGGTAAAATTGCTCAAGTTGGATCTAGATTAATAGACATGACTGCAAAAAAAATGGCAGATATTTTTTTTGGCAAGTTTTCAGAATTAATTGTACCTCAATCCAACACATCTGAAGATAAGGAAATAGAAGTATCAATTAAAGATAATGATAAAATTACAGAAAAATCATTTAAGAAAATTTTAACTTATACTTCTTCAATTATTATATTATTAATAATTGCATATTATTTTCTAGTGTAAGTAGAAAATTAATAACTTTTAAACTTGTACTAAACTCTCTGTTATGATGTAATTTGTTTCTAATCGAGAAGGAGTGAGCTTGATGTCAAAAGTAACTTTAGAAGTTAACGGTAAAAAAGTCAGTAAAGACGTACCAGATCATACAATTTTATCAGATTTTTTAAGAGACAATCTAAATTTAACAGGAACACATGTTGGCTGTGATACTAGTCAATGTGGAGCTTGCGTTGTACATGTAGATGGAAAATCAATAAAAAGTTGTTCAACTTTAGCTGCTGATGTTGATGGCTCAAAAGTGACAACGATAGAGGGTTTAGTTAAGGACGGGAAGATGCATCCAATGCAAGAAGCATTTAAAAAAATGCATGGGTTGCAATGTGGTTTTTGTACACCTGGTATGGTTATGAGTGCAATTGACCTATTACAAAATAAAAAAAATCCAAGCGATGCAGAAATTAGAAAATGGTTAGAAGGAAACATCTGCAGATGCACTGGTTATCAGAATATTGTTGCTGCAGTTAAAGAAGCTGCTTCAAAAATGTAATTAAGGGAGGAAAAAAAATATGGCTAGTTTAGTAGGTTCAAGAGTAGAGAGAAAAGAAGATAAAAGATTATTAACAGGTAAAGGAAGATACACTGCTGATATCAATATCGCGAACCAAACCTACGCTGTATTTGTAAGATCCCCACATGCAAGAGCAAAAATTAAAAAAGTAGATACATCTAAAGCTTTAAAGGCATCAGGTGTTGTAGGTATATTGACTGGTGAAGAAATTGCCGCTGATAAAATAGGTGGCTTAATAGCTGGATGGGCAATTAGAAGCGAAGACGGTTCTGAGATGAAAGTACCAGCGAATCCTCCTCTAGCCAAAGATAGTGCAAATTTTGTAGGTGAACCAATCGCTGTTGTTTTTGCAGAATCTCTTGATGAAGCTAAAAATGCAGCAGATATAGTTAAAGTTGATTATAAAGTTTTAAAAGGTGTAATCAATACAGCTGATGCAATGAAAGGTGAAGCTATTCATGATGGAATAGATAAGAATCTTTGTTACGATTGGTTGTTAGGTGACAGAAAAGCTGTTGATGAAGCTTTTTCAAAAGCTGACAAAATTATAAAAATAGATTTAATTAACAACAGGTGTGTTCCGAATGCAATGGAACCAAGAGCATGTGTAGTAGATTATAATACAGCATCTGAAGAAATAACTTTATATACAACAAGTCAAAATCCTCATCTTTCAAGATTGATAATGTCTGCGTTTGGTGGTGTGGCTCCTGAAAATAAATTAAGAGTAGTAGCACCAGATGTTGGTGGAGGCTTTGGCTCAAAAATAAACGTTTATAATGAAGAGATTGTTTGTAGTTGGGCTTCAAAAAAGATTGAAAGACCAATTAAATGGGTAGCTGAAAGAACGGAATCTTTTTTAACAGATACCCATGGTAGAGATCATGTTACCCATGCAGAACTTGCAGTCAGTAATGATGGTAAATTTTTAGGATTTAAGAATGAAACAATTGCAAACCTTGGAGCTTATGCAAGAGTATTTGGTACCGTTACACCAACCTACTTATTTGGTCCTTGTGCAACTGGTGTTTATACAATCCCAGCAGCATATTCTAATGTTAAAGCTGTATATACTAATACCGCTCCTGTAGACGCCTATAGAGGTGCAGGTAGACCAGAAGCAACTTACACAATTGAAAGATTAGTTGAAAAAGCTGCTATGGAACTTGGTATTGATAGAACCGAAATAAGAATGAAAAATTTTCCAACTGAATTTCCATTTAAGCAAACATTAGTTCATACAGTTGACTCAGGAGATTACGTTGCTGGCTTAGAAAAAGCTAAACAAATGTCTGATTATAATGGTTTTGCAGCTAGAAGAAAAAAATCAGAAGCTAATGGAAAATTAAGAGGTATAGGAGTTTCTTCTTATTTTGAAGCTTGCGGAATTGCACCTTCAGCTGTTGTTATGTCATTAGGCTGTGGTGTAGGATTATGGGAATCTTCAGAGGTTAGATTTAATCCAACAGGGCAAGTTTCAGTTTTTACAGGAGCACATAGTCATGGTCAAGGTCATGATACAACTTTTGCTCAAATTGCTGCAGATGAATTAGGAGTTACACTTGAAACAGTTGATGTAGTTCATGGAGATACAGATAAAGGAACTTTTGGAATGGGAACTTATGGTTCTAGATCACTAGCAGTTGGAGGAATAGCAATTGTTAATGCGTGTAGAAAAATTGTAGCTAAAGGAAAAAGAGTTGCTGCAAAAATGTTAGAAGTAAGCGAAGATGAAATAAATTTTAAAGATGGAGAATTTGTTGTAACAAAATCCAATAAAAAGAAAACCATTGGTGAAGTTGCATTTGCTTGCTATTTACCAGGTAGCAGAGATTCAGACTTTAAATCACCATTACCAGAAGGTGAAGAGCCAGGATTAATTGAGTCATCATTTTTTGATCCAGCAAATTTTTCTTTTCCAGCAGGATCTCATATTTCTGAAGTAGAAATAGACCCTGATACAGGAGAAGTTAAAGTAGAGAAATATACTGCTGTTGATGATTTTGGTAGAATAGTGAATCCATTAGTTGTTGAAGGTCAAGTCCATGGTGGTATAGCACAAGGAATTGGACAAGCACTTCATGAAAATACAGAATACGATGAAACTGGACAACTAATTACAGCATCATATATGGATTATACAATGCCAAGAGCCGATAATTTTCCAGAGTTTAATTTAGGTTTTACTTGTACGCACGCAACGTCAAACCCGCTAGGAGTTAAAGGTTGTGGAGAAGCAGGAGCAATTGCTTCACCCCCAGCAATAATGAATGCTGTTATTGATGCCCTAGGCGGACAAGAAATATCAATGCCAGCTACAGCTGAAAAAGTTTGGAAAGCTTGTAAATCACTAAAAAAATCTAACTCTAAAGCAGCATAAGGATAAAATATGAAAACATTTAATTACCATATACCCAAAGATGTTAAAGAGGCTTCAAAGTTAGCTTCAACTAGTTCAGCTTTTTTAGCTGGTGGAATGACAAGTGTTCCTTCAATGAAATTAGGATTAGCAACTTATAAAGATATAATTGATATAAAACATATCAAAAAATTGTCAGGAATTAAGATTAGTGGGAAAACAGTTACAATTGGCGCAACAACAAAACATGCGGAAGTAGCAAATTCCAGAGATGTTAAAAAGGCGATACCATCTTTAGCAAAGTTAGCTGGAGGCATAGGGGATGCACAAGTTAGAAATAGAGGAACAGTAGGTGGGTCTATAGCGAACAATGATCCTTCTGCGTGTTATCCATCAGCTTGTATGGCACTTAATGCAATTATACATACAAATAATAGAAAAATAGAAGCTTCTAAATTTTTTAAAGGTATGTTTGAAACTGCTTTAAAAAAAGGAGAATTAATCGAAGCAGTGGAATTTCAAATACCCGATAAATCAAATTATCAAAAGCATCCAAACCCTGCCTCTAGATATGCTATAGTAGGCGTTTATCTAGCGAAACATAAAAAAGAAGTTAATGTGGCTGTCACAGGGGCAAAATCCTCTGTTTATATTGATAAAGATTTATCAAAAGCATTATCATCTAGTTTTTCATCCTCAGCAATTGATGGAATAAAGTTAGATAGTTCAGAAATGAACTCGGATATACATGCTTCAGGAGAATTTAGAGCTAGTTTAGTTGCTACGTATGCTAAAAAAGCTGTAGAAGCCTGTTAACTATTTCAAACTTAATAATATTTGTTTAATATTGATGAATGAAAAATTCATTTGATGAAAAAATTTTAGAAGAAGCAAATGATTGGGTAAAAGCTAATCAAAAAGTAGTCCTTGCAACTGTAATTCAAACCTGGGGATCTTCTCCTAGACCTACTGGGAGCAGGATGATTGTCAATGAAAATGGAGATTTTTCAGGATCAGTTTCTGGTGGCTGTGTAGAGTCTGCAGTTGTTAGAGAATGCATTGGAATTATAAAGGAAAATAAACTTTTTAAAAAGATAGAATTTAAAGTTTCAAATGAAAGCGCATGGGAAGTTGGACTTGCTTGTGGTGGTGAAATTGCAGTTTATTTAGAACAGGTAAATTGATGCAATTAAAAATTTTACAAGAAATTATAAAAAAAAAGGAAAATAAATCTGAGTTTGCAATAATTACGAATCTTGAATCTGGAAATAGTGAAATCTTTGAACTAGGAAAAACTATTAGTAAAGATTTTGAAAAGTATTCTGAAAAAATAAACGATTTTTATAAAAATAAAAAAAATGGAGTTATTGAAGGCAGCAATATATTTGTTGAGACTTATATTAGACCAATAAAAGTCATTATTGTTGGAGCAGTGCATATTGCTCAGTATCTTATTGATTATGCTAAGAGTTTAAACTTTGAAATAACCGTTATTGACCCAAGAGGATACTTTGCAACAAAACAAAGATTTCCGGGAATGGAAATAATAAATAAATGGCCTGATGAAGCTTTTGAAAAAATTAAAACAGATTCAAGTACAGCTTTAATTGCTTTAACTCACGATCCTAAAATTGACGATCCTGCAATACAACATGCTTTAAAGAAAAAATTTTATTATATAGGTGCTTTAGGCAGTAAAAAAACTCACTCAAATAGATGTGAGAGATTAAAAGAAGCAGGATTTAATAAGGATGAAATAAATTCTATTCATGGACCAATTGGAATTAAATTAGGTGGAAAATCTGCTCCAGAAATAGCTTTATCTATTATTTCTCAATTAGTTGCTGAAACTTATAAAAAATGAAACTTAATAATAAACAACTTAAAAAAATTAATGAAAATGGATATATTATTTTATCAGGATGTTTTTCTAATAAAGAAGTAAATAATCTTCGTAAAGAAATGAAAAAAGTTTTTAAAGAAAAAAGTGAAGCTAACATAATAGAAAAATCTTCAGGGGTAGTTCGTACTGCAATGGGCTTACATCTTAGGAGTAAGATTTTTAATAATCTCACTCGCCACCCTAAATTTTTTGAACCGGCGTCTCAGATAATTGGTCATAATCTTTATATACAGCAGACAAAAATTAATATCAAAGCTGCTTTTACAGGTGAGGTTTGGCAATGGCATTATGATTTTGCAACTCATTTTGGAGAAGACGGTGTTCCTAAACCGCTGGCTTTAAATTTACATGTTTATCTGGATGACGTTACTGAATTTAATGGCCCACTTTTTTTTATTCCTAAATCTCATAAATATGGTTCTGCACCATCAAAACTCGATACAGTGACTACGAATTATCCATTATGGGTAGTTGATCACAAGAACGTTAAAGATCTTGTAAAAAAAAATGGAATTGTATCAGCCCATGGAAAAGCTGGAACAGTTGTAATTTTTGTAGATAATTTAGTACATGGATCAGCACAGAATATGTCACCAATGGATAGGGCAATTTTTTCAGTTATCTTAAACCCGTGTGATAATAAGCAAACCAAATTTGTTCGTCCAGAATATAAGCATGGACGAGATTTTAAGCCTATTAAGGCTTCATCCAATAAAAGCTTGTTATGAAATTAAAAAAAATAAAGAAGAAATCATAAGTGATAAGTGCAATTCTTTTAGCAGCTGGAGAATCAAAAAGAATTTTAAAAGAAAATAAATTAGTTAAAATCTATAAAGGAAAACCTTTAATTAATCATATTTTAAAATCTTTAATCAAAAGTAAAATTCAAAAAATAATTATAATTTTAGGCCATGAAAAAAATAAAGTTAAAAAAGCTACTTTAAAAAGTAAAAAAATTAGTTTTGTAATTAATAAAAATTATAAAAAAGGTATATCTTCATCAATAAAATTGGGTATTAAAAAGATACATAAAAAAAATAAAGGTTTTATAATTGTTCAAGCTGACATGCCTTTTATTAAATATTTACATATTAATAAAATTTATAATTCATTATTAAAAAAAAATAATTTAATTCATGTGATGAGATTTAAAAATATAATAGGAAATCCAATCGGTTTTAAAACATCAGTTATAAGTAAATTTAGAAAAATTTCTGGAGATATTGGTGCTAAATATATGGTTAAAAGATTAAAGAAAGATACACATTTTATTGAAATTGGTTCTAATAAGATATTTAAAGATTTGGATTTTAAAAAAGATTTTTCTAGTTAGCTTGAATTGGGTTACCCTTTAACCACTCGCTATCTTCATTTTCATAGTGTTCTTTTTTCCAAATAGGAGATCTTTTTTTAATTTCTTCTATTATATAACGAGATAATACAAAAGCTTGGTCTCTATGTTTACAAGCAACGGCAATAATAATACTTATTTCACCTAAACCAACATGCCCTTTAATATGTTCAATAAATACTGCTTTATCTTTTATGCTTAGTTTTTCATCCGCTTCTTTATATATTTCTTCAAAACTTTTTATAACTAATTCGTCATGACTATCATAAGTCATGCTGGTAACTTTTTTGTTTTCATTAATATCTCTAACTGTGCCTGTAAAAAATATAGAAGCACCAAATTTTGAAGAAGCAATAAAACTTTCTGCAGAAGAAATCTTGATTTTTTCTTTCTTAATATCTATAATTTTAGTATGGAGCATTAACCTCCTCCAATAGGGGGTATAATAGCAATTTTTTGATCTTTGGTAATTTTATAATTTTCATTAATAATATTATTATCTTCTGAGCAAAAAGCTGAGTTTTCTACAATTTTTTTAAAACTCTCATTTCCTTTGAAATTTACTTTTACATAATTAATTATTTTTTTTTTAAAGTCTTTGATGGTAATTTTTTCTTTAATATTAAATTCTAGATAATCTTTATTACTAAATTCTCTACTTGCACCGAATAGTTCAAGCTTTACTTTCATAATTTAAAAAATATTTTTTAAAAATTTAGGAAGACCATCTGGATTAGTCCACAATCCACTTTTTCCACCTTCTTTAATTAATAATTTAATATTATCAATTCTTAAATGTGGATTTACAATCTTGCTCAAATCATAAATTGTAATTAAAGCTGCATTAACACCCATAATTGCTTCCATCTCAACGCCTGTTTTAGCAACAGCTGACACAACACAAAATACTTCTAAGGAATTATCTTCTTCATGCATAATAATTTTAGTTGCAGTATGATCTATTGGAAGTGGGTGACATAATGGAATTAGTTCACTTGTTTTTTTAACACCTAATACAGCAGAGACTTCAGCTAAAGTAATGGGATCACCTTTTGGCATTTCTTTATCCTTAATTAATTGAAAAACTTCTTTTCCAACATAAATTTTTCCTGACGCTAGCGCTCTTCTAAATGTTTCTTTTTTAGATGAAACATCAATCATATTAAAAGAATTTTTTTTAAAAATTTCTTTAGCCCAATCTTTTAAGTCTTCTTGATTAACTAATTTAAGATTTTTCATTATCCTCCAGTTGTTGATAAATTAGGAGTAATACCAGTATCTCCAAGTTCTAAATAATGTGACTCTTTTTTAAGGTGTAGTTGTTTTATGACCAGGTCTACAAGCTCTTCTTTTTGATTATCACTTTGTAAAAGATGTCGGATACTAATTCCTGTATTTCCAAAAAGGCATAATCTTAAATCTCCTCTAGAAGTAATTCTTAATCTGTTACATGTTTTACAAAAATCTTTAGAGTACGGAGCTATTAACCCAAATTTACCTTCAAATTCAGGATGAATAAAGTTTAATGCTGGGCCTGCATCTTTGCCATACGTTTGTTGTGTCCAATTATTTTTAAGCAAATAATTTTTAAATATTTTTGAAGATATATGATTTTTTTTGAAATAATCTAAATTATCGCCTGTTTGCATCAATTCTATAAATCTAAAGTCAATTTTATTATTTTTTATAAAATTTCCAAAATTTTCAAAATCTTTGTAAGAATCATTTATATCTTTAAGTAATACAGCATTAACTTTTATATTTTTGAAATTCAATTTTTGTAAAATTTTTATTCCAGCTAAAATTTCTGGAAGTCTATCGTGTCCAGTTAGTTTTTTAAAAGTTTCTCTATTTAAACTATCTATACTAATGTTAATCCCATCTAAACCTGAATCATGTAACTGTTCAGCTATTTTATCTAAACGATAACCATTAGTAGTCATTGTTATTTTTGGAATATTTGAATTTTGCTTCATATCTTTAAGGATATCAAAAAAATCTTTTCTAACTGTTGGTTCTCCACCAGTTAATCTTATTTTACAAACACCTAGTTCTGATAAAGCTTTTGTTAGTCTTGATATTTCTTCACCTGACATGAAGCTTCTAGTGTCTCCAGGTGTTTTTTTATAACCTTGGGGCAAACAATATGTGCATTTGTAATTACACACATCAGTAATAGACAACCTTATGTAGGGAAATTTTCTTCCAAAAGTATCTTGTAATTCACTCATTCAATTTTTTTAACATAATAAAAAAACAATAAATATAAGTTTTTAGATAAAAGATTACTGTTTATTAGGTATTTTATAAATATACGGAAAAAATTCATACAATTATTACGAGAAAATAAATTATTTTTTTTATTTATGAATAAATGTTTGTTTGGTAAAATTTATTTGCTTTTAAAAAAAGAAATTTAAAAAAAAAGGGAAAAATGAGCAAATCTAAAATAACTGTAAATTCAAGCAGACGAAATTTCTTAACAGGATCGGTTTCCATAGCAGGTTTAGCTGCAACTGCAGCCATTACACCAATTACATTTGCCAATGCAAATCATACAGAGGGATCAAAAGGTTTGCCTGATTTTATTAATTGGAAAAATAGAGATGCATTAATTATTCACTCAGACAAAGGAATTGAAACTCATAGAAGTGCTATTGGTGAGAGTATTATTACTCCTAATGCAAATGTTTATATTAGAAATAATATGCCAACCATGACTGATGAACAAATTGGTAATAGAAAAAATTGGAAAATTTCTGTTTCAGGAGTTAAAAATCCAAAAACATTTACACTGGCTCAATTAAAAAAACTTGGTCACACTACAATAGCAACAATTTTACAATGCTCAGGTAATGGAAGAGGATTTTTTGAGCATAAGGTAAGAGGATCGCAGTGGAAAACTGGTGCGGCTGCTTGTGTACTTTGGACAGGCGTTCCGGTTAAAGCAGTTGTAGATGCTTGTGGTGGAATTGTTAAGGGAGCGGTGTTTATGACATCATCAGGAGTTGACCATGGGCCTACTGGACTAGATCCAAAAAAAGCAATGGTGGAAAGATCAGTTCCCAAAGATGTTTACAAAGATGCAATTTTAGCTTGGGAAATGAATGGTGACCCATTACCAAATTCACATGGTGGACCTTTAAGAACTGTCACTCCAGGTTATTTTGGAATTAACAATGTTAAACACGTTGGAAAATTATCATTTACCGAAACTGAGTCTGATGTGAAATATATGAAAAGCAGTTACAGAATTTCACCAATAGGAAAAAAAGGATCGCAGTATCCTACATGTTGGAAAATGCCTGTTAAATCTTGGATCACAAGACCAACAGATGAAACCGGAACTGTAAAAGCGGGAAGAATCCAGATAGTTGGTGTTGCAATGGGTGGAACTAAAAAAGCTAGAAGCGTTAAAGTATCAGTAGACGGTGGTAAGAACTGGAAAAAAGCAAAATTTATTGGACCAGACCTTGGTAAATTTGCATGGAGACAGTTTGCATTAGAGACCACTTTATCTGCAGGAACTTACACTCTTTCTAGTAAAGCTAGCAACGGTTCTGATACACAACCTGAACTTAGAATAGAAAATAGAAGAGGTTACGCACACAATGGTTGGAAAGATCATAGTGTAAAAATTTCTGTCGTTTAATAAATAGATTAATTCAAAAGGGCTTATGAAAAAAAATAATTTTTTATTAGCCCTTTTTTTTATACTTTTTTTTAGCCAGCAAATTTTAAAAGCAGACGAGGCTAAAATGGCAAAAGGTCTTGAAATTTTTAATGAAATAGCAGGATGTGCAGGTTGTCATGTTTTAAAAGCAGCTGGTGCGGAAGGAAATGTGGGGCCTAGCTTAGACTCTTTAAAACCAACAGAGGCTGAAGTTCAAGACATGGTCTTTTATGGGCTTGGTGTTATGCCAGCCTATGGTGAGGATGAAATGTTAACTAAAGAGCAAATAGATATAGTCTCTTTTTATGTTGCAAAATCTTCTGGAAAATAAATTATAAAACGTTACATTAAATTCATGAGTGACCTCGTATCACATAGTGAAATTGATACTTTTAAAAAAGATGGTGCGATTTTTTTAAAAAATAGACTTAGTATTGAATGGATAGAAAAGCTTAAAAAAGGAATTGAAAGAGATATTAAAAACCCAAGTCCTAGATTTAAATCTCATACAGTAAAAAAAGATATTCCCAAATACTTAGAGGATTATTGGACATGGGATTTAGTTCCTGAATTTAAAGATTTTGTTTATAATTCTCCATACGCAAAAATAGCTTCTGAACTAATGTCAGCTAAAAAAATAAATCTTGTAATGGATAATTGGTTTTTAAGAGAAGCCGGATCTAAATCTTCTACACCGTTTCATCACGATATAAGTTATTTTGATATGGATGGGACTATGTGTGTTCTTTGGTTGCCATTACAACCAACAGGTAAAAATGAAGGTGTTGTTTGGGTTAAAGGTTCTCACTTATGGAATAAACTTTTTTTAAGAGTACTTTTTAAAGATGGTCACAAAATTGAAGGAAACGAATGTATTGTTGATGGTAAAAAATACGAACTTCCACCAGATATTTTAGGAAACAAAGATAAATATGATTTTTTACAATGGGATTGTGAATTAGGAGATGCTGTTATATTTGATATGAGAACTCTCCATGGAACACTTAGCTCTTCAATACCACAAAAAACATTAAGTCGTTATACTTTAAGAGTGGCTAAAGAAGATGCCAAGATCAGTTATGTAGGAGATTGGACTAGCTATAATTATAGAAAAGCCATGCAAGACGAAGGCTATAAGAACGGCGATAGTTTGGGAGGAAAAATGTTTCCGACTTTGTTTGAAGCTAGTTAACTTCCAGCGCTAATATACTGGAAGTTAAAATTTATTTTATTTACCTGGTTCTTTATATCCAGAAGCCATTTTATTTGCTATCTTTGCAACACTATTCAAATCTATAACTTCAAGAATAGTAAAATCTGAAACAGCTCCGCTTGATACAGCTACCATTCCAGATGCAGCAGCTTGATCAAAAGTTCCTTCCACTTCTACCATAAAATCGTATTTACCTCTAAGACCAGCATAACCAGTTAGTTTTGCTCCAGCTGATTGACAAAGGGCTGTTGTTGCAGCTTTTCTGTCAGTGTCTGGGTTACTTACAAATCCACCAAGACCTTTAGCTGTATAACATCCCATTATCATAAATTTAGTCATACGTTTCTCCTTTATTAATTTGAAACATTAAAACATATTTGCTAAATTTTAGTTAATTAAAAAAAATCAACTACAGGTTAAAATCATAAAAATGTACAAAAAATTTGGGCAATTTATTGATGGTAAATGGTTATCTTCAGAGAACAATGGAACTTATGAAGTTATAAATCCTGCGACGGAAGAAGTTTTGGGCCACGCATCTAAAGCCACGCCAGTTGATGTGGAAAAAGCATTAAAGTCAGCTGAAAAAGGATTACAAGTTTGGAAAAAAACTCCACCATGGCAAAGAGCCTATACCATTAGAAGAATTGCAGACAAGATGAGAGAAAAAAAAGATGTTCTTGCTAAATGGATGACTTTAGAAGTTGGAAAACCTTTAGCTGAAGGTGTTGGTGAAACAAATGGTGCTGCTGACATTTTTGAATGGAATGCTGAAGAGACAAAAAGAATTTATGGTCAAACTGTTGAAAGCAGATTTGAGGATACAAGAGTACATGTTTATTATCAACCAGTTGGAGTAGTTGCAGCGCTATCGCCTTGGAATTTTCCATTAATTTTATCTGCAAGAAAAATCTCAACTGCACTAGCTGCTGGTTGTTCTGTTATTATTAAGCCAGATGTAATTACTCCTGGTGTTGTAATGGAGTTAGTTGATATTTGTAGAGAATGTGGAGTTCCTCCAGGAGTGGTTAATCTTTTATCTGGCGATCCACCAAGTATAGCTTCTCAATTAATTGATTCAAATATAGTTAAAAAAATTTCAATTACTGGCTCTTCAAGGGTAGGAAAATTAATATTAAAACAAGCTGCAGATAAGGTTCAAAGAGTAACAATGGAACTATCAGGCCATTCTCCTTTTATCGTATTTGATGATGCTGACATTAAAAAAGCAGCTGATATGGCTATAGCTGCGAAATTTAGAAATAATGGTCAAGTATGTATATCACCTAATAGATTTTATATTCAAGAATCTAAAAAAAATGAATTTGTAAATTTATTTATAGAAAAAACTAAAAAGTTAAAAATTGGTAATGGGATGGATCCAGACACTCAATTAGGTCCATTAACAACACAAAAAAGATTAAATGAAGTTGAAGAATTAGTTGAAAAAACCAAACAAGAAGGAGCCAAAGTTTTATTAGGTGGAAAAAGACCGGCAGGATTTAACAAAGGTTTTTTCTATGAACCAACAATATTTGATAATGTAAAAGATGATTATACTATAATGAAACAAGAACCATTTGGACCATTAGTTCCAATGTTGTCCTTTAAATCTTTTGACGAAGTAATTGAAAGAGCAAATGATCATGAATTAGGTCTATGCAGTTATATATGTACTAATTCAATGGAAAAAGCTCATAGAGCATCTGAGTTAATGGAAACAGGGTCTGTAGCAGTAAACACAGGCTTTGTTGCAATTGCCGAAGCTCCATTTGGAGGAATTAAACAAAGTGGATATGGAAGAGAAGGTGGATCTATGGCAATTAAAGATTATCTAAATGTAAAATATACCCACTTAGGAATTAAAGGTTAACTATTCAATAATTTTAAAATCAGATTTATATTTTTCATTAATTGATATTCCTAATCCTGGAATATTATCATCTAAATTTATAAATCCATTTTTTGGTTCGGGTTCTCCTTTAAATAAATAATAAAATAATTCATTTCCAATTTCGACTTGACTAACAGGAAAATATTCTGAAAAAGGACAATTATCACTTGCCATTGTTAAATGATAATTATGCATTTGACCTGCATGTGGTATTACTGGAACACTATACTTTTTAGCTAGTGAATTTATTTTATGACCAGCGGTTATTCCACCTACACGATTAGCATCATACTGAATATAGCTAACAGCTTTTAATTCTAAAAGATGTTTAAATCCTAAAAGACTAAACTCATGCTCACCGCCAGCTATAGCTATTTCTCCAAGTGCGTTTAGTTCAGCGTAACCAGCTATATCATCTGGAATAACGGGTTCTTCTAACCATTTAGGTTTAAATTTTGTTAATTCGGGAATAATTTTTTTAGAATATTCTAAATCCCATCCCATATATGCTTCAAGCATCAAATCTTTCTTATAACCAATTACTTCTCTTACTGCATTAACAAGTTCTATATTTTTTTTTATTCCTTTTTCTCCATCTTTTGGCCCCCAACCAAATCGCATTTTAAACATGTTGAAACCATCTTTGATGTACTTATCAGCCTCTTTTTGAAGATCATCTATTGGTTGGCTATATAATTTGGATGCATAAACTGGAATTTTTTCTTTTGTTCTTCCTCCTAGAAGTTCAAACACAGGTTTATTTTTAATTTTTCCCATTAAATCCCAGATTCCAAGATCAATCGCAGAGATTCCAATCATACCTATTCCTTTTCTTCCCCATGCCATGGTGTTTCTGTACATTTTTTCCCACAAATATTCATAATCAAAAGGATCCTCTCCAATCACTAAATCTTTTAAATAACAATCAATTGCTTTTTTTGTAACCTCTGGTGCTAAAGCTGCATTACCAATTCCTATAGTTCCATCATCTAATATAACTTCACAAACTAACCACTCATGAAATCTAAATGATTTCATTTTATCTCCTTTTTCACGAAGAAGATCGGTAGGATTTGTACAAAAGTTTTGTGATGGAGCTACTATTTTACCTGTCCATTTATATACAGTAGTTTTAACATCTTTTATTTTATTCATTATTAAATTTATTCTCAGCCATTTTTAAAGCAATCTTAAATGACTGTAATGTAGGCTCCAAGTTAGCTTTATTTTTTCCAGCAATGTCAAAAGCTGTACCATGTGCTGGTGTAGTAATAGGTAATGGTAATCCTCCTTGTACGGTTACACCTCTATCGAAACCAAACGCTTTAAGACCTGACTGCAAAGCATCATGATACATACCAACAATGCAATCATGATTTTTATTTTTAAAAGAAGTTATAAAAGATGTATCACAAGGTAACGGACCATCTGCATTAATACCCATTCTTTTTGCTTCTTCAATTGCTGGAATAATTTCATTTTTCTCTTCTGTACCAAATTCAGCATGAGGATTAAGAGCTTGCACAGCAACCCTAGGATTTTTTATACCATTAAGTTTCATTGCGTCATTAATTAATTTTATAGGTTTAATAATTTTTTCTTTTTTGATATGAGAAGGAACTTCACTGATTGGTATATGTGAAGTAACCCTTGCTGTCCAAAAATTATCTATAACATTAAATTCACAGAAGTAATTTTTAACATTAAGTTTCTCAGCCATTAAATGAAGCTCATCTGAATGTTTGTTTCCACCTAATATCATGCTAGTTTTATTGAAAGGACCAAAATTAATTGCATGTATTTTTTTTTCTTTTGCAAGATCTAAAGCAAGATTAAGAGCTTCTAAAACACTCTTACCAGATTCTTTTGAACATTCTGCTATTTTATATTTATGATTTTTACCTTTAGCAATATCTAAAAAAAATTTATTTCCATTAACAAAATTAATTTGATCAAAACTTTCTACAAATTCTAAATTATGAGTTTTACCAGAAATTTTATTCCCATTTTCTAAAATATTTTTTTCGCCTATCACAATTATATTTGCTTTGTTAGTAATTTCTTCAGATAATAATTTTGATATCAATTCAGGACCAATCCCTGATGGATCGCCCAATAATATAGCTATATTAATTTTATTTTTAGTCATTTTTTTCTTAAACTTTGTAACAGATTATGTTTAAATATTTTAATATAAATTAACTATAGAGGGGAATAATGAAAAAAACATTTAAAGCTTTTTTAGTTGCTGCATTTTTAGTAACTGAATTCTTTGTTATAGCATTACCTTTAGTAACTACATCAGCAAAAGCGGATGGAGCTATTCAGGCAATTACTCACGCTGGTTTCGGTGGTGGTACTGATGTTACTACTAGAATGATGCTTTTAAGAGCTAGAAGAGTTCTTAAGCAAGACATGCAACTAGTAAATAAAAAAGGTGGCGGTGGTGCAGTGTCTATGGATTACATGATGTCATTACCTGCTGACGGTCAACATACTTTAACTTGGACTACTGGACATGCCGTATCTATGGCATTAGGTAAAACTAAAGTTAAATTAAGTGACATGCAACCTTTAGCAAGAGGAACTGATGATCCTCAATTGTTTGTTGTTAACTGTAAAGCAGACATTAAAGACGCTAAAAAATTTATTAGTGTTCAAAAATCAAAATCACTAAAATATGGAACTACTCATGTTGGTGGAATTGATGATGTAAGTGCGATTGCTTTCACTAAAAAAGGAAAATTAAAAGATCCTACAATTGTTGCATACAAAGGTGTTGCTCCGATTAAAACCAACCTAATCAAAGGTGATATCGATGTGGGTGTTTTAAACTTAGGAGAAGCATTAACTGAAATTAATGATGGAACACTTTGTGTTTCTATAGTTCTTGCAAACAATAGAATGGCAAAAATAGGAGATAGCCCAACTGCTACAGAGTTAGGGATACCTGTTTCTTTGTCAACAGTAAGAGGATTTGTAACTAAAAAAGGTGCTCCAGCAGAAAGAGTTAAAGAGCTAGAAGCTGGAATGCTAAAAGCTATGGGTCACAATTACTACAAAAATTTCTTAACAGAAATTGGTCTTGATGAAACAAGTGTAGTAGGTGCAGATGAGTGGGGAAAGCAAATGGAAGTAATGCTTGCTGAGATGACTGCTCAACTTAAAGCTTTGGGTTATAATTAATTATTAGTTGTACATTTTTTAAATGAATAATGTACAAAATGAAGAAAGGGCAAACAAAAGTAGTTTGCCCTTTTTTTTAAAAGATGAATTTAAAGTTTCTTTTATAATAGTTTTTATCTCAATTATTTTATTAATAACAACATTCACGTTTGATATAGTTCCTCCCATTTTAAATAGAGGGATACAGCCAGCCACCTTCCCTAAAGCTTTATTGGTTTTGATAATAAGCTTAACTGCTATTATTTATTACTTATCCATTAAAAAACCATGGAAAGTAGAAAAAAAATTACCTAAAGAATTTTTTTTAACATTATTTACTTTTATATTATTTATTGTTATTTCAAAAACTTTAGATTTTTTTTTAGCAATTTCAGTTTTATCTATTGTTGTTTCTTATTATTGGGGTGAAAAAAGAATATTCTATCTACTACTTGTTAGTATCATTTTTCCACTAATTGTATTTATCTTTTTTGAAACAATCTTGGGTTTAAGATTTCCACCAGGAATAATTACAAATATTTATTATAATTAATATGGAAAATTTATCCTTAATGATGGCTCCTTTATTTAGCTCTAAGTTATTATTGGTTTTATTTTTTGGAACCTTATTTGGTTTAATTTTAGGTGTTTTACCTGGTCTAGGACCAACAACTGGTGGTGCATTAATTTTACCATTTACCATGACCTTAGATCCTCTTTCTGCAATTGTACTTTTAACTTCAATTTATTGTGCCGGCACTTATGGAGGGGCAATAACTGCTATACTAATTAACACTCCAGGAACACCTGCCGCTGCCGCCACATGTTTAGATGGATATCCTTTAGCACAAAAAGGTGAGGCAGGACGAGCATTAGGAATGGCTACAGTTTCTAGTACAGTTGGAGGTATTTTTAGCGTTATTGTTCTTGTATTTTTTGCTCCTTTACTTGCAAAACTTGCTTATGAATTTGGTCAACCAGAATATTTTGCATTAGCTATATTTGGTTTAACAATGCTTGCTTCATTAGGCGATGGTAGTCCTATTAAAAATTTAATTGCTGGAGCTTTTGGAATTCTAATATCAACTATTGGAAAAGATTTTATGACTTCAATAGATAGATTTACTTATGGAATTAATGAACTATCTGAAGGTATAGGTTTTATCCCAGTTGTAGTAGGTTTGTTTGCAATTAGTGAAATGCTAACTCAATCAACTATGTTAGATCAAGTTTTCAAAAGAGTTGCATTAAAAGCAGTTAGATTACCAACTTTAAAAGATTATAAATTAACTTGGAAGACAATTTTAAGATCATCAGGAATTGGGTCTTTTATTGGTGTGCTACCTGCTGAAGGGGGAACAGTCGCATCTTTAATTGGTTATTCTGAAGCTAAAAGGTGGTCAAAAAATCCTGAAGAATTTGGTAAAGGTTCTATTGAAGGAATAGCAGGCGCAGAAGCCGCTAATAATGCAGCAACAGGTGGAGCAATGGTACCAACGCTAGCTCTTGGAATTCCTGGTAGTGCAACAACAGCAGTAATATTAACTGGTTTAATAATTCATGGTGTCAGACCAGGGCCTGATTTATTTAGAGAACAACCTGAATTTCTTTATGGAATTTTTGGATCAATGCTGATTGCAAATATATTATTTTTCATTTTTGGTTTTTTTGGAGCCAAACTTTTTGCAAGAATAACCTTAGTTCCAAATAAAATTTTATGGCCTATGATTTTTGCCGTATCAGTTTGTGGAATTTATTCACTTAGTCAATCTATAATTGATGTATGGATAATGCTTTTTTTTGGAGTGATAGGGTTTTTTATGAGAAGATATGGTTTTTCTGTAGTACCAGTTATAATAGGATTAATTTTAGGGGAACTAGTTGAAGGAACATTGAGACAATCTCTTGTAATTTTTGATGGTAACTGGTTAATGTTTTTTACAAGACCAATTGTGTTAACTTTTTTTATTTTATCTTTCATTGCTCTTATTTTTCCTTTATTAAAGAAAAAAAAATAATATGAATAATTTAGATTTAAAAAATAGAGTTGCAATCATTACTGGTGGAGCACAAGGTTTTGGCCTAGCAATATCAAAAAGAATTATCCAATCAGGTGGAAAAGCAGTTATTTGGGATATAGATAAAGTTGCAGCAGAATCTGCTTTAAAAGAAATTAATTCAAAAAATTCAAGTTACAAGATTGTTGATGTAACTAATTTTAAAGAAATTGAGAAAGCTTTGAAAGAAGTAGAGTCAGAGCTAGGTAAAATTGATATTTTTGTAAATAATGCAGGCATTACAGGAGTGAATGCAAAAGTATGGGACTACCCATTAGATCAGTGGAAAAAAGTTATTGAATTAGATTTAAATTCTACTTTTTATTGCTGTAAAGCGGTCACACCCTATATGATTAAAAATAATTATGGTAGAATAGTAAATATAGCATCAATTGCAGGTAAAGAAGGAAATCCTAATGCAAGTGCCTACAGTACTGCAAAAGCAGGAGTCATTGGATTTACAAAATCTTTAGGAAAAGAATTGGCTGATAAAAATATAGCAGTAAATTGTATTACTCCAGCAGCAGCCAAAACAAGAATTTTTGACCAAATGACCCAAGAACATATAGATTATATGTTATCAAAAATACCAAGAAACCGATTTGCTAAAGTTGATGAATTAGCTTCTTTAGTTTGCTGGTTATCAAGTGAAGAAAATTCTTTTACTACAGCAGCTGTTTTTGACTTAAGTGGTGGAAGAGCAACTTATTAAAAAGGAGAATAAATGAAATTATTAAGAGTTGGACAAAAAGGAAAAGAAAAACCTTCAATATTAGATAAGAATAATAAAATGAGAGATATAAGTTCTCATATAAAAGATTTTAATCCTGATAATTTAAACCTTGAAACAATTAATAAATTAAATGATATTAATTTTGAAAATTTACCAGAACTTTCAGATTCAGAAAGAATTGGATCTTGCATAACTAAACCAGGAAAATTCGTTGCTATTGGTTTGAATTATTCAGACCATGCAGCCGAAACAGGAGCCAAACCACCTTCAGAACCAATAGTTTTTATGAAAGCAACAAGCTCAATTAACGGACCTAATGATGATATTGAAATTTCAAAGGATTCACAAAAATTAGATTGGGAAGTTGAATTAGGAATTGTAATAGGTAAAGAAGCTAAAAATATTACAGAGAAAGAAGCTGAAGCTCATATATTGGGTTATTGTTTAGTAAATGATATTAGTGAAAGAAAATGGCAGATAGAAAAAATGGGTCAATGGGTAAAAGGTAAATCACATGATACTTATGGACCAATAGGACCTTATTTGGTTACCAAAGATGAAATAAAAGATATTAATAATTTAAATTTAAGTTTAGATGTTAATGGTAAAAGAATGCAATCAGGAAATTCGAGTACAATGATATTTAATGTATATTATTTAGTATCTTATCTAAGCAAATTTATGTCGTTGCAAGCTGGAGATATTATTACAACTGGAACTCCTCCTGGTGTTGGTATGGGAATGAAGCCACAGGTTTTTTTAAAAGCAGGAGATGAATTAAAACTATCAATAGAAAATTTAGGTGAACAAAATTCAAAAGTTGTACCAGAATAAAATATTAGAATCTTAGATGATTGAATTATTTATTGCATTTGGAGCAGGACTTATAAGTTTTTTGTCACCATGTGTTTTGCCATTAATACCAGGTTATATTTCTTTTATTTCAGGAGCTTCGTTAAATGAGTTGCTTGCAAAGAAGAAGATAAATTTAATACCGTTAATATTATTTTCTTTAGGATTTTCTTTTATTTTTATTATTTTTGGAGCAGCAGCTTCTTTCTTGGGACAAATCCTTTTACAAAATTCACAAACATTAAGAATAGTCGCAGGTTTAATTATAATAGTTTTTTCACTACAATTACTTGGAATTTTAAATATAAGTTTTTTAAATTTTGAAAAAAAAATATACACAAAAAAAAATAATAATATTTGGTTTTCTTTTGTGGTTGGGATGGCCTTTGGATTTGGTTGGACACCATGTATAGGGCCAATTCTAGGATCCATTCTTGCATTAGCATCAACAGAGGAGACAATATTTAGAGCAGTAATTTTATTAAGTTTTTATTCATTAGGTTTAGCAATACCATTTGTTTTATCAGGTTATTTAATGCAGAGATTTTTAATGTTTTCAAAGAATTTTAAGAAAAATATAAATTTAGTCTCAAAAATTGGAGGTTCTATATTGTTGATAACAGGAATTTTAATTTTGACCAACCAATTACAAGTTCTTGGATATTATATTCTAAATATCTTTCCATTTATGCAAAATTTCGGTTAATAATTATTAATCAATATATGAAAATTTATCAAATCGACTCTAGTGCTAGAAAAGAAGGCTCAACTTCAAAAGCTTTAGCAAAAAAACTATTGAATAAAATTAAAAAACCTGGAGATGAAATAGTTTATAGGGATCTTGATGATGAGATGATTTTTATATCAGGATTAACAGAATCTGGAATGAAAATTCCAGAAAATGAAAAAACAGAACGGCATAAAAAAATGTTTGAATTGTCTGATAAGCTTGTTTTAGAACTAAAAGAAAGTGATGTAATAATTATTTCAGTTCCAATTTATAATTTTGGACCACCTGCAACATTAAAAGCCTGGTCGGATTTAGTTGCAAGAGTAAAAGAAACTTTTAAATATAATGCTGATGGTAGCAGAGTTGGTTTACTTCAAGACAAGCAGGTTTACTTGGTAATTACCTCTGGTGGTACTAAAATTAATAGTAAAGAAGATTTTCTAACACCTTGGTTAATTCATGTTTTAAATTTTTTTGGAATTAAAAAGATAGATATTATTGCAGCTGATCAACTGGCATTAGACTATGAAAAATCTATTAAAGAAGCAGAGGACCAAATTAATAAAATACTTTAAAGGTTAAGTTTTCTTTTTAGATGTCTAAGCTTACCCTCACTACTGTCATGATCAATATAACATCCTTGTAAAAATCTTTTACCTTCATTTACATCATAGACTGTTCTACCATGAAGTAATCGATGATTATCCATCATCAAAATATCACCAGGCATTAACTTAAATTCAATTTTAAATTTTTCAGAATTATAAAGATCCGATATTTCTTTTCTTGCTTTATAATATAAATCTAATTTACTTTTCTCTAATGCTGGAACATAATCCAATCTAGTATTAAATCTTATTTGTTTTAAATTATCTTCTTCGTCTAACTCAATTAGTTCACCACTATTTTCTAAAACGATATCTTTATCTATAAATTTAAATTTTACTTTTATTTTTGTTAAAATTTTAAAATAATCTGGATTATTTTTTTTTAAATGAGTAGCAACTTTAAAACCATCAACTAGAGTTGAAAATCCTCCACTTACTTTATTTTCAATACAATGAAGTAATTGAATACAAGGTACTGGTTTACGATATGGATTATCTGTATGAGGAGAAAGAGCAAGAGATGTATAAGCTAAATCATTTGGGTTAGGGACAGATTTGACATTAAAATATTCTCCAAAGTTTGTTGTTCTGACACTTCCAATTGCACTTGCAAATTGGATAATATAATTATTTTGTGTGGGGACATTTTTAATTATTACAAAACCATATTCATAAAATGATTTAAGTAACTCGTACATTTCTCTACTTTCATAAAAATTCTTTTTGAATTCATATGTAGGTTTAGTCTGAAGCGAAGAATTCCAAATTTTTTGTTTAACAATATTTAAAAGATTTTCTGAATCTAAGAATTCAGAAGCAAGTTTGCTAATTTGAAATTTAGAGGTAACCCCATCATTAAAAGTTAATTCAAGCACATCATTATCGATTTTAGCGTTTTTAATATTAATGTTATCTAAAAATGATGGATCAAATAATCTCTGATTACTGTTTTTGTCTAGATATTCTTTATCACGAACTCTTTCTCTAAGCCAAATGGGATGTATTTCTGTTCGATTCTGATTAATCTTAAAAATAACTTTATTATTATTTAATTCGATTTTCATAAATATTTTTTAAGAATTATTTAAAATTTAACTTTAATCAAGATAAATAAGATAGTATGACATTTCATAATGAGTTCATTAAATTCAAAACAATATAAGATTTATGCTAGTTTTTTAAACAATTTAGCTAAAGAACTGACAAAGTTCTATTATTTAAAATTAAATAAAACTTTTAAAGTATCAAATAAACTTAAAGGCAAAGGATATGATCCAGTTACAACTTCTGATAAAGCTTTTGAAAAGTTTATAAGATTAAAAATTAATAAAAAATTTCCTAATCATCAAGTCATAGGTGAAGAATTTGGACATAAAAAGTCATCCAGTGACTTTACATGGGTAATAGATCCAATTGATGGAACCAGATCATTTGTGATTGGAAATCCTACTTGGAGTAACTTAATTTCGTTAAATTTTAAAGGTAATCCAGTTTTAGGATTAGCCAATTTTCCTGTTCTAAAAAAATATTATTTAAATTATTCTGATAAAATTGCTTATGTAGTTAATAATGGAAAAAAAAAGAAAATCTCTGTTAATAAAAAAGTATCTTTCTCGAACATTAAAGTATCAGCTACATTTCATGGTTGGCTTTCACTAGATAAGCAAAAAAAAATTCCTAAAATATTAAAGTTAATGCAATTTCCTTGTAGTGATGCTCTAAGCTATGCTCACCTTGCCGAAGGAAGAGTGGATGTGGTAATTCAATGTTCAAATAAAATTTGGGATATACATCCCGTAATGCCAATTATAAAAGCTGCAGGAGGAGTTATCTCTACTTGGGACAATAAAGATGCTGCCCATGCTGGAAATATTTTAGTTTCTGCTAATCAATCAATTCATAATAAGCTTTTAAAACTTTTAAGACCAGCATTAAAATAATGGAAGTTATAGTTCTACAACATATTAAAATTGAAGACCCTGGATATATAAAAGATTTAATGTTGACGGATAACGTTAAACTTACCACTATTGAACTTGATGAAGGTGAAAAAATTCCAGATGATTTATCAAAATTTGATGCAATGTTTTGTATGGGAGGACCTATGGATACCTACATGGATGATGAATATCCATGGTTAGTAGAAGAAAAAAAAAAAATTAAAGAATTTGTTGTTGATTTAAAAAAACCTTATTTAGGTTTTTGTTTAGGTTGTCAGTTATTAGGTGAAGTTGTGGGAGGTAAAGTTGTTAAATCTAAACCTGCAGAAATCGGAATAATGGATATTATTTTTTCTAAACAAAAAAATGATGATATTTTGTTTTCTTCTTTCCCAGAAAAAATTAAAAGTTTACAATGGCATTCTTATGAGGTTGCTGGACTTGATAACAACAAGGATATAACAATTTTAGCATCATCTCCAATTACTAAGTATCAAATTTTTAAATATCAAAATCATGCTTATGGTATTCAGTTTCATATAGAAATTAAAGATACAACAGTTAATGAATGGGGTTGTGTTCCTGAATATAAACAAGCTTTAGAAGATCAATTAGGAGAAGGTGCTTTAGATAAATTTGATCAAGCTGCCAAAGACAATATGACTAATATGAACAATTATTCAAAAATTTTATATTCTAATTTCAAAAACAAAATAATCTTTAAATAGAAGTGAATAAAAAAGCACAAGAAATATTAGATTTTTGGTTCAAAGAAACTCCCTCAGAAAAGAGATTTAAAAAAGATGAAAGTTTTGATCAATTAATTAGAGAAAAATTTTTAAAAGACTATGAGTTAGCAAGTACAAATGAGTACGATGATTGGCAAGACAGCCCACAAGGTTGTTTAGCTTTGGTTATTCTCCTTGATCAATTTTCAAGAAATATGTTTAGAGACGATAGAAAAGCCTTTGAACAAGATAGTAAAACAAGATTAATTGTTAATGATGCTGTCTATGCTGGATTTCTTGATGTGATGGATGAAAGCCAAAGGCTCTTTATGCTTTTGCCCCTTATCCATAGTGAAGAAATAACTGATCATGAAATGGCTTATTATCTACTTGATAAATATTTAAAAGATCATTCTGACCTGATTGAGATAAAGAAATTTTGGAAAGATCATACTAAGGCAATAAGAAAATTTCACAGATACCCCCATAGAAATAAAATTTTAGGAAGAGAGTCAACTCAAGAAGAAATTAAATTTTTAAATGAGCCAAATTCATCTTGGTAATATTAAATGGATTTTAAATTTGTTTATAAAATTTGTACAAAAAATGAATGGTTGGAGGCTAAAAATAAAAAACAATATGCTGGTTCTAAAAAAGATCTAGAAGATGGTTATATTCATTTTTCAGGAGAAGAGCAGGTAGTAGAAACACTTAAAAAGTTTTACTCAAATCAAAAAGATTTAATTTTATTAAAAGTAGAAACTTTAAAACTTGATCATTTACTTTGGGAACAAGCATCTGATGGAAATATGTTTCCACATCTTTACTCTCTTTTGGATATATCTAATGTTGTTGATGAATTTGAAATTACTTTAAGAGATGATGGTTCTCACATATTACCAGCTAATTTCTAAGGGGAACACCCTTTCGGAAAATCTCCAAAAGAGTTCCCCTTATAATTTAAAGTTGAGAGTTTTTTTTGAAATCATATTTAAGAATTTCCTAATAAGTTAACCATTAAGACTCCAATAATAATAAAGCCTAAACCTATTAATGCGTAAAAGTTTGGAACTTGATTAAATTTTAAAACTCCAACAATTACTGTAGCGATAATACATAGTCCTGCAAATGAAGCATAAGTAATACCAACAGGAATATTTTTCATAACAAGAGACAAAGCATACATGCACCCAACTATAGTTAAAGCAGTTAGTATACTAGGTATTAATAAAGTAAAACCTTGAGAAGCTTTCGCAAAACCATTTGAAGCGGTACCTAAGAGAACGGCAACAATTAATATAAAGTAAGCTGTTATATTGCTCATATCTAAAGAATATTATTGTTCATTGGCTTTATCTATAAATTTTGTCATTATTTTTTAGATCATATTCTTAATTTTAAGCAATACTTGCTAGGTATATAAAACCGACTACAAAAGCAATTATTACACCAGCAAATGCGAAAAAGGGTAGAAGATTTTTTTTCATTAATTAATCCTTACTTTATTTAGGAATTTTTGTAGCTCCAGTTTCAAGAGAAATTATTTTTCCATCTTGATACTTAAAAACAGCCATTACAGCTTCGGTATTTCCATCATTAAAAGATACAAAAGCATGTTCAATACCAATTTCGTCATTTTCATAAATTATTCTAACTTTATCTCTCTTGATATCACCACTCATAGCCCATTTAATAACATCACTTTTTGATAAAGTTTTGCCTGAAGAATGCATTGTAAATTTATAATCATCATGAATAACTTCATTCATTGCCACTTCATCTTTTGCTTCATGTGCTTTGTTGTATTTTTCTAGTATAGACATATTTTTCCTTCCTTTTAATTTTATTTATTTTTTTGCTATATTAGTAGCGCCCGTTTCAGATCGAATTATTTTACCATCTTTTATATTATAGACTGCCATGACAGCTTGTCTTGAACCATCTTTAAAAGAAACAAAAAAATGAGCCACTCCTATTTCATCATTTTCATAAATAATACGAGTATTTTCTGATTTTGGAGCATCAGGACTAATTAACCATTTGCTTAATTCATTTCTTGGAATTTCTTCTCCAGTTGAGTGTTTTACCCAAACATAATCTTCACTAACTACTTCGTTATATGTTTTTATATCTTGATTATTTTGCGCATCGAAAAGTTTTTGTATAACTGACATAATTATTCTCCTATTAATTTAATTGATCTTTTAATTCTTCATATGCTTGATCATTAATTTAATATTTAAAAGTTAAAGCTTAACTGGA